>ERZ1031954.395-NODE-395-length-18582-cov-6.590166_pt1 | contig 18582 bp, 14 predicted proteins | sample MGYA00516701_ERZ1031954 | MGnify/ENA primary metagenome ERZ1031954 (study PRJEB33719, sample SAMN04261284) | wastewater metagenome | biome: rural village; feature: human; material: feces | host: Homo sapiens | place: El Salvador | collected 2013-01-07 ...
TAACAACAGGTGGTATCGCCGCAGGTATGGGCGGCCTGTCTCGTTGGGCTGGAAAAGAAGCCGAGTTAGCGGGCATTATGGCTGGCCGCGGTGTTTCGCAGGCGATGATGAAGGGGGCTAAGCCTCAGACTCTCCTCGGTGGTGCGGCGAAGTCGTTTGTAGGCGAAGGCACGGAAGAAGCTTTGCAAGGGGTGTTTGAACAGGCCTTGCCGAATTACGCTATGGGCAGACCCATCACTGAAGGTATGGGTGAGAACGTTGCTCAATCTGCCTTGGCAGGCGGCATGCTTGGTGCTGGCATGCACACTGTCGCATACCCGTTCACACCGGGTCCGGATAGCGCACCTCCGGAGCGTCGTTATGCGACGACGAACAGCGTCACGGATACGCGGGACCAATTAACCCCGGAAAGCCGCGCAGTTATTGACAGCGCCGCCGAGTCCACACCGATGCAAGGTACGGTCACAGGACTTCCCCCGCAAGGTCCTCAAGGACCTCAAGGCCCCGGTGGTCCCGGCACTCCGCCTCCCGGTGCGGCAGGTGCCCTACAGAACCAAACTCCGGTCCAACGGCCGGCTCCGGTTACCCCGGCTCAGCAGCAACTGCAGCCACAGCAAGTCGACGACGATGCTGCCATTGCCGAAACAATGCGCGAGGACGATCGGCGCAGGGGAGTCCCTGAGTCTGAGCAAATCCCGACTGCAAATCAGGATATCCAAGCGGCGACGCAGCAAGTTCAGGCAGACATCGCAGCTGCCGAGCAAGCTAGAGCAAATAAGGTAGCCAGCAAACAGGCGAAGGCCGACAGCAAGGCGCGTAAAGAGGCTGATGCCCGAGCCGTGCAAGAAGTCTCGCCGGTATTCAAGCGCGCAACCGCGCCTCATCCCGCAGGGATTAAGGACAGTACGCGAGTTCTCTCCGCTACGGCGGCACATCGGTATCAAGAGTCACAGTCCCCGCATAAGGGGCTTGTGGCAGATGCGATGGACCGCGCAGGTGAGATCACGCGCACGGAGGAGGGCAAATCCAGATTCGTCAATGTGTCTGCCATGGCGACGCAGGCTACGACCTTTGCCGAGCAAGGGAAAACAGTAGAGGAGTCAACCGCGCACTTGAAGGCAACGGCTGACGAGTGGATTAAGCATCCCAAAAATAAGGCGCTTTATACGCAAGCCCCGGCGCTCAAGGCCACGGCAGAGATTCTGGAGAACCCGCATGCCACAGATGCGGAGATTAAGGCGAAAGTGGATGCATGGGTCGCAGAGAAAGCTCCGAAGAAGCCCGAAAAGGCAACTACCTCACCTGGCGAGGCAAAAATTGCGAACAAGTACTTCCTTAATAATGAGCCGTCGAAGAGCACACGCGCTGAATGGGCGAAGCACGAGAAGACGATTGGCGAAGAGGACGGTAAGAAGCTTGTCGACGCAGTCAAACAAGTTTGCAATGATGTCCGCGATGGCGAGAAAATTATAAAAATTGCCACGGCGTTCGTTAAGCAGTTCGAGGAGCATAAGAAGTACGCCAAGGGGAACATGAAGAACCCGGAAAATGGCACAGCGGATCGGCTGTACCACTTCTTCAATAACGTTAAGTCGTATGACGAAGAGCAACTCGGCAAACTCGGAGTTACTCCGGAGCGAATCAAGCAAATCGGGCAAGTTTTCCAGACAGGTAAAGTCGCGGAAGACGAGTACGACATGGCTCCGTTGTTTGAGAAGGGCAAGCCTAACCCAACCGTGGAGCAGGTTGCTGAGGTCATGCGTAATCGCTTACGTTTGACCGGCAGTATCTATGATGTGGATGACCGTCTCTACTCTCGTCTTACTGCTGAGCAAAAGCGAATCCACGACGATGCGGAAGAGCTGGTCCTTAGCGAGAAGGAGAAAGACGAAGGCAATCTCCTTTCTGACGAAGACGCGAATGCGGAAGCCAATGCACGAGTGACGGCACGCTCGGTCAATAACGCAAATACAGGCGGGGAGGACGGAGAATCGGCCAATCCGGACGATGCGTTCCTACCCAATTCCAACGAAACGAAAGAGGAGCAGCTGGAGAAGGCTCTCACAGACTTCACCCGTCGCACAATCGGCCGTGCGCTACATACGGCAGGGGTCATGCGTAAGAGCCGCGATGGGAGAAGCGCCGAACCGATCGGCTCTTTGCGAGTGGTTGTGCGCAATGCCCAAGGCACTATTTTGTATGAGAAACCGAAGAAAGGCGAGGCCCGAGGCAATGCGAAAGTTGCCCAAATGACGGATATCTTCGTCCCGCCGGACAACGCTGTCGACTTGGTTAGAGAACAAGGGAAAACAGAGGAAGTTCGAAAGCAACTCGCGAGGTCAATGCCGGAATTGTTCGCCCGTGCCTGCAACGTAGTCAACTATGCGGCTCGTGAGCTCTCTCAAGGCTCGCAAATTGATAAGCTGTACGACGTGCTGCTCAATACGTATGTTGCGGTCAGCGAGCCGCTACGTGTGAGTGGTGTGGATCCTGCTAAGTCGCCGGTAATGAAATTCTTCCTCGGCTTGGAGAATGTACTGATGGATCCCAAGCTTGATGCTCGGCAAAAGCGCGCAGAGATCCTGAAGCAAACGCGGCCGTTTGCCGACAGGGTTATTCCTAGAGAGCGCAATGAGCAGGGAGAAGTGAAGAAAGGGCACAACGTCCAAGAGCGCAAGCAGAAAGCAATTGAGGAATCGCATGCCGTGGCGGTGAATCAGGCGCGCGTGTTCCTTGCCAAGGGGAAGGCTACGCTCGAAGACGACACCGCAGCGAACACTCCTTTATCGGAGCGGCAAATCAACGAACTGTTCGGCGCTAACTCAGTGCGAGACGAGTTCCTCAGCGAAGAGCCGGTGAAGGATACCGCGGAGGAGAAAACCGAAGCTGAAAAGGTCGAAAAGGCGATTGACCCGGCGGACCGCCGTATCGCTCTGGCTAAATTCTTTAACAATAAGACGTACAGAGAACCCGCCGATAGCGAAAAGCGCGCCATGGGGAAATTCCACAAGGCATATGTGCAAAGCGAGTTCGGCGAATCCGGCAAACGAAGAATCGTCCGAGGGGAGGCTGCGATTAAGTTCGCAGATGCTGCAGCGCGCATTGTTACACGCGGCACGTTCTTCCCGCGTATTTTGAAAGTGGGTGAGAAGAAGAAATGGTACAAGCGTATCCAAGCGGCTGTCGGAGATTTTCAGAAGACGTTCGTTGGGGACATCCTCGGGTATCGGGAGCGAATCCCGTCGCCTATGGACGATGCCGGCAACATGAATGGGTTCGTCAGTAAGGTTATCGGCAACGACAAGCTCATTTACGACAACCCGTACAAAGGCATCAAGCGCGCCGAGCTACGCCCGTACGTAGCCAAGCTAGAGGCTACGCGACAGGCCATCCAAGTCGAATTCGGCGGTGTGATTGCTCGCGACGTGCCGAAATTCCTCACCGCATATGCGATCGGGCTGAAGCGGTTTACCGGTCCGATGGCTGACTTGCAGAAGGGCAATCGTTTATCCGCGATGGATGGATACGATAAGTTGGTGCGGAATTTCGTGGACGCCGCTAGATGCTCGGAGAAGACGAAGAAGCAAGTGCTGGCATACATGGACGAGGCGAAGGCTCTTGCTGAGAAAGAAGTGCGGCGCCAAGACCAGTTTGACCGTGATCCGACGAAGCGCGCAGACCTCCCTGTTCCTGACTTAGCGTCGACTTCAAACGAGGTTGCCCTAAAAATCGACGAGCCTAAAACCCCGCCGAAGGCCGCTGTAAAGGAGGCCAAAGAGGGAAACCCTACTAACCCCTCGAAAGAGGGGGCAACGGAGCATGCACCGGAATATCGGAAACCGCAAGCAACGGTAGAGGAGGAGATCAATAACCCGCATGACCCGATTACCAATACCAGCTACCGGGAAATGATGGACTCGCACGCAGCCCCTCAGATCAAAAATGCGGCGCTATATATTGATAATGGAAAGCAAACTGGAGTAGGTGTTCCCTTAGACACAGCCATTGCCGTGCTACGAGCTAATGGGTATAACCCAGCGGCATTGGAAGGAGTATTCTCTAAAGATACCGCTGTGATTGCTGCCCGCGCCATCGAGCTTCTCGATAAAGCGGGGATACCCATTCCGCAAGGTGTGCTTCTTCTTGATGGAATTAGGGCTAAGCAGCTGCAAAAAAATGGCACATGGTCAACCAAAGCCACGACAACGAAGGGGGCGCAAGTTGCCACGCTTGCGCGCAACCCAGCGCAACAACCGCATGTAGTAAAATGCCAAGGCGGTATTATCCGCTTATCGCGTGGGCTACCAAGTTTGATGCCTAAATCCCTGCAACAAGGGTTTGGAGACCTTGCTGAGGCGCAAGCAATGTCTTTGCGCTCGGCAGTGCATGAACTGCTCCATGTAATAAACAATTCGCTTGGGCGGGAGATTTCGCACAGGTTCGCTAGGTTGCCCAGTAGGCAGAGCACGCTAAACGAGCTACTCTCCTTACTTAGTCCAAGGGTTCCGCAAGCGTTGCGCAGGAGTGTGCAGTACGCTCTGGACGTGCAAGACGAGCACACACGCAAAGGGGATCCTATAGAGAAGGCCGTAGATCACTTCGGAAGTGAGCTTGCTGCGGAAATTCTGGCTGTCTATTTAACTGACGCGAAATCTCGGCAGTATATTGATAATAATTGCCCGGAATTAACCAAAGTAATTAAGGAGGCATTGCATGCAATTTCTAATCCCAGTACAAGAACAGGTACTAATGCGGCTGAAGTTGAGCACAGTTCCCAGCAACCAAGTGAGCAAAGCAGGGAACGAACTCTCGTACCGGCTGATGTTCATGGAGTCAACACCGACGCACGGGGCGCCGGTTTGGATGGACGATCGAGACGAAGTATGGGAAAAGCTGATGGAAACACAGCAGAACATACAGAAAACATATACTCCGAAGCACGGGAAACTACCGTACAAAATCCTCGGGATTCTCGAGAAAAAGTACCCGTATCCGGACACAGGGCTGGAAGAAGTGCTGCTGTACATAGCAGCGTGGGAGAAACTACTGGACGTGAAAGTGCCGGACAAGGACGTAATTCGAGTAGCACTGAAAGAGAATCCACCGGAGCAGCTGTATCTGCCGGAATGGGAAACTCGGTACTACCTACCCAAGGAGATCAAGGATCTTCCGGAAACGGAGCGCGCATCAGCAACCCTGAAGCTACTGCAACAGATAAAATCCTCGAACGAGTTCCTGAAAGATTTAAGCCCATTGCCCGAACAATCCTAGGCAGCGCCAAAGGCAACGGATTGCGGCTCATGTTTACTCGCAACTTCGTTGATACGTTTGAAAAGGCCCTCCCCTCGCTTCGCACATGGTGGCGAAACGTGGAGCGTCTCATGCAGACTCGCGCCAAGCGGCAGCAGGCCGCTGCGGATATTGTGGAACGGTTTAAAAAACTATCCAAGTATGAGCAGGAAAGAGTCAACCAAGTGCTGGATGAGTCCACGTCGCTTGGCGTTTGGGCTTACCGCGACCCGCGGGTTTTCCCCACTGAAGAGAGCTGGAACAAATATGTCGCCAGCATGGTCAAGAAAGGGCCCGAGTATGGTCTTTTCATGAAGAAGGTCGCGTCTCTTTCCAAGGCTGCCCAACAGTCGATTAAGGAAGTTTTGGATTACGGTACCGAGGAGAAAATGACGCTCGCTGCGCTGGCCAAGCGAAATGTCACGCGGTCTATGCAGAAAGAGCTCGACAACGCCACTGGAGAGAAAAAAGAGGAGCTACAGAAGGAGCTCGATAGGCAGATTGCCAATATCGACAAAGACCTGAGCGAAGCGCTAACGCATCCGTACGTACCCTTCGGGCGCCAAGGTAGTCATATCGTTGTGTACCGTAGCGAGAAGTACCTGCGAGCCGAGCGTGCTCTTACGCAGTACAAATCGCAATTGGCTAACCAAGGGAATCCGCCGACAGACGAGCAGAAGAAGGTGCTTGCTCTGTTGGAGAAGAATCTCGATGCCGCGGAAACGAGTCCGAACGACTATGTGGTTGAGTTCTATGGGTCTGCGTTGGAGGCTAACAAGCGTTTCTATGCATTGAAGAAGCAATTCCCCAATGCGCCGGAGGAGGCTGTACAAACGTTCGATAAGGCCTTCTACATGTCGCAGAATGTGCCGAAATGGGCGCAGTACCAAACTCTCATCAACCAGCTCGGGAAAGAGATGGAGGGAGAGAATGGCACAGGCTCTGTACGCGAAGGTGACCTGCAGCGCATGGTTGCTGAAGCGCAGGAGCTTTTCGCTCGTGCACTTCCCTCGAGTTCCGGACGGAAGTCCTTCCTCCATCGCAAAGGCATCGCAGGCTATAACCCGAACATGATGGAGAACTTCATCCACCATGCCCGCGCGACCTCCCACATGATTGCCTCCTTGGAAACATCGTGGGACATCAACGAAGCGCTCGATAATGTAGGTAAAGAGGCCGCAACCCGCGGGGCCTTCGGAGACCGCGACCAAGCGACCTTGGTTGCGAACGAGGCCCGCCGTCGCCAGAAGCAGATTTTCAACCCGTTGCAGGGTGGGGTCTCCGGTAAGGTGATGCGCGTCACGTCCATGTGGATGCTGCTGACGAATCCTGCGTTCTATATCCAGAACCTCTTGCAACCGTTCATGATGTCTGCGCCGTATATCAACGGCAAATTTAAAGGGAACTGCTTGTCTGAGTTGCTCCATACCGCGGCCACCGTTGCTCGGTACGTGAAAGCAGACCGTACGTTGCGGAATCTTCGCGAGACACTGTCCGATGCCGAGTACAGAGCCTTGATGCGGGCTCGTGACCGTCAGTTGCTGACGATCGGTATTAACTCTGAATTGGGCGAAGTTGGCGATGATACGGCGCTTGGGCGTGCGACGAACTTCTTCATGCGCCAAGCGCAGGCCGTGGAAACCATCAACCGTGTGTCTACATTCCTTGTAGCATATCGTGAAGGTATCCGCCATGGCATGAAGTCTGATGAGGCTGCGGCGTTCGCTGAAAAGACGATCGAGCAGACTCACGGCGACTACTCCAAGGAGAACGCTCCGTCGCTCTTCAATGAGAATGGACTGACACGCACGGCTACGCAGTTCCGCAAGTTCCAGTTCATCCAAACAGGCATGATGTTCCGTATGATGCGCGATGCTGCCAAGGGCTTAACCCCTGAAGAGCGCGCCATTGCACGCCGTCAGCTCGCTTGGACATTGGCCACGCACTTAGCGATGGCTGGTGTGAAGGGCTTACCTGCCGCGAACCTCATCCTTGGAGCCCTTGCGTTCTGCTTCGGTGCCCCGGGAGACGACGATGAAGACCTCATCCGCCGTGCAGTGAAGGATAAGGACACGGCTGACCTGTTGCTGAAGGGTCTCCCGACACTGATTGGGCTTGACCTCTCTCGCAAGGTCGGTGCTGGCGAAATGCTCTCTCCGCTACCGTTCTGGGACTACGACCCGTCCAAGGGCAAGCGGAATGCTACAGATCTCGTAGCCAATGCCATGGGTCCGTGGTCTTCCCTCCTCAGCCGTTCTTGGGAAGCGCAGAAGTTCCTCGTCCAAGGCGACTACGCCAAGGCTCTGGAGCAGGTGCTGCCCTACGGCGTGCTCTCGAACGGTGCCAAGGCTATGCGCCTCGCCACGCAAGGGTTCACGAACAACTCCGGCGACGTTACCATCAAGCCGGAGGACATCAGTTCGTGGGATCTCTTCGGCACCTCGATGGGACTTACCACATCGACGCTGGGCGATCGGACCAGACTCCAAGGTTCCGTGCTTAATCATGACAACGCCTTTAACGAACGTAAAGGCCGCTTACAGCGTGACTTCAACTACGCAAAACGGAATCACGACTATAAGGCCATGGCCAAGGCGATCAAGGCGTTGGGCGAGCTCAATACCGAGATGCGGAAGGTCGGCTATAAGCCGTTCAAGTCCGACGCTCTGCAGTCCGGAGCCAAGCAGCAGAAGGCTAGAGAGAAGAACGTCCGTGCAGGAGTGGCTACGACAGACCGTAACCGTCGCTATACGGAGAAGAACTCAGCGTGGTAACAAGGCATCCGCCCATGCTTGCATGAGCGGAGCCCTCTGCTTGAATAAGTCGGTGCGTAGGTAGGCAGCCTCGACGTCGTTCCTACCGAGTTTGTGGGACAGGGCCTTCTCTGATAGGTCCCTGTCCCATCCGTTCTCTGTGGCCCAGTCTTTAAACGTCGAGCGCACGCCGTGCATAGTCTTCGCGTTTGGTAGGACCCGATTTAGGAGTATCCGCGGTGTATTCAACCCTAAAAACGGCGCCCCTCGCTGTCCGGGAAATAGATAGTCGTTCGTCGGGTGCAGGGATTTAACAAGCTCCAATGCTTGCTTGGATAGTGGCACGCGATGCGGTGCCGTATGGCGACCCTTACGCTCATCAGCCGGGAGGGTCCAAGTTGCCGTTTTGAGGTCGATATCGGAGAGCTTCGCCCGACGGAACTCAGAGACTCGGGTCGCAGTGAGGATTCCGAACAGTATCGCCTTGGCAGCATAGCCGGGCTTCGTTTTCAGTTCAGCGCACGCCGCCTTGAGTTCTTCGAAAGACGGAGCAGCGCGAGGGGTGACAGCTGTGATCGAGGTAGGACGAGGAAGAAGGAAATCGAGCCCGCCTTCCCATTCAGCCACGTTAGCCTTTTGGCGGTACTCTTTGAGAATTGCATAGTTCAACACCATGCGGATAAATTGACGGACACGCTCTGCAGTGTGCGATTTTGTCTCCCATATCGGCTTGAGACAGGAGAGGACATCATCGCGGGTTACCGCGTCTACGTCAATCTTGTGGAGTGGAATACAGTAATCCCGAAGGAACTGCTCCAGTCGAGGGCGACTGCGAGTGCCCTCCTTATACTGTGCCACGTTAGCTTTTACGTTGATAGCCTCCGTGGCAATATCGTAAAATGTATGTCTAGTAACGGGTTTAACTCGCCCCTTGGCGGCATTAATGGCCTCCTCCAAAGAGGAGCCGGTCTCCATCAGGGTACGGATTTTCAGAGCGAGAGTCTTGGCAGAGGTGAGGGGGATGAGCTGAGCAGAGCCGAGACTACGACGTAGCTGTTTGCCACTGACGCGAACGATGAACGTCCAAGAGCGAGAGGATCCACGGACAAGTAGATAGAGGGAGTGGTCGGCGCGATACAGGCCGTCGGGGAGTTTGGAGATTTCGGAAGCGCGGAGGGTTTTCATGAGTAACTCGGTGTATAACTTTTTGAGCACACGATACTACATCATGCCCAACATGGCAACACCGGACGCTACGCGAAAAAACGCATTTAAATGGCAAAGAAATCAATTAGTTAGGGTAGTGAGTAAAAGAAACCCCTAGAAATCAACTTCCTAGGGGTCTGTGTAATCTGGTGCCCAAGACTGGAGCAGCCATACCTTATAAATAAAGGCAAGAACGCAACTATACAACTTGTGTATAACTAAATCCTCAATCGCCGTTTATTCAAATCCTTCTCGAACTCGGCTCCCGCTTTTTCGGCTAATCGATCGAGAACGACTAACGCGCTTGCCACTATCCCCACTACGACGAGGAGAACGCTTCCTAATACGCTGAGCATTTTCTTCTTTCTCCTGTTTCTCAACTTTTTCCAATGCCTCGATAAGCATCTTGCGCTCTTCGCGGCCATGGTTACGCAGCATCCAAGCGATGAGTGCGAAAAATGCCATCACCATAAGGCCGTAAAGCACAACCAACCAATCTCCGTTCATATTTCCTCCTAGTGCTTAGATGTGAACATATCGAGCAGTGTCATGATGGTCAAAATTACACTGAACGCAAGCAACACAATCAGCGCCACTCCTCCGGAGAGGATGAGCAGATCGATAACAACGTCACATACTTCCCGCAGCATGTCTCTTCTCCTCCGCAATTTCTTCCAGGAACCTGGAAATGAGTAGCAGATCGGTGTGCATGCTCATCACCAGCGGGACCATGCGCTCAAGCTGAGCAGCCATGCATTCAGCATTGAAGATTCTCACAGGGGCAACCCCAATGCCCCCGACCAGCTCCCAGAACATCTTTGCCGTATCCTCGTAATGCTTGGATACATCATTCAGCTTGTCCATGCGTTCCCTCCGTTTTACCCACACCGATGAATTTACGGACTTCGTCCATATCCCATCCAATTAAACCGGCGTACTTACGTGCAAGCGGGAGTTTGCCGCTCTTTGCCCATGCATAGATTGTGTATCGAGACACGCCGAACATATGAGCGAGCTCTCTCGCACTAGCCACACCTTGTGCTTCGCGCACTTCTTTCGGGTTCCACATAATTTATTTCTCCATTTTTCGTGTTGCACTCGGGCTGTAGTGGAGGACCACCAGTGACCCGATCTCTTGTAAAATCATCGACAAGTTCCGGCGCTTGAACTCCATGAACTTGCGCTCCTCGTCGTCCCTTGGCTTGCGGGCCGAGACTACGTCATTCATCACTTTCCTGGCTAGGGTTATCCTCTTCAAGAGGTCCTTGTTCAGGTCGATTTCCATTCACTGCCTCCACTGTAGTTGGTTCGAGTTTGCTCAGGTCCAATACCCAGCAACGCTGCTGGGAGACACGCGCTGTTGTGCCAATGCCCAACGAGACTCGTGCGCTTGTATCCTTCAGAATGCCAAGATTTTTGGCCTGCTGGATAAATTTCGCTTTCGGAACACGATGCTCTGCGCACCAATCGTTTGCGATTTTAGTACTGATAAATAGGCTGCCGTCGTAGTCATCCTTTGCGGTGCTCCCGTTAGCCATAATCGCACGGCCGACCAGCCCTTGCGAGCAGAATACCTTGTACGGCTCGCGCCCTTGCGGTACGTTGAACGTAGGTGTAGTCACAATGCGAGGGCTCAAGTCTGTTAGCATACTGCTGAGTACGTCCATCGGGTCAGATACATCGGCAAACTCGACGACTTGGTTAAAGCACTCCCTTACGGCTACCAAAGCAAACGTATACAACTTGTCGAGATTGAACTGAATAATGCCCAATCGCTCCATAATTGTCGCCGCCATCAGCGTGCAGATCATGTGGTTACGGTAGAACCGATATTTCGGCTGGACAACTAAGTCCTTATCAATCGCCACTCGATCTGCGACCTCTTCTTGGAGCTCGGAGATTTCGTTTTGATGAGACACTAGCCACTGCAAGTACCGTTCACCGGCCGAACCGGCGTGCTCGGCGATCTGCGCCACCTTAGCGGAGGTCAGAATCGGGTCAAGTTTCGGAATCGGTAACGCATCCGTGCAGATCTCGAAGATACGCATCATCTCCGCCTCGGAGTTCCCGTTCAGACTCAGTTTGGCGTTGATCGAGGAATTGCCCGTCATAGCGGTTTGGGTACGCCATGCTTCTCGATCCGCAAAGCCAACCTGCCCACCGCTGGACTTCAAGCGCATGGTTTCGGCACCGTTCGACAACTCATAGCACAATGAAGAGAACTGCGCCGGGGTCTTGTTCGTCACCTCATCAAACAGCACCGGGAGGTTCCTCAGAACACCGAGGAACTTCGCTTGCCCACCGACCGTACTACCCCGCGCGCCTGTAAGGCTCAAATCAGGATGCGCACGACCGAACGCATAGAGGGCGACTTGTGCAGCTGTCGTTTTCCCCTTGCCGGAGTCCGCACCGGTCAACGCACACGGGATACCGTTGTACGTCGGCTCCATGAACTTAACCAAGGGGGCACCCCAAAGTGAGCAGATCATGTACTGCATCGGCTCCATACCGTCGCGGTTGTAAATCCAGTTCACTAGCTTGGCGTACTCCTCTGCCGATCCCTGTGGAGGAGGGAAGGCAGACGCCTTCGACTGCGCCGCACCGGAAAGAAGGATCTCCGTCGTATTGCCGTCCTTGTCATAGCGACGGTTGCCGATAACAAACGAGCCATCCTCCTGCCAGCCGAAGTGGCTGTAGGTATGGGTCGCTTCAGAGGCATCCTTCATCCGGTCCAGCTCGCTCTTCAGATATGCTTGCATGAGCGCTCCTGCGTTTTTGTTGTTCGTAGTAACGATTTCGTAGTGCCCGAGCTCCTCCAAGAGCTTCGTGTTGCTCCCTGTAATCACAGAGCAGGGGATGCGGAAGTCACGGATATGCGTCTTACGAAATAGCATCCGACACACGCATACATGGTGACCGAACTCATCACGGATGTGCGCTATAACGAACAGCCGTGAGGTTGTGAACGGCACGCGGAGGACTTCATCCTCCGTTTTTATGAGCGCGACCATACATTTAAGATGAGCATCCCATTCGTAGCCTTTCGGCGGGGCAGGGATTTCGACCTTAACAGTGCCACGCGATTCGTGTCCTTCGATAACACCCTCCGCATACTCCGGGTCCGGCTTAATCTGAATAACGCCAAGCTGGATTGGGCTGGTTATCCGCCCTTTGTGGGGGCAACCTTCGCAGTCCGCACCACAGTGAGAGGCGAAGAACTCGCACGTTGTCGGGCCTGTGGACCACGTGTTGTACTTCATGTCCACATCCGTTTGTGCGTGCCCGGTCTCCTCTCGCCGCACCGACCACTTACGAGCGAGCTCGATCCCTTCTTGGCAGTGCTTGATGACACCGATAACACCGCGCCACTGCTCGTACTCGACGTCCCCCTGCGTATCACGCATATGGGCCAGCTGCTTGCAGTGGTCAGCACACAGCATGGCTGAGTGCTCTACAGGCTCATGATAGGTCTCATCCTTCTTCTCCGTTTCCGGAGCATATGTGTCGACAAACGCCTTGAACGCATCGACACTGACTAAGCTCTTATCAGGACCACCGAACACCCACTTGACCTCCTTGGGATTACTCGGGTCCTTGTGGTTATGTGAGCCAACAGGGCGGAGGATGGAGGAGAAGTCGGCAGTTCGAGTCGGATCGATGAGGAGTCCGTTGTTCGCCATAATCGACTTGAACCGCTCGGCTATCCCTTTCCACTCCTCCGCAGGGATAGGCCGGTCGAGGAGCCAGTAAGCGTGAATCCCATTGCCCGAGTTAACGAGCATAGGATGGCACAGCCCGACTTTATCGCACCACCCAAAAAGCGCGACGACTGCATCCCTCTGACTGGCATAGCCCTTGCCATGTTCGACCTTCTCCACACCGCAGTCAATGTCACACCAGAATGCTTTTGCACAATCCCAGTTGATCGCAGTGCGGGAAATGAGTTTGCCGTTGAGCATGTACGGGGCCTGCTTGTACCCAGCGCAAGCATGGTACGTCTCTATCGCTTTGGCATCGCACTCAGCAACATAGCGCGCGGCTTCCGCGAAATCCGAAAAGCCCCTATGTTTGAACGCCTTTCCTTCACGGGTAGCAATGAGGCATACACTACCCGGGGGGAGGAGCGTCTCCAAAAATTGCTTCGTGTCCATAATTCTTTTTCCGAGAAATAACCCGTCGCTAGGACGGGTTGTTGGATGCGGGTGGGGGAGTTGAACCCCCGTCTTCAAGGTAATGACCCTTGCGTGCGGCCGCTACACTAACCCGCGCCTGTTTCTAGAAACCGAGGGATGCGAGGGCAGAGCCCAAGTCATTCTCGTCGGACACGACCTTCGCAGGTTCCGGTTTAGCCTTCGGCGGTTCAACAGGTGTAATCTGAACTGAAGCCGGCGCAGCGCGCACCACCTTAACTTCAGCAGTCGGAGCCTTGGCGAATAACTTATCCAAAAGCTGGTCAACTACAGCCGCCTTAGCATCATAGACGGGCGCAGCCTCCACAGGTTTCTTGACCATCGTAACCGGCGATTCAGGAACGGCCGGGGCGTTGGTCGCTTCAACATGGTTGGCACCGTTGACTATGTTCGACACCACAGCGGAGTCTCGGATCTCCTTGAGGTGGTTGAACTCAGCCTCGTCATCAACGATGCCAATTGCTTCAAACCGCAACTTCGGCGTAGCCGCAGCCGGGTCAAAACTGATCTCTGTCTTCACGCCGAAGATGGGCATCTTGTGGCGAACGAGCAGAGTACAGAATGTATTAAAGTTCTTAATCGATGCAGCCGGAACCGCCAGATAGAACACGTCATCGTGGTTCTCCTTACCGGCAGCGCACAAGGCCAAGCGGATGTAGTCCGTGCAGGCTTTGCCCTTGCCCTGCGTGCCGTCCAGCATGCGAGCAGTACCGAACTGGTTGAACTTGCACGCACCGCACGACTTGCACTGCGGGCTCAGCGCGGCAGCGTCAGGGCGCAGACCGTCGAACGAGAAACATGTCGGCTGGACCGCTTCCCCGTCGTCCTTGAACGTACCGGCGTAGTAGCGCTTGGCAGGGCGAACACCCGCCTTGAGGATAACTACATTAATGCGTTGCAGCACATCCCGTGTTCCGGGGTTGTACAATACAGTACGTTCACCGTTGCGGACCAATGCGAACACCTTACCCTTGATGGACAGCGTCGCATAAGAGTCAGATGTGTAGTTCTTCAGTTCATCATCAGCGCTCTGCATCCAAGCGGGGACGGAGGCCATCTTATCAAAAATCGTAACTTCGTTAGACATAATTATCTCCAAGGATTAGGCTCTGCGGAAACCGACGGACTCTTCAGCAACGGACGAAATGCCCGGGGGAAGCTCCTCTGTTTGCGCAATAAAATCTTCAACTGCAGTTTTGTTGGCTCGAACGTCGAGCAAATCGAACCGTGCGTTGTTTTGCACGTAGTCCATGAATGCCGTTTTGTCAAACACCTTAACGGAGCGAACCGTTTTTGTGTAAGCAGTACCATACGACGTTTTGATAGACGAGACGCCCATCGTGTTCAGGCGAGTATGGACTTCCGTTTCAATCGCATCGAGTGCTTCGTTAAGGGGAGCCATTTCCTCCTTATGCTTGGCATCGAGTTCGGCTTTCTGCTGACGCAGATTGATGTACGCCCCGACGAGTTCGTCGGCCGCTTTGTTCTTTAAATTGCACATATCTCTGACCTCTTAAATATATACAAGTAATATACCATTTGTTGTCCACACAACGCATCGTATACCACTGGTTTAGTTTTGTCAATGCTTTTTACAGCTAAATTTCACCCTTGTCGGTTTTCACCAAATCCAACAGGGTTCCCTGCGTGGATTGCTTCTCGTCCAAGCGCTTATAGACAGTCTCTTCTAAGTGCGAGGATACGAGCTGCACGACCACAGTACTGCGTGTTTGGCCGGTTCGGAAAATCCGAGCGTTGGCCTGTTGATACACCTCGTTGCTCCACACCGGTGTGTACCATACAATAGTAGTTGCCGCCGTCAACGTGACACCATGAGACATGGTCGACGGGTTTGCCACGATAACCTGCGGGTCCTTGGCGTTTTGGAAATCGTAAAAAATCCGATCTCTATCAGCCTTGGATGTGCCACCATCTACTACTTCGACCGTGTGATTCTCACGTAAATGCTCTGCTACAACCTCCAGAGCCGCGGAGAACCCCACGAAGACGATTGCCTTACCCTCCGACTCATCAACGACCTCCTCAACTGTAGCCAGTCGGTCCTTGACATTGAGGCATAAAGCTTCGCCGCTCTCTCCATATGCCACACCTGAGCAGATCTGCAACAGCTTCGATGCTTTGATGGCTTCATTCGATGCCGTGCACACCCCGTCCGCCACTTCGGTCTGGAGCTTGGAGAACATCTGCTTATAAGCCTTCTTCTGGTCCGCCGAGAGCTGTGCTTGGCGCTGCACCACGACCTGCGGTGGCAGCTCCACAACGTCCTTCAGCTCATACCGTATGGCCGGAGACATAAACTTATGCACGCTCTCCATCGCATCTACCTTCGGCATCCACTTATACATGTTAATCTGCACCATGGTCAGATTGCGGAACCACGAGAACGTGCGTCCGTGTTGCGGAAGCGCCGTTGGGTTCACTAACTTAATCTGCCCGTAAGCATCCGTAGGTGAGTTCGGAGTAGGGGAGCCGGTAAGCCCCCACACACGCCGTTGCCCGCTGCATTGCTTGTTACAGATCTCATTGAGCGCCTTCCAACGCACCGACTGGGCATTGCGAAACAGCGCCACCTCGTCAATGATGATGTGGTCGATATCCGGGCGCTCTGCAAGAGCGTCTTTCACAATCCCCACAGCATCAGTGTTTACGATATAGATATCTGCCGGATCTTCTAAGAGCTTCATACGCCTCGGTCTAGGTCCGTACACAACGTTCGCCTTCAGCGTTGTGAACGAGCGAAAAATCTCATCTGCCCATGTTCTCTCCATAACAGAGATAGGGCAAACGATCAGCGTACGATGCACTTGTCCGATGCTTCGCAGATAGTCTGTGGCCCATAACGCCGTAATGGTTTTCCCTAACCCCATCGAGTTGAGAATGAAACAGCGCCGATGCATTGATGCGAACTGCGCTGTCTCCTTCTGTGCCTCGAACGGGGTGAACCTGCACTTATATGGATAGTACAGATTCATCGGGGCCGGGACATCGTAGCCGAGGTTGCGCATAACAATCGTTTCGTCGGGGCGGTGAGGCACAGCAACCAAGTTTTTACCTTGGAAGCTAAACGCCTTTGCCGTCGGGATGACGGTTGCTATTTTGCCGTCCTCGGCTGACGCCAAGATGGCCTTTTTCGGTTTGAAAACGAGAGCTTTCATATTACCGTCCATGTTTGCCTGATTTACCGCGCTTCCACCCGCGATTCTTTTCGGCAGATACTACACGCAAATTACCCTCTGCGTTGGATCCACCGTCCCGCAGCATGCGCTTATGATCGACGTCTTTGCCATCGCCCTTATGGACAAGCCCTTTCTCTTCCATTTCTCTGCGAGCGGCATTGCGCATCGCACGCTTTTTCTTTTGGGCCGGACGAGCATTATACATTTTGTCATACGCTGCTTTTCTTTCAGGGCTTTGCATTAGCGTCTCCTATTCTCTTTTTCCCAATGATCTCTGCATGAGGCGTCACACCACCTCATACCCTTCTTTACCTTCTTCCCACACCACAAGCATCTGCCTGTGGCCTTGGCTTCCGGTTCGGGGGCTCTCGGGATGTATCTCGAGAGCACCTCAATATCCTTCCATGCACGATCTGCTTCGTCCATTACCGTTCTCCAATAGCGATAACAGGGATTGTCTTCGTCAAGAAATCATGACGGACACCTTCATCCAAAACGGGCGACAGCATCGCGTTGTTCGGCACCCAAAGCTCCGCATGACGGAACAGGCTCAAACTGCTACGCAGGGTACGCTGAGAGAGCAGGTGGTACCCATAGATGTTGTCCCACAGCACCGACCGCTGGCAGATATCGTAAATAAGGAGCTTGCCCTTCGGTCTAAGGCGGCCGGCCATAGCCGCAATCGCACCGTCGGGCTTCTCGAAATGCCCCAGTGTGTAATTACACATGATCAAATCGAATTGCCGATTGTCAAAGAGGCTGAAGTGCTCGAAGTCCGCTTCGCGGAGCTCCACACCATACCTCTCTAACCCCTTCGACACCTGTGAACCGAACCGATTAACCCCATAAAGAAGAGACCGAGGAAACCGCTCCCCGGCTTGGAACAGCATCTCACCTGTCCCGCAACCGACGTCATAAATCATGTACGGAGGCTCTTTGTCCATGCGGACGTAGTCCAGCAATAACTGCGCATGCTTATATGGATTAGGATCCAACAGCCATGCTTGCAGCGTGCCGAACCCCTGCTTACTGACGATCTCCTTAGTGAACGCAGTAGCTTCGTTATCGCTATATGCAATCATTCTATTACCCTATAAGTTATGTTACCGTGATTGACGAGGTCGTCCACAGCCTCTATGACCTCGTCCTTCCTGTCCACAACAAGTGCAACGCCCGAAGCCTCATTGATTTCCTTGAGCTCCTTGCGTTGATTTGGTGTGGTGTTTTTTAGTTTTCCCGGGGCCTTTGTCTCAACTGCAACAAAGACCCCGAGTGTCTTGCCAACCATTTCTTCCGTAACGGTAACCGGTACACAGGCAAGTATGTCCGGTATCCCGTGCCGCCCTAGCGGCCCCATGATAATCGGAGCAAAGCTCCATGCGTTAGCTGCTTTCAGGCACTCCCGTACCTTGAGCTTTACTCTGCCTTCCGGCGTTGCCATCGCCAACCTCCTTTGCACGCAATATGCGGCGAATTACTTTGTACGCGTCCTTCCATGCAAGCTCGGCTGTGGCTTGCTCGCGTATGTCTACTTCAACTTCGTTCAATAAATCTTCGGTCTTCATTGAGATCCCCCCTTATTGTTGAGTTGACGACAGGGAAATAATGCTCCCTTTGCCAATGGTAAGATTACTTCGCACATGCGGGTTATACCTACTGTATTACACTACAACTATGGCTGGCAAAACTTACAGTCCACTACGGGACACCAACCGCGACACAGGCCGGACGGACACGGGTCCCACTTTCCTGTCTCGTAGGCATGCTCTAGCCGATGAACGATCGGTAACCACTCATTCCATAGCATTGGCACATCATCAATACTATACGACTTGCGTGCAATGGTTCTGGTTTTGAGCCACACAAAGGCTGTGTGTACTCTCTTCAGGTTCGACCACTTGGCAAAGGCATAGGCAGCGTAGAGCCCCAACTGATTGGACTCTTTCT
>ERZ1031954.397-NODE-397-length-18534-cov-8.628227_pt1 | contig 18534 bp, 14 predicted proteins | sample MGYA00516701_ERZ1031954 | MGnify/ENA primary metagenome ERZ1031954 (study PRJEB33719, sample SAMN04261284) | wastewater metagenome | biome: rural village; feature: human; material: feces | host: Homo sapiens | place: El Salvador | collected 2013-01-07 ...
ACAGCAGTAACGATTAGCAGAAGCGTTGATGCGTATTGAAAAACCGGTCGGGCTGCGGCAAAAACGATTGGCAGAAGCTTAAATGCGTATTGAAAAATAAGCAAAGTGCTGTGCATTTTGCTTATTTCTTCTCTTTTACCCACCTTATTATATAATCGGCGAATTTGCGGGTGGCGGGGCTTTGGCTGCTCGTCTCGCCGATGGCAAGGCCGATGGTGCGCTTCGACGGCGGTACAAGCTCCTTGACCGCAACATTGTCGTGGCGGCCTCGCAGCAGCAGCTCCGGCATTATCGATATGCCCAGCCCCTGCTCGACCATGGCGATTATCGCATAGTCGTCCTTTGTCGAAAACTTGATGTTCGGCTTTATCCCCGCCGCACTCAGCGCCTTGTTTGCATCATGGTTCGAGGTCTCCAGCAGCGTTATGAACGCCTCGGTCTCGCACTCGACGAGCGGAAACTTCGGGTAGGACGCAAATTTGTGATCCGGCGGCAGAATGGCCAGCAGCTTATCCTCCATGAGCGCTATGCACTCGCAGTTGAGATTCGCCGGCAGATTCACGAACCCGAGATCTACGCTGCCCTCGGTCAGCCACTTTTCGACATCGTGGTAGTCGCCGTTTAATAGCTTTATATCCACATTCGGATAGTCCCGCTGAAACTCCTTGATGACGCCCGGCAGCCAGTGGACGGCAACGGAGGTGAACGCACCGATGCGCACCGTGCCGAAGTCGAGCCCACGGATGGCGGACACGGTCTGGTTGAGCTGCTCGTAGTAGTTGAGCATACCCCGCACCGACGGCATTATCCGCTGCCCGTCGTCCGTTAATTTCACGCCCGCCCTCGAGCGGGTGAGGATGGCGAAGCCGAACTGCTCCTCGAGCGAATTTATCGTGTGACTGACTGCCGACTGCGTGCAGCCGAGCGCTTCGGCCGCCTTTGTAAGGCTACCTAACTCGCATACCTTGGCCAGCGTTTCGAATTTTGATATGCTCATAAGCATCCCTTTCTGTGATACATGAATTTTATTCATGTTTACATGAAAAATATTAAGCACGATAATAATATACCGCAAAAAATCAAAAAATCAAGGAAAAATCGAAAAATTCACTCTTGCAGGGGCAAATTTGCGTCTGTATAATGCAAATATATTTTTCGAGAGAGGTCCACAACATGAACGCAGAAATTATTGTATTCCTCGGATACTTCGTTATCCTGTTTTTCGTCGGTCTGATATTCTTCTTCAACGGCAGCAACAAGAACCAGAGCGACTACTTCCTCGGCGGCCGCTCCATGGGACCGTGGGTCACCGCAATGAGCGCTCAGGCGTCGGATATGTCGGCGTGGCTGCTCATGGGTCTGCCCGGCTCGATCCTCGCTTTCGGCTTCGGCCAGATCTGGATAGGCATCGGCCTTGCACTCGGCACGGCGGCTAACTGGATCTTCTGCGCAAAGAGGCTGCGCAAGCTGTCCGTTGCCGCAAACGACGCAATCACCGTTCCCCAGTACCTGACAAACCGCTTTGTCTCGCAGAAAAAGACCCTTCAGGTCATCTGTGCAGTCATATTCCTCATTGCCTTCACCGTGTATGTCGCCTCGGCGCTGGTCGCAGGCACCTCCGTGTTCGTGAGCCTGTTCCCCAACATCTCGCAGAGCACCGCAATGCTGATCTACACGCTCATCATCATCGGCTACACCTTCCTCGGCGGCTTCAAGGCCGTCTGCTGGACTGACTTCTTCCAGGGCATTTTGATGCTCATTGCCCTGCTGGCCGTTCCCATCATCATAAAAGCCACCCAGACGCTTGATGTCAGCGCACTTCAGAATGTTTACCAGTACACCGACGCATCCGGCGCAGTCGTGACCTGCGACTTCGGTGCAGGGCTGTTCTCGGCCTCGTGGAAGGACATCGTCTCCGGTCTCGGCTGGGGTCTCGGCTACTTTGGCATGCCCCACATCATCGTGCGCTTCATGTCCATCGAGAAGCCCTCGATGATAAAGAAAAGCTCCATCGTCGCCATCATTTGGGTCGTGCTGAGCATCGGCGCCGCCTGCCTCATGGCCTACTACGCAAGAATGATCGTCGCAGAGGAGCTGCTGACCGTCGGCGCACAGAAGACCGTGTTCATCGTGCTGGCACGCCGTCTCTTCCCCGCAGGCATCGCAGGTCTGCTGCTTGCCGCCATCATGGCAGCGTCTATCTCCACGGCGGACTCGCAGCTGCTCGTTGCGTCCAGCTCCTTTACCTCCGACCTGTATCAGCCCCTCATCCGCAAGAACGCAAGTGACCGTGAGGTTCTTTGGGTCGGCAGGATCGCCGTCGTTGTAATCTCCGTTGTCGCCTACTTCATTGCCTCCTCCAAGGGCGCAGGCGCACAGGCGCTCATGAACATGGTCGAGAACGCATGGGGCATCTTCGGCTCGGCGTTCGGCCCCGTCATCCTGCTGTCGCTGTTCTGGAGAAGATTCAACTACACCGGCGCATGTGTCGGCGTCGTCGTCGGCGCAGTGGTCGATATCGTTTGGCTCATGTGCCTGTCAACGACCGGCATTTATGAGATAGTCCCGGGCTTCATCTGCGGAATGATCGCAGCCGTCGTTGCGACCCTCGCAACCAAGGCCCCCTCCAAGGAAGTCACCGACATATTCGACATGGCCTCCGCCCCCGACTTCGGCGAATAACCTGACGGGCTCATTTCCCCGATGCTGCGTTAAAGCTCCAGGAAATACACGCAGGCATTCCCGTCGGCCTTCGCCTTGTCTGGGCGAAAATGATCACCGTCACAATATAAAGTAAAAAGACCGGCTCAAACGCCGGTCTTTCTGCTTTGCAGCGATAGATTAATGGACAGCCTAAACTCTATCGGGCTGTGGCAAGGCTCGATGTGTATTGAAAAAGCGACCCTGATGGGTCGCTTTTTCAGTCTTGCATTATATGCACATTCAAATGTTCGTAGCTCATTTCGACGCCGTGGCGGTCGAAGGAGGTGCGGATGTTTTCGTTCAGAGCAAAGTGGACATCCCAATAGTCCTCGGTATTGCACCAGACACGGACGGTATACTCGATGTTGCTGGCATTATAGGCCGCCAGCGCAACGAACGGGGCGGGGTCATTGAGCACCTTGTCGGTATTTGCGACCGCCTCGAGTATCGCGGCACGGACGGTCTCGGTCGGGCAATCGTAGGATGTGCCGACATTGAGGTCAACCCGCCGCACGGGCTCGGTGCTGTAATTTATTATCTTGCTGCCGGTGATATCGCCGTTCGGGACATAGATTATCTTGTTATCGGGCGTTGCAAGGCAGGTGTAGAAAAGCCCTATCGAGCGCACGGTGCCGCTCTGACCGCCGATCTCGACAAAATTGCCGACGGCGATGGGGCGGGACGCAAGCAGCGTGATGCCGGAGAACACATTGGCAAGCAGCCCTTGCAGCGCAAGCGAGAGCGCAACACCGGCGACCGACAGTATCGCAACTAAGCTCGTGATGTTGATGCCGAGAGCGGAGGCGACGATCATGACCGCTATCGCCCACAGCAGGACATTCACGGCGCTGGCGAAAAAGGTCTTGAGGCTGGGGTCGAGATGCTTGCTCCTGTCGAGAATCTTGTCAATCGCCTTGCGCAGGAGCTTTATCGCAATATAGCAGACGATGAACAGGCCGACGGCCTCGAGCACGGTCATCAGCTTTGCACTTTTGAGGATAGTATCCATATCAGTTCAGCTTCAGCTCACGGCACGAGCCTTCGCCGAAGCTCCTTTCCATCTCGGTTTTGTAGTGGGCGAAATAGTCATCGGGCATGAGCGCCTGCACGCAGCCGGCAAAGCCGCCGCCGTGGACACGCCATGCGCCGACACCGTCAAGCAGCTTGGCGCTCAGCTCAAGGCCGTTTTCGAGCTTGCGGTCGTCGGTGACGCTGGTTACAATATTCGTCAGCAGCTTTTCCGACGAGCGGCCGGACTCGTTCATCAGGCGCATATACTCCTCGCCGTTGCCGGCAATGAGCGCATCACGCATTTTCGGCACACGCTCGTTTTCGTCGAAGAAATGCTTTGCACGGCGCACGGGACGGTCGGTCGTGTCCCACTTTTTCGAGAAGAACTCGGCGGGATCGACCTGCCCTAAAACCTCCTTGCCGAAGAAGCTCGCTATGTAGCGCATGTCGGCGGGTATGCGGGCGTAGCTCGTATCGAGTCCGGCGTGGCTGCCGCCGGTGTCGGTCAGGCAGAGCGTGAGCCCCATACGGCCGAAGTCGGCGCTCACGGGCTGGATATCGCCGGTGAGAAAATCGACATACACGGTCTTTCCGAGGGCGCAGGCGAGCTGATCCATCATGCCGCAGGGCTTGCCGAAGTGCAGGTTCTCCGCCTGCTGGGCAAGCTGCGCAATGGCCTTGGGCTCGAGCTCATTGTTGTTGTACAGGCCGTTGAAAACGCGTGCGACGAGCACGGCAAACGCCGCCGACGAGCTCAGCCCCGAGCCGGAGCTTAGGTCGCTGTGCAAAACGGCGTTAAAGCCGCCGAAGCGGGCATCGAGGTCGAACATCGCCGATGCGACGCCTCGCACGAGAGCCGTCGACGAGCCGAATTCCTCGGGGTGGACATCGAGGTCAAAGAGGTTTATCTCCATATCCTCAAAGCCCTCGGAGCGAATTCTCACGATGTTGTCAAAGTTCGGCTCAACCTCGGCATGAATGCCCTTATCGACCGCCGAGGCAAGCACACGACCCTTTTGGTGGTCGGTGTGGTTGCCTGCAAGCTCGGTGCGGCCGGGGGCGAAGAATTTTTCCATTATCTCGCCTTTCTCCCAAAATTACTTCTCTTTATTTTCTCTCCATGACCTTTTCGACAGCCCCTGCAACGGCGTTTGCGTCAACGCCGTACTTGGCGAGCAGCTCCTTGTAGGGGGCAGACTCGGTAAAGGTGTCGTGGATGCCGACGAACTCGACGGGCACGCCTGCGCCCTCGTTTGCGAGCACCTCGGACACTGCGCTGCCAAGGCCGCCGTAGATATTATGCTCCTCGGCGGTGACGATGGCGCCGGTCTCCTCGGCGCAGCACATGATGAGCTCACGGTCGATGGGCTTAACGGAATACATATCGACCACACGGACGGAAACGCCCTTTTCCGCCAGCATCTCGGCTGCCTCTATCGCCTTGTGCACCAAAAGGCCGCAGGCGATGACGGTGACATCGCTGCCCTCACGGACGACTGCGCCCTTGCCGAGCTCAAACTTGGCGTCCTCGGCGTACAGGTCGGGGTAGACATCACGGGACAGGCGCAGGTACATCGGGCCGTAGTTCTGAGCGGCGTACTTCGTCGCCCAGCGGGTGGCGGTAGCGTCGGCGGGAACGATGACCTTCATGTTCGGCAGCGCCCTCATGATGGCGATATCCTCGGTGGCGTGGTGGCTTGCGCCGTCAAGTGCGTCGCTCATGCCGCAGTATGCGCCGCCGAACTTGACATTCAGGTTCGCATAGCATATCTGGTCACGGGCAGACAGCAGACCCAGCGAGGTGAGGAAAACGGTGAAGGTGTTTACAAACGGTATCTTGCCGACGGTGGACATACCCGCAGCGGTTGCGACCATGTTCTGCTCGGCGATGCCCATGTTGAAGAAGCGCTCGGGATGCGCCTTGCCGAAAAGCGCGCTCTTGGTCGAGCCGGAAAGATCGGCATCGAGAACAACTATATTTTCGTTAGTGTCGCCCAGCTCGGCCAGCACCGAGCCGTAGACCTCTCTTATCTGCTTAGACATTTGCTGCACCTCCGAGTTCCTCCATGGCCTTTGCGAAGCTTTCGTCGTCGATCGCCTTGCCGTGCCATGTGTTTTTGCCCTCCATGAAGGACACGCCCTTGCCCTTTACCGTGTTTGCGATAATGACCGTCGGTGCGCCCACTGCGCCGTCGGCGACGGAGACGCAGAAGTCCAGCGCCTCAAGATCGTGGCCGTCGCATTCAAGCACCGTCCAGCCGAAGGCCTCCCACTTTGCGGCAAGGTCGCCGAGGGGCATAATGTCGTCGGTCGTGCCGTCGAGCTGCACCTTGTTGTAGTCGACGATGGCGATGAGGTTATCCAGCTTAAACTTTGCGGCGCTCATGGCGGTCTCCCAGATAACGCCCTCGTTGAGCTCGCCGTCGCCGAGGACGGCATAGACCTTTGCCGGGGAGTTATTGAGCTTGAGTGCCATTGCCATGCCCTGAGCGGCCGGGAAGCCCTGACCGAGAGGTCCGCCGGGCATCTCAACGCCGGGGGTGTGCATGTTCGGATGACCGGCAAGGCCGCCCATGCGGCGCAGCGTCGCCATCTCGGAGACGGGGAAGAAGCCCTTTTCCGCCAGATTGCGGTAGAGCATGGGGGCAGCGTGACCCTTCGAGAGCACGAGCCTGTCACGGTCGGGGTTGTGCGCATCGTTTGCGTCGAGGTTCATGTGCTCCTGGTACAGATAAGTGAGTATCTCGCAGCAGGACAGCGAGCCGCCCGGGTGACCGGATTGAGCAGCGTGGATCGCAGTCAGAACATCGATCCTGAAGCGTCTGCAAAGCTCGTTGAGCTCGGCATAGCGCTCGTCAGATAAAGCCATGGTTTTGTTCCTCCGTAATAATTTTTTACTTCTATTAAATAATAAAACAAGCCCCGAACATTGTCAATAAAGTTAAGCTTACATATATTAACTTTTCTTTGTTTCGCCAAAGAAAAGTTACAAAAGAAACTCGACCAAAGGCGTTTAACCACCCTTTGGAATCCCGGTACAGGGTATCGGTGCACCGGTCGTTTTCACTGCGGAGGTTTAATCCTCTGCGAATAGCTTGCACTGCGCTCGTTTAACGCCCTGCGTCAGTTAGGCAGGTGTAAAAAGAACTGATCGATGCAGCCGGTTAGACAACCGCAGCCAAGGAGCAGATAGCTCCTTGGCTGCGGTTTATTACCATTTATATTTGTCTAAGTGTGCGCCCTGGGAGTTGCTGTAAGCGCCGAGGATCTCGAGAGGGATGCCCGTTTCCTCTGCGATCATCTCGAAATAGCGTATGGCATAGTCTGCCCCACGCCATCTCAGGTGCCATGCGCAGATCTCGCTCCACACTTCATCGGGCAGATCCCTTTCATGACTGTTGCAATAGTGCCACTCGGCTTCATCAAGAATCTTGCAGATCTCGCTCATCGTGAGGAACTTTTCCTTGAGAATATCCTCTTGGGTCTTTGGATACTGCATGAAAAACGGCTGAACCAGACTAAAAAGCCAAGCCTGTGTAAATTGCGGGTGCAGAAGATACTGCTTGCCGTATCGGCGAACTATATCGCATTCAAACTTAAACATCTTCCCGGCATCGTCCACGCCAAAGCCGAGCTCCGTCAATCTGCGCATATAGATATCACGGTATTTCGGGTCATTATCTCTCAGATATAGTGCCGCAAGCTGCGATGTCATCAATCCCTCTGTCGATGTTATCGGCGGTATATTCGGCTGCGGCGGGGCGGACGGTGTTTCTTTCTCCGGCTCTTTTTTCCCAAACAGTTTGTCAAACAGTCCCATAATATTCACCTCACATTTCGGCCAGGGACGCATTTTTGTAGGAGGGGTCGTCGGTGACTTCCTTAATGACCTTGAGCTGCGGCGGGAATGCGATCGGGGCATTTTCGTCGCTCAGCTCTATCTCGGCGATGGCCTTATCGCTCCAAAACGGGTACACATCGATCTCAAAATACTGATTTTCATATGTAAGGCAGTACCTCGTCTTGCGTATCTGCCGTTTTGTTGTGTCCGCATCCATCAGAAGCTTCAGATACTCCGACTGCGACAGGCGGCGCTCTATCTCCACACGCTTGAGGTCGGACACCTTTCTCTTAGTAGTCTGAAAATAGATATAATTCCCGTCAATTCCACGCTGGCGGACACGCACCTCGTCGCCGTCAACGCTGTTGAGATAGGTCTGAATTATCTCTATGCGCCGGCAGGTGGGATTGCTCTCAAGCCACTTGATATCCGGATACTCTATCAGAAACTTCCGCTCGATCTCGTACGGCTCGGGCTCGCCCAAAAATGAAGCGATCTCGGCGATGAGCCTTTTCATTTTGTCCTCAAAGGACGATGTGTTGTCGATAATACGCAGGTGCGGGTGCCCCGTCCAAGCGGCGATGAGTGCATCGTCAAGCGCCGCAGCCTGCTCTATACTCTCGGTTCTGGCGGAATTATTTGCCGTTGTGTAAAACTCCTCTGCACCCTTTGCCGCCGTGACCAGATGGAACACGGCATCGTAATTGTCCCGCAGCTCGACCTCATTTGCGCCGACAAAGCGCAGCGCCTCGGCAAACTCGGCTTTGTTCATGTACGCCTTATTATCGAGCGCTCCACGGTCGCAGACTATGAGCACCTTATCGGCGTTCATGGTGTGCGCCGCCTGCTCGAAAACCTTTTCCTTTTCGAGCTGGAGCTTGAGCTGGCACTTCTGATACTCCGCATTTGAGCCGCATGTCCACGGTGCGACACCGCCGGTGATGAGCTCGGTCGCCGTTTCGGGCACGAACAGGACGGTGTAGCCGAGCTGCGTGAATGCGTTCTGCACCCAACTCATGGCGGTGGTCTTGCCTGCGCTGGGGCCGCCGGTTATGACTATCTTTGACACTTCCATTTTTCTCTCCTCTTCTCTCATTGACAGCAGCTCGCCGATATCGAGCTCAAACAGCGCCGCCAACCTCCTGAGCGCATTTGTCGTCGGCTTCGACCTGCCGGTCTCCCATTTCGAGACGGCCTTGTTTGTCACGCCGAGCATGTCGGCAAGCTCAGCTTGGGATAGTCCGAGCCTCGTTCTAAGCCCCAGAAGCTTATTCCCGAAAGCGTAGTCGTTCATGGCGCTCACCCTCTTTCTTACAATCCTATTATAAGGCAAACGACACCGCAGGGCAATAGCTGCGATGTCGAATAACGGTAGAATGTTGACCAATACGGCAAAACCCGCAGGAATGAAAATTCCTGCGGGTTTTGCCGGGCTTTTGCTCAGCAGAGCTTTTTGCAGAGCTTTTCGAAGCCTTCGCCCATGCGGCGCTTGGTTTTTTCGAGGTGGCGGTAGGGATCCCGGCCGGCGAGCTTATCGCCGCCGAAGCCACGGACAAAGCCGCTCTCGACAAAGGGCAGAAGCTTCTTGATGTCCTTGCTGTGGTGGATCTCGGACAGGTCAACGACCGATTGGAATCCGAGCTTTGTCAGTCTCAGCTTATCCTCATCGCTGAGAGCATCGGCATCGGATACCATGAGCCTGTCGCCGAAATAATCGTGCAGAGCCTTGAGCTCCTCGTCACTCGGGAGCTTGCCGCCAAAGTCAACGAGCAGCACGGGAGTTTCCTTCAGAAGCTCCACACCGTCGGTGTCGAGGATCTGCTTATCGTACTTAAACTCCGTGCCGAGCACGAGCTCCGGCATATCCTCGGCAACGACCCCGCCGTGGACGGAGGCGAAGGCCTCGTCACGCATTTCGATGAACTGTCTGAGATCGGTCCCCGGCTCATAAAACGGCATTGCGACCAGCTTATCTATGCCCGCTCTTTTTGCATAGATCATCAGCTGGATAGCCTTAACATGGCTGTCGCATTTCCGGTCGAGCCCGGGCAGGATGTGCGCTTTCCAGTCTATTATCATAGCATGATTTCACTCCTGTTCTTGCTTTTTGAGATCATTTTATTAAGCTTGAGGCAGGGATAATAAAGCGCAATACCGAGAATGACGGCGCCGAGCAGCATACCGAGCAGCACGAGCATGTTTTCCCAATACACATTGGCATACATGCCGCCGATAGTCTCACGCATTGCATCCATGGCGTAGCGGAAGGGCATGAACTTATAGAGATCCCGGAATATCTCCGGCAGCACCTCAACGGGATAGGTACCGCCCGAACCTGCGACCTGCACGACCATGACGATGACCGAAATGGCCATGCCTATATTATCCAGCGCAAATACGAGCGCATAGTTGATCATTGAAAAGCACAGACCCGTCAGCACTGCCGACAGCACGAATTTGAACGGGTACAGGCATTGTATCTTCACATACCACAGATCGCCGAGCGAGACGATTATCGCCTGCGCCATGCCGACAAGGAAGAACAGGGCGTAGCGCCCGAAGAAGCGCTCAAACACATTGGGCTTTTCGATCGGGCAGCTGCGGCCGACCTGCGTTTTGAGCATAACTGCGCACAGCAGAGCACCGACCCACTGCGCAAGCACGGTGTAAAACGGTGCGGTGCACGAGCCGTTTGTGGTGATGTCGTACTCACGCACGGTCTGGCACTGAATGGGCGAGGCGAGGTAGCTGCCTATCTTGTCGCCGTTGCCGTCAACGGCCTCGATTATCTGCTTGAACTGGTCGGAGTTTTTAAACACCGTCAGAAACTCGGCGACATCCTTGAGCTCGGTCACTGCGCTCTGGGCGGCGGATTTAGCGCCGCCGAGGCCGTTTTTGAGCGAAAGCACGGTGTTTATATAGGCATCGAGTGTTTTGGATATCGAGTTAAGGCCGGTCTTGGAATTTGAAAGTATCTTGCTCAGCCCGTCGGACGCCGTGTGCACGGCATCGACCGTCTTGTTGACGGCGGGGGTCAGGTCCTCGTTGACGGCCTTCTGCACGGTCTTGAGGGTGCTGCGAACGGAGCTTATCTCGTTGAGAACGCCGTTCTGCGCCGATTTAATTTCGGCAAGATTATCGTCGTTTGCGGTCTTTAAGCTCTCAAGCTTCGTGCACAGCTCGCCGAGCCGGTCGCACAGCTTCTGCACCTGATTTGCAAGCGTGGTGAAGCCTGCGCTGTTAAGCGCCGTCGCCATCTCGGAGTAGCTCGCCTGCATGCTCTTTACCAGAGCGATGCGGGAGGCAAGGTCTTGAGAGACGAACTCGTTGTACTTATTCATATCGCCAAACAGCGACTTCATGCTCGTCTGCATGGAGTCAAGCTCGGCGTCCGTCTGCTTGATCGCCGCCGTAACGGCATCGGCCGTGTCGGAATATCTTGCGTTTGCGCCGTCGGCGGAGTTATCTATCTTATTAAGATAATCCTTCGTGGAATCGAGCGTGTTTGCGGTCGTACCCATGAGGGTGATGGTGGCTCTCATGAGGTTCACCGCCGAGTCGGAAAGCTGCGTGCAGCAATCGATGGTGGCGATGGCAAAGCCGAGCTTATCGGCAAGGGAGTTAACGCCGCTTATTATCTTATCAAGGCCGCTTTCGGCGCTTATGCCGTTTGCTTCGGCAACGGAGATGAGCTTGGTAGCCGAGTCTGCGATAGTCTCAAGGAACACGGAGTTTACCTGCTCCTGCACCGAGGTCTGCGCCTTGCCGGTTATCTTGGGTGCGATGGCGTTTTTCTTTTCGTTTTCATAGTATTTAAGCTCCGGGTTCTTCGGGTCACCACGGAGAATACTCAGAACGCCGGTAGTAAAATCCTCGGGCACGATGAGCGCCGCATAGCAGTCGCCGCTGCGCACCTGATCGAGCGCCTCCTCGGTGCTGTCGGAGAACACCCAGCCTATCTGATCATTGCTCTTGAGGGCGGAAATGACCTGATCGCCCACGCAGATATCAAGACCCAGAATGGTCTCGCCCTTATCCTCGGAGGCGACGGCGACCTTTATTCTCGAGGTCGATTCCGTGCCGTAGGGGTCCCAGTTGGAGAAGATGTTGAACCATGCATACAGGCATGGCACGACGCACAGGCCGAGCACGACGACGATTGCAACGACGCTGCTGAACACACGGCTGAGGTCGTTTTTGCAGATACTGAGTACATTTTTCATTTCTCATCCGCCTTTCCGTCAGCCTGTTCGGGTGCATTTTCCACTGCCTGCTGTGCCGCTGCGGCCGCCTGACCGGTCACCTGAGCGACCGCCTTTTCGACAGCCTGCGCAACGGCTTTCTCCACCGCCTGCGCAACGGCCTTTTCGACCACCTGCTCCACGGCCTTTTCAACGGCCGATGCAACGGGCTTCTCGACCGCCTTTTCTATCGCCTTTTCGATGGGCTTAGCCTCGGGCTTGGCCGGCTCGGGTGCCGGCTCCACCTTCACGAGCTCTTTTTCGGCGGGCTTTCTGCGGGGCTTTGCAACCGACTTGCCACGGATCTCAAGCAGGTTGTCAAACTCCTTCTTCTCGCTTTCGGACAGCTCGTTGAGCGTATCCTGCAATTGCCTGTCAACATAGGCAACGAAGATGAGGAATGCCGCTGCGACAAACATCGTGAGTATCCAAATGAGCAGGAACACGACACGGGAGCTGTCGGTCAGAAGTCTTATTATGATGAGCAGCACCGGCAGCACCGCAAGACTGATAAAGCCGTTGCGGATGCGGCGCTTGTTGCCCATGTGCAGCTCTTCGGCGAATATTAGCAGCTTTGCGTAAAGCTTATCGGTGTTGGACTTTTTCTTCATCACAGCACCTCCGTTTCCTCAAGCTCATGCTCGACAAAGGCGTTGACCTTGATAAACGGCTTGCGCACGAGCCGTCCGACCAGAACGCCGACAACGCCGAAGATCATGAGCTCGCCTATGTAGATCCAGTAATCCATGCCGTAGAAGCCGCACAGCGCCTCACGCATGGCGTTGATGGCGTACGGGAACGGGAAGAACACATAGATGCTGCCGAAAACATCGGGCAGAAGCTCGATGGGGTAAGAGCCGCTCGAGCCGGCTATCTGCACGACCATGATGACGACGACTATCGCCTTGCCGATATCGCCGAAGGCAAGCGTCAGCGAATAGATGAGCGTTATGAACACCAGCGAGGTGAACGCACCGGCGCCCCAGAACGCAAGCAGGTTGTCGCAGCTGCAATGGAGCAGGTACACATCGCCGAACACGATGACCGCCGACTGGATCTGGCTTATTATCGCAAACAGCAGCCAGCGGCTCCAGTATTTCTGACCCTCGGTGATATAGTTTAGGGTCTTGGGCTCGGCCTCGACCTTGATGATGGCAACGAGGATGACGCAGCCGACCCAGATGGCAAGGCAGGAGTAGAACGGAGCCATTGCCGTGCCGTAGCTGCCCACGGGGTACACGGCGCTCTCGACGACCTTGACGGGCGCTGCGAGGAACTCCGCATAGCTTTCCGTGTCGCCGCCGAGCAGCGTGATGAGGGCGTTTATCTTGTCGTCGCCCTTGAGCTTATCTATCTTTGCGAGCGCCTCGTCGAGCGCATCTGCGCCCTTGTCGGTGACGACCTTGAGGCGGTTTAAAACGGCGGCAATGTCCTTGACGGTGTCGCCGGTGGTGCTCAAAACGGGTGCGATGCCGTCGATGGTGACGGAAAGACTGTCGAGCACCGGACTCATGGACTTGAGCAGCGTCTGCATGGAATCGGTCATGGCCTTGACGGCGGGCTGCAGGGTGTTAACGAGCAGGTCGTCCATGGTGCTGACGATATTCGAGCAGGAATCTATGATTGCGGCAGCGTCGGAAACGGGCGTGCCGGTCTTGAGCATTTTAAGCTGCGACTGGAGCTGCTCGGTGCGCAGGATGAGCCCGTCGAGCGTCGAGCGGACATATGTAGTCGCCGAGGTCTCGGGCAGAGCGTCCTTGAGCGCCGTGAGCTGGTCGTGCAGCTTGCCGGCGGCGTTCTCGGCATCCTCGAGCATCGCATCCCACTTTTCGCCGGCCTCGATGAGCTTCTTGTTCTCGGCAAGGCGCTTGAGCGCCGCCGACAGCTCGTCGAGCTGCTTGTTTATCTCGGTCAGCTTGCTGTCAAGTCCCTTTTCGAGCACATTGAGGGCGTTTGCGGCCGAATCAATGCTCTGCTGCACCTGTGAAACGCCGGTCTGGCCGTTTTCGACAAGGCTGCCGACCGTGCCGGCGGTGTCGCCGATTCCGTTTAAGAGATTGTCGATATTCTCGCTTTTGGCCGTGAAGCTGTCGATGGCCGTGCCGGTCTGGCGCAGGCTGTCACGCAGCGTGGTCAGCTGCGAAACGACCGAATTTACCGTGCTCTCGGGGTCTGTCTCGTCGGCGACCTGCTGGACATTTTTGAGCACCGTCTTGAACAGCTCGTCAAGATACTGCACCTGAACCGAGTGCTGCACGGTCTCCGCCGCCGTCTCGACTATCTTATTGGCAACGGGGTTCTTCTTCGTGTTCTCGATGAAGCTCATGGCGGCGCCGCTGTTTTCAAGGGCGTAGTTTATGTCGAGCATACGGCGGCTGAAATCGTCGGCAAAGACGATGGCGGCGTAGTATTTGCCGCTGCGCACGGCCTGTCTGGCCTCGTCGCCGCTGTTCATCACGACCCACTTGATGCTTTTGGACTCCGTAATGGTCTCTATGGCCTCTTGGCTGAGGTCACGGTCATTGTATCCCTTGTCATCGGACGCAATGGCTATGGCGACATTACCGGTGTTCCCGTACGGGTCCCAGTTGGCGTAGATATTGAACCACGCATACAGTGCGGGTATTACAGTGATGGCGATGACGATGACGAAGGCGAAGAAGTGCCTCGTTATCGCCCGCACATCACCTGCGAACAATTTAAAAGTATTTTTCAAGTGATCACCCTGACAAAATATTTTACATTGTATTCTATCAAACTTTTCACAAGATTGCACGCACAAATCTCCCCAAATGCACAAGATATCGAAAAAAAGTCGCCGACTGCCCAGTCGACGACTTTATTTGTTAAGTTTTTTGCCTACGGCGAAAAGCGAAGTTTCAATTTGCATTAAAGCTTCTGCTTATCGTTACTGCTGCAGCCCGACCGGTGAGTGCACACATGAGTTAAGGCTGTACATCAACATATCGGTGCACCGCAAACTTTTCGCAGAGGATTAAACCTCCGCAGGTAAATCGGCCGGTGCACCGATACCCCGTACCGGGATTCCAAAGGGTGGCATTATAAGGCTTGCGCTTTCTTGTTGGGCGAATGGACGCACTAAAAGTTCGCTTTTGTTGCGAATCGGGCTACTGCAATTACGACTAGCAAAAGTGTTCGCTCGCTATTGGAAAAACTTTTCTTTCGGCAACACAAAGAAAAGTTTGTATATCGTTCCTTAATAAAGAAAAAGTGCAGTTGTCGAAAAGAGTTGACAATTACACTTTTCTGTTGATTATTTTGCTGCCCCGATAGGTTGATGTACAGACCTAACTTTAGCACATACCTACCGGTCGGGCTATGGTAGCAACGACTAGCGGAAGCTTAAATGCGTATTGAAAAGACGGTAGGCGGTTGCCTCCTCCAACAGAGGAGGAACATCTTCCTCCTCGAGTTAAACTCAAGGAGGTGGTAATGATGGCTGTTACATATGCGGACTTGTTCCAATATACAATGGTTTTAATTACCCTCGCCGCCCTGCTTATAGCAAGCAGGAAGTGAGCATAAAAAGATGTAATCGCCTTGTGCTAGAAGGCGATTACATTAGCTATTAATTAATCCTTCGGCAACCGTCTATTGGGCGGCGCCCACTTTCATCTACTATAATAGACTTCTTTGCTATATTTGTCAACAGTTTTCCTCGCCGCACCGATAAGACTTCACCATTTGGGCAAAGCTTTTATTTCAAAAGCTTTGCCCAAGTTTTTGCTCCCACTATGCCGTCGGAGCCGTTAAGGCGGTTTTTCTGGAATTTGCGCACGGCGTAGTCCGTTGCGGGGCCGAAGCGGCCGTCAATTGACAGGACACGACCGCCTTCGTCCTTGTAGCCGAGCTGCTTCAAAAGCCGCTGGAGCGTTTTGACCTGCGCACCCTCGCTTCCCCGGCGCAGCACCTCAAGTGCGACCTCGGTCGTGCGCACGGCGGGCTTTTCCTCGACCCTTTCGCCGTCAAAGCCCACGCCGAAACAGCGGCACACGCCCTTGGCGATCGCCTCGCCGATGGCGGTCGTGCTGTTCACTATCCACTTTGCTATCTCGGCGTTGTCGTGGAAGTCGACCTCGAGATAGACGCACATGCCCGTGGTGTAGCGCAGCTCGTAGTAGCGGGCGGTTTTCACGCCCCGTGACGAGCCGTAGGGCGCTATCGCCCTGACCTCGTCGTAGATAGGCTGCGCTGCGGCAAGGCGGCGTTCGCTCTTATCGATGACATACGCCTCTGCGCCCTTGCCGCCGCCTGCGTTGGTGTGGATGCACAGGTGCAGATCCGCACCCCAGGTGTTCGATTCCGCCACTCGGGTGTACATGGCGTTCGTGCCGTCTTCAAAATTCGTGCGCACGGCAAAGCCGTTTCGCTCGAGCGCCGCCTTGCAGGCAGACGCTATTTTGCGGCACTGCGCCGCTTCGTTCGTGTCGCCGTAGGCATAGATGTTGCGCACCTGATCCGACGGCGAAAGATATATCTTCTTCATAATCTCACCTCTCCATCCCTACATTGTATTAAGCAAACCAGAAGCCCGTGATGTAGATATCATAGTTTTTGATGCCGCTTTCGAGCGGACGCAGGGAGATAACTCCGCTGCTTTTCGCAAACGCCTGCGCCGCTTTGCTGCTCTTGACCGCCAGGGCGGCGTGGGAGTTGGGCAGCCGTGCGCCGATGTTCATGATATCGTAGTCGTAGCCGGTGTTCATGTCGGCGTTGACCGTACCGTAGATGCGCACGAACACCATGCCGAGAAGCGAGGAGTACCGTGCGGTGTACGACACATTCGTGAGTCTGCCCGATGCCACCGTGAGCTCCACATTCTCCATGCCCTCGACGGCGGAGAGCCTGCTTTTGACCGCCGTATCGTCATACACGGTGTCGGTGTACTTGGGGCTTGCAGGTATCGCATCGACCTTCGCCTTGGCGGCGGCGGTGTAGTCATTTGTCGAAAGCCCCTTGCCCGTGACCTTATCGACCTTGCCCTTGTCTATCGTGTCCTGCGCACTCGCCGTGCGGTAGGTGCTCGGGACAGTCTGCAATGCGGAGTCTGCCTTGCCCAAGCTCGTCTGCACGGCGGACGCAAGGTCTGTTTTCGGGATGCCGCCAGCAGGCTTTGAGTATGTGCCCGTGTTCTTGGTAAACCCCCAGCCGGAGACGGTTTGTTCGGTCACGGCTTCGGGTATTGCGGGCTTGTCCGTAAGGTCGTTGTAGCTGCCGCTGAAGCTTGAACCTGCCCCGATGCCGGCAACCTCGTTTTCGACGGCGGTCAGGCGGTTCTTGACCGCCGTGTCGTCGTACACGGTGTCGGTGTACTTGGGGCTTGCGGGTATCGCATCGACCTTCGCCTTGGCTGCGGCGGTGTAGTCATTTGTCGAAAGCCCCTTGCCCGTGACCTTATCGACCTTGCCCTTGTCTATCGTGTCCTGCGCACTCGCCGTGCGGTAGGTGCTCGGGACAGTCTGCAATGCGGAGTCTGCCTTGCCCAAGCTCGTCTGCACGGCGGACGCAAGGTCTGTTTTCGGGATGCCGCCAGCAGGCTTTGAGTATGTGCCCGTGTTCTTGGTAAACCCCCAGCCGGAGACGGTGGCCTCGGTCACGGCGGCGCCGGATTTGAGCTCGTTTATCGCCGCAACGAGGCTGGTTTTTTCCGTTGTGGTCAGGTTGTTAAGATTGCCGAGCTTTTCGGACAGGGCGCTGAACATTTCGGCCGTCACCCGTGCGGTCACGGTCGTCTCCCAAGAGCCGTCCTGCTTTGCGGTGAGATATGCAAGTATCTGCTCATCAACAAAGCCGACAAAATCTATCTCCGCCGGGCTTTTGTCCAGCAGGAAAAACCACAGCACATCGCCGTCGGAATGTACCTTCAAAACCGGCTTTCCGTCCGCAACCGCCGCCTTGACCTGCTCAAAGGTCTTGTCGGCGGTGAGAACCCCGTCGGCGCTCGTGAGCGTGACCTCAAATACGCCGAGACCATCTGCACGCTTGAGCTCGTTTATCGCCGCAACGAGCTGGGATTTATCGTTCGTCTCGAGCTTCGACAGGTCGCCTATCTTCGCCGCCGTCTCGTCGCAGACATCGGGCGTGGGCGTGCCGGTGCCGGGGACATCGCCGTCATCGCCGCCGAGCACCGTGCCGAGGTTTGCTTCGTTCGTGCGCAGAACCAGCCTGCCGTCGGAGCCGATGCCCCGCACATAGCAGGTGATGTCACCCTCGGCCTTGAGCAGCTCCCAAGGCACGGTGCATACGCCGACCTCGGCGCTTATCCGGCGGGTCTCGCCGCTTTGCTCGTTTGTGAAATCTATCTGCTTTGTGAATATCGCCCATTCGTCGGAAAAACTGAGGCTTATCTTATTGAGCCCCACCGTGCCCGCCAACAGCGGCTCACGCTCCGAAATTTTGAGCTCTACGCCGTCTATTCTTGCTTTTATCATATCATTTTCCTTTCCTGTCACCTGCGTCGTCGGCCGCATCGCGCAGCCCCGACACGAGCTTTTTCAAAAAATCCGGCATGGGTGCGCCGAGCTTCGCAGCATTCTCAATTACGCTGCCAAGCTCCGTGAAGATGTACCACGCCGCAACGACCGGCGTTATGATGCAGCCGCAGTCGATGCTTATAAAGCCGTCGCCGAGCTTGCCTGCGATGACGCCGAGAGCGATATCGCACAGGGCGGCGACCAAGACCGCCGCAATGCTGCCGAGCTTGTGCCACAGACCCTG
>ERZ1031954.410-NODE-410-length-18239-cov-4.275957_pt1 | contig 18239 bp, 9 predicted proteins | sample MGYA00516701_ERZ1031954 | MGnify/ENA primary metagenome ERZ1031954 (study PRJEB33719, sample SAMN04261284) | wastewater metagenome | biome: rural village; feature: human; material: feces | host: Homo sapiens | place: El Salvador | collected 2013-01-07 ...
CATGCTACCCTCTAACGACCTATTGTCCAAACCGACCCGCCACCTATAAGCGAGATACCAACGGACGCCCGGCCAAATCCGCCATCTATAAGCCAGATATCCAGCCAAAACCACGACCGCACGCCTACACCCACGCCTACACCGGCACACCCGCGCGCCTACACCCACGCAAGACCCATTGCACACACCCCCGTACGCACACGACCGCGCGCGGACCGGCAAAATCGCAAGTCATGAGCGAAAAGGGGCATCAAAAGCGTCCGAAACAGCCCGAATCACACCCCCATCCGCTCACAGACAAGCAAAACCAGCCCAACTCACAAGTCGTGAGCAAAAGGGGAGGCCACCCAACATCAAAACAGCCCGAAACATCCAGAATCGTACCCCCATCCGCTCACAACCGCGCCAAAACCGTCAAAACCGCAAGTCATGAGCAAAAGGGGCATCAAAAGCGTCCGAAACAGGCCGAATAATACCCCCATCCGCTCACAACCCATGCTTCAGCACGATTCAGGCCATATGCGCACCGCAACAACACCCCTGCGCAACATCAGACATGCACACGCACGCAAACACAAGTACACACACTGAAACGCAACACGTACCACAAGCACACAAACACCACGCACCACATACCGAGCACGACCAGACGCACACCCCCGCACACCGGAGAAGCGATGTCACCGGCCTGCGGCGGCGCTAGGCTAGACACTACCCCCGAACACCAGACGAATGGCGCGCGCCGGCCCCGGCGCACAACCCGTGCCGCACAATCCAGGAGCGTCGCCATAGCCGCGCGAGCCCCACAAAAGCGCAGCCAGCCACAAACACGAGCAGTCCGATCACCGCAGCCGCCACGGCTGTCATTTCGCCCGGCTCGTCGTATTGCGTCTTGTCTGGCACTTTCGGATTCGGAATCCGGTGCCCGCGCACGAGCAGCCTGTGTGAGTTGACACCGTACGGCGTGCAGGTAATCAGCGTCGCGTAATCAGCCCCGGACTCAATATTCAGTTTGCCGATTTCGCTCGGCAGCACCACTGAGATCTGGTCCACTTGGTACGTGTAGGTTTCGTCGAGCACGTGGAACGCGAACGTGTCGCCTTTTTGCAGCTCGTCCAAGCCGGTCAGCAACCGGGCTGACGGCAGGCCGGTGTGTCCGGAGACCACCGCGTGCGTGGTCGCTCCGCCTACGGGCAGCGATGTGCCGGCCAAATGTCCGGCGGCGATCTGCAGTACGCCGTCACTTGTGCCGTGATAGACGGGCAGTTTCACTTTGATGCGCGGGATGGTCACGTATCCCATGATGCCGGTGCCGGTCACGTCGAGCGTTTCATCATATTCGCGCTTCTGCGCGTCGGTCATGTGCCAGCGGTCGCTGTTGGTGACGAGCCGTTCGTTGTAGGTGTGTGCCGCGTCGAGCATCGCCTTGCGTTCGGCGCCGGACATGTCTTTGGTTTGTTCCACGTAGCCTGCTACGGCGTATGACTGGTGCATGCGGTTCCACCAGTCGCTGAATGTCGGATACGCGATGAGGCCCAGCGCACCGATCATGGCGATTGCGGAAATGGCAATCATCACATTGAGCAGCGCATTCGATTTCTTATGCTTGGCAGCCGGTTTAACCTGCGCACCCGGTTTAACCTGCGCATCCAATTCGACTTGCGCAGCTGGCTTGGCGTTCGATTCATCCGTCACGTTATTTATGCTACGCCCGCTTCCGCAAAGCCGTCTTGGCAACGATCAGCAGCACCAAGCCCGCGCCCAAGATGGCCACGGCAATCCAAGCGGCCTGCTGCACGTCGGCGCTGGTGTGCGGCTGGTCCGGCGTGGTGGGTGGCGTGTGCGTGTTGGTGATTTCAGTGGAGTCGCCTTCCACATCGGAGATGGTGGTGTAGCCGTCGGGCACCGCCGCTTCGACCACGGTCCATTCGTGGTCCGCGTCGAGATCCGTCCACGAATGCGTCCACTTGTTGGACTCGTTCAGCTTCACGTTTTCCACGGGCTCGCCGTCGCGCAGGAGTTTCACGGTGATGGATTCGGGGCGCTTGCCGTCGGAATTGTTCCGGTCATTCCAGATTTTGCGCACAGTGCGTTCCACGGTTTTCGGCGGTTGCGCCACACATTCGGTTTTCGGTTCGATACTCAGCACACGCGACCCGCCGGAGACGCCGTCTTCGGGCACTGCGACGAGCATGCTGCCGGAAGAGCACGTCCATGTCTGGTTCTTTCCGGAGGCGTTGGCGACCTTCACGTCAACGCTGTCGGACACGGCCAAGTACAGGCCGTCGGACAGTCCGGTGAAGGTCAGATGCCCGGAGGTGTTGGTGACGCCGGTTGCCGTGGCGTCGGGTTTGTTCACTGCGATGAGTCCGGCGAGCGTGTTGGCCATGTCTCGCCACACCTGCGCGTCCTTGCCGGTCATCTTCGACCAGTCGACGGGGTAGGTGGTGGAGTCGGTGAACGGTGCGACGGGTTCGAAGGTGGCTCCGCCGCTTGCCGGGATCTGCCCGACTTTGTAGAGGTTGAAGCTGGCGTCCGAAATGGCGAAGTTGGTAGAATCGTCGGACGTTTCGGAATCCGAGCTCTTATGGTGGTACGAAATGGCGATGCTGCCGCTGGCAGAGTCTGTTGTTGGCGCCGCGACGGCATCGCGAGTAGTGAATGCACAGGCTGCCGCGGCGAATGTGGCGGCGATTGCGCAGCATGCGGCGATGACGCGGCTTGCGATCGTGCGTTCCTTCATTGCCGACCCCTCTTCTGTGGATTGGAAAGTAAGCATGTTTGATTCGCCCCCAACGGCAAACCGGAAAATATATGGAGCCAGGCTGGATACTCAAGAAAATTAGGCAGTGTACAAGGGATTGAGGTGGTCCAGCCCAGCATATGTGGGTTCAGTTATTATTTAATTTTTAGTTTTTAAATTATGTATTGCGATTCCCGTAAGCCGCTGCTGACTTGCGTCAACGCGGCTCACGGGTTTCGCATGGTTACTTCAGATTCTTATGGAATCCGGAGGATCAGGCATTGCGACGACGCAGAGCCATCACCAGGGTCACGCCAGCAAGCACGAACACGGCGATGCCAGCCACATACAGCAGCACGGTGCCCATGCCACCGGTGGACGGAAGCTTGTTGCCGGACTTGTTGACGATGTCAGTGTTGATCTGGGCATAGTCAGACGCGTTAATAGCAGAGACAGTAAAGGACTTGTTCTCGCCGGAAATCACATTTCCGGAGGAATCCTTAACCTCAAGATTAGTCAGAGTGGAAGGATCACCCTCAGCGCTGTAAGTTGCCACAACCTGGAATTCGATATCGGCAAGAGTGTCGTAGCCTGCCATCGGAGTCTCGTGAATCTTGTAGTAGCCAGAGTCAAGACCATCGAACGTGAAAGTGCTACCACTCTCATTCTTGATCTTCTTAACTTCAGTCCAGTTCGTCTTGTTAGTAGACTTGTACAGGGTAAACTCAGCACCGTTCAGAGCAGTGTCTTTGTTGTTCTTGTACTTGTTAATCACGAGATTGAAGGTAAACACAGTGACCTTGTCGTGCGGGGTCTTGCTGGTACCCACACCCTCATCATACTGGCTGTTGGAGTACTCAAGCCATGCTTCGTTCGGGTTACCGGTAGCACCACGCTTAGCATTATCGTTCAACTGGGCAAAGTACTTAACAACAATCTTGGTCGAGGAAGTGATGCTAGCGTCAGTGCCATCAGCGTTCTTGACGCTCTTCAAATCGGCAAACTTCACGTTGAAAGTCTCGCCTTCAGTAAGACCAGTAGTCACAACCTGATAACCAGTCGCCTCACCTGCAGATGCCTGCTTCAGCTCAGTCTCAGTGCCGTTGTTATCAGCATAGACCTTAACAGTATAGTCCTTCTGATCCGTTCCTTCTCCGACCTTCTGATTGACGAAAGTCAGACCGGCAGATTCTTTATCGTGGAAGATGTACTGATACTTGGTGTAGTTGGCGTAATCAGTCGGCAGAGTACCTGTCAACTTAAACGGGACATAATCATTGATGTTGTAATCAGCACCATCCTGCCATTGATTCGCCTGAGTATCATTCACACCATCAGTATTCTCCTGCACTTTCTTCTCAAGGCTGACGGTGTCTTTCTTAACATTCAGTTCCAGCTTCGAATCACCGTGCGTGTCCAGAATCACCTGAGACTTGGTGCTGTTGGTCTCATCTGTCTTAGAAGCAGTCTGGACAATTAGGTAGTAACCTTGATCGGCTCCGGCGAACGTTGCCTCCTGAGAGTCGGTCTTGGACGCATACGCATCGGCCTCCAAAGTCACAGTTGGAGTATTAGCCGTTGCAATCTTTTCACGGACTTTCTCCGCGAATGCGCGAGCGGTCACCTGGCCTTGAGTAGCGTCAGCAGTCGAATTTTCTTTGACATTCTTGTTGATATAGTCAAGAATTGCAGTATCGTCAGTCGGAGCAGCCGTAGGACCATTCAAATCATCGATAGCCGACTTAAGCACATCGCTGTACTTAGTGTTAACGGTGTACGAATAATTCGTAGTGCTATCAGCATTCCTGGAAGTGGTCAGGTTCAGCAGCTTGTAAGCGTTGAATTCATCACCGACCGACGCGTCTGTAATGGTGATGTCAGTAGTAGCTCCTGCCGCCATGGCGGTGGAGGCACCGGCGAAACCGGCGACCGCCATCGCTGCGGTGGCTGCCACAGCGACGAGGCCCTTGAGAACCTTATTCATTGTTCTCCCTTTCTTTCTTGTTTGAAATCTTGAATCTTCAGTTATGTGTGTTCAGTTATTGCCTAGTGGGCATTGGGTCGCTACGCTACGGTCCAGCCCCCTTTCCCCTAGACGAGTTCATCATTGCCGCCTCCTGACCTTGAAGGCCATTCCAGCCGCAACAACACCTATCAACGCAGCCACCAAAGCCGCCGCGTAAATCCAATAATCGCCAGCGCCACCAGTCCCCGGCAACACCACCCCCGGCTGGTTCTTGATGCCGCCAACCGAGAAGTTGAACACTGAGGAGTCGTAATTCGCAGGGGAAGTCGTGAAATTGCCGGTAGCAGCGCCAGTGGCCGACGCAACACCGTTCGAGTTCCACTGGCCAGTGCCATCAGAGCCACTGGCCGGACCGAACGTGAACTTGCGGACGGTGGAATCGATATCGTAGCCGTCAGGCGCCTTGGTCTCAACGAGCGTGTACGTGCCCCACTCCAAGCCTTTTAGCTTGAACTGGCCTTCGACCGGGTCCACATCGTAAATCGGCTGGACTTCAGAGGCGGAGCAAGCATTACCCGCTCCCGACTCGCAGTCCGTAATCGTGATCGGCGACTGCTGGTCATTGACAATGTCGGTATACACCGCCTTACCGTCAGTGTCCCAGCCGAAGTTTGCAGTCTTCGTCAGCTTCCACTCCGAGCCTCCAAGCTTCTTGGTATTCGTGGAATCCGAAGAAATCTTGTTCCAGGAAATCGTGCCGGTATTGCGGATGTTCGGAATCTTGTTATCGTTAATCAGACCGCTATTACCATTCGTAATCGAAACCGATGTAACGCCATTCGTGGTCGTAATCGTCACCGTATACGGACCGGCGATGCTGTAGCCGTTCGGCGCAACCATTTCGGTGAGCGTATACGTACCGTCTTCAAGGTCGACCACCTTGAAATAGCCAGCCCTAGTGTCCATATCGCACTTGCCCTTGGCGTCGCCGCAGGAGTAGACGATGGGAGCCGCACTCGTGCCGGAACCCTCGGCATCGTTGACGGCGATCACATCTGTCTTGCTGGACTTCAGCACCGCAGTGGACACGCGAGCCCTCACCTTGGCGGCAGAAGAGGCGAACTGACAACTCTTCGGCTTCGTTGGCTGCTTGTCGGAATTGGTGTTCACGTACATGTCGGTGTAGGTGCCACTCCAGAATTTGAACGGATCACCTTCCGCGTTTTGACCGTTGCTGTTGTACCAACCATCGCTGTTCGGACTATTACCATTGCGGAAGTAATAGCCGTGATTCGCTGCAACGTTCGCCTTCGGGATGCTGGCCACCACGTAGCCACTGCAGCCAGAAGCATTTGTCATCGGAACCGCCGGCCAATTCGTGCCAGTCTTTGGCTGATAATGCAGGTAGTACTCTTTCCAATTGACCGTGGACTTCTGGAAGTACACGTTGATGGTGGAGTCATCCCTCACTGTGATGGTGACGGAAGCCATGGCATTGGATGAGGTCACCACGGTAATGGTGGACCTGCCGGCCTTCTTGCCAACGACAGTAGCGGTTTTGCCTCTACCCGCTACAGTAGCAACACTGGTGTCGCCACTGGACCACGATGTGATGGTATCGTTGGCCGGATCTGTAGTGGCCTTCAACTTGATGGACTTGTTGAGGCCAACCTCCGTAGAGCCAGAGATGGTGACGGTACCAGTGGTGGTGCTTCCGCCGCTACCGGAGCCGCCGCCGGTACTGCAGCCGGAAGGAGCACCGTTGACAGCCTTATAGTCCTGTACGGCCACTGCCGATTGACCCGCCGAAAGAGTAAAGTTCGAACTGCTACTTGCACTGCCACTGTGATACCAACTATCACCTTGGTAAAACAGGAATTCCACAGCTTTAAGGCCAGGGTTGACAATCGTAACACTCAGCCAGCCGGAACAATTGGTAACATTGGACAGCACAGGATCCGTGCCCTCTGTGCTCCAACCTTCATTCCCTTCCGCAGGTAACAGACGATAACGCAGTTTCGTGTTGTCGGAAGCGTAACCATCCGCCTTGAAGTAGAACGTGGTGGTGTTCTTCGTATCGGCAGGAGCACCGGTGACGGTAATGGTTGCCGTCGCGCACTTCGCGCTATCCGCAACGGAGCATGCGGTTATTGTGGCTGCCCCGTTCTTCAAGCCGAGTACCGTGCCATCGTTCACCGATGCAACAGCCGGATCGCTACTGCTCCATTTCACGGCCTGAGGTACGCCATCCGTGCCATTATTCGCGTCAGTGACGATTGCGGTCAAATCAACAGCGACATTGTAGGTCAGCGGAATACCGGTAGACGGAGCGGCAACGCCATTGTGTTGAATCGTAACGGCATGAACGGCTTTGGTGGAATCCGTGATCTGATACGCCTTGTGAGAGCCGTTCTTCTGCAACTGCCATTCCGAACCGGACAATATCTTGTTAGCGTCAGCACCATCGACCTTTGACCATTCCAGCGCGGTGCCTTCTTTCTCGTTGATAATCTTGTTGGAATCGGTCAGCTTCTTGTCCGCATTGGTGCCGGAAATTTCGTTGCCCTCAGAATCGAACACATGCGCGATCTCCGTGTAGGTGCCTTCATCGTCACCGGTGTTGATCTGATAGATATACGGATTGACCTTTGTGTACTCAGTGCTGTTTGTGGCGAATTCCTTCACGAAGTACTTGGCGTTCTTGGCGACACCTTCGAACTTGATGATGCCGTCTACGTCATTACCATCGGTGAATTCGCCATCAGTGATGGTGCCCAAGAAAGATGTTTTAGCCTTTGCAGCCTCAAGGGTGCCGTACACCTTCCAAGTGGTGCCCGACAGAGAATCGCCTGCGGAATTCGCCTTGTTCCACTGAATGGCCGGGCAGTTAGAGGTCATCTGGCCATTCCATGGGAGGTTATGGCGCTCCTGATCCATGTTGAGCACGGAGGCGGTCTTGCCTTCCCAACCTGCTTTATCGTTCTCATATGCGATTGCGGTCGGATTGTACATCATGAAGTCCTGGCCGACGTACACACGGCCATTGGTGCTCACGTGTGATTCGAAGCTGCCGTTCGGCACGAGGATGCTGCCGAGCATTGCGGCCGCAGGATCATCCGTGGTGAGCTTGTTGTCGGCCGTACCTTCGTTCGCGACACCACCGCGAATGGTAACGTTCGTGGCGTCCTTGAAGTTCCACATAATCTTCTGGGCTGCGGATGAGTACAACTCACGCACTTCATCCGTTTCCTTCTGGGAGAAGCCACCACCAATTTCGGTATCCCCCCACCAGAAGCGCCAACCGGTATGGAAATCAATGTTGCTGCCGTCAACATTGATCACCACGGAAGCCTTGTCAGGAATATTGGCGAATTTGAAATCAACGCCACGGTAACCGGCAGAGGAAAGATCCGTACCTTTAATATTGAAAACCTGCATGGCAGAGACACCGTCGCCGGCGAAGGTGATGAGCTTCTCATTGTTTTCTACATTGTTGCCATCGACAATGGTGCTGGTGTTGTTATAGGTGAACCCGTAAAGGACAGGGTCTTTTTTTTCGGTGTAGTTATACTTGTATCTGGTGATAGAACCTTCTGACGCCACGCCAGTTGCAACGGTACCTGTGGCCTGTATCTTGGACAACGGCGTAGAAAGTTTCTCCTGGATATAAGTTCCATAACCCGAATAATCAGTGCCGTTCACATTCGTCAATGGATTTGCTGCGTTGAAGGTGACGTCATCATTCTTTTTCCAATCGCCCTGTGCGGCCACGATGGAGGAACGGTCTGGGTTGGAGCTCCACTTGGTTTCGTTGCCGGCGATGGAAGCTTTGTATTTATAACCCTGCGCGGATTCTGCCACAGGCTGGTAACCCTTACTCTTGTCCCACTGCGTGTAGCTCTGACCGACGAAGCCGCCTTTGCCGTATGCGCCGACGTTGCCTTGCGCATTGCCCGAGGAAAGGCTGCTAATACCGAAGTTCGCACCACCAATCGCAAGCACTGTTTTTCCATCACTAGGGCGGAACTGCGAACCAAAACCGACTGTGCCCCAGCGGAATCCTGCACTATTGTATGTGCCGTTAGCATCCGGAGCCTTCCATGAATCCTTCAACGGCTTCATAACCAGCTTGCCATTGACTACAGTAAGGCCCTCAGCCTCTACCGCATACGAACCATCAACATCATTATCATTGCTGATATTTGTATTACCGTTCGTGTTCTTACCGATGTAAAGATCACGGCCTACATAGGTTGCCACACCCGTGTCCTCGCGAGCCGTGCCAGAGGCATCACCCAGCGTGTAAGAGGTCGGAGTGCACTTGGAGCCATCCGCCAGCCCGCTTTCGTCAGCTTTGGCATTGTAGGCGGGGAGGAGGGAAGTTACTGCTACGGTGGCCATCATGGCTACCGCTATGGCGGCGGCGGTCAGGAAGCGGGTACGCGAAAGCGCGCGACCGGATGCCGATCGCGTTCCTGCATAGTGTCGTGGTGCGTTGCCGACACCATTACGCCGTTGCCTCATCTTGTCCCCTATCCGCAAAGTGTTCACCCTTCTGAGCCCCTCAACTCGAGGGTTGATATCCTTTGCATAATGCCGTTATCACTTCTGTTTTACGTATAGCTTCTACGCTGTTCCCATCTCCGGCAACACAGCCGGAAACCTCTGTTTCCCCTTTTTCTCTGACCTACGGTTTACTATGATAACCTTTGCAGTTATGAAAACAAAATGAAACAAAAAGAACCCATACCCCCTCCCCTGATACGTTTTTTTATCCCCTCTCACGGGGACAACGCTTTAAAGCCTGATATTCAACGGTTTGTCAACGATTGCAAAATCAAAAAACACATGCTGATCATTGAATGAAATTCATCATTCATCAGCCCCCGATGGTCGTGTCATGAAACACATCACTGCAAATTGTTTCATTTTTTTCATGAAAACGTATGCCACACACCATGACTACAGTGGGGGTATCCCTTATCAATCCACCCCAGGCCATCACAATCAGCCCGTCGGCATTGACGGGCTGCGGAAGGACAATGAGACTCGGCTCTCAGCGGCCAGTGCCATACACGGAATCGGTGCCACGCAGCACGAGCTGGGCGCGCACAATCTCATGCGCGTTCTCAAGCGGCTCGCCTTCGATAAGCTTCATGGCCTTTTGTGCGGCCGCGCGACCCATCGCATACGGATCCTGGCGCATGGTGGTCAGGTTCACAGTGTCGGCGTACGGCGAATCGTCGAAGCCGATAATCGAATAGTCACTCGGCGTGTGGTGGCCGTAACGTTCCAAACGCAACACCAGCGGAATCGCCATCATATCCATCTGGCAGCAGATCGCGTCCGGGAACTCGTCCAACGCAAGCAGCGCGGTCAACGCCGAGTCGGCGAAGGTCTTGCCACGCGGCACAGAGACGACGCGCCACTTGAAGTCATGGGAGGCCCCCATCGTCTTGCAGGCGCGGATGAAGCCCTGTCCTCGCGCATCGATGGAGGAATTAATGGAATCGACCGCATCGGAGCACACGTACACGATGTTCTTGTGCCCCAGATTGATCAGATGCTGGGCGGCGGTGAACATGCCGTCCTCATCGTCGATGGAGATGGTGGCGTCGAAGCCGTTTTGCGTCGGCGTATTGATGCCGATGATCGGCACGTGGATGCGTTTGAGCTGCTGGATTTCCTTCGGATCCACGCCGAACGATGTCACGAATACTGCGTCCACGTTGCGGCGGACCGGCAGATTCGTGAAGAAGTCGCGGCGGTTTTCGGCGGTGTCGACGTGCTGGAACAGCGATACGTCATACCCGGCATTATGCATGACGGATTCGATTCCAGCGAACACTTCCGTATTGAACCAGCTAGTGATCTCTTCATTCATCAGCATCGCCACACGGTACGATTGACCCGATTTCAACGATGTCGCGGAACGTGAGATGTTGAAATCAAGCTTGTCCGCCGTTTCCAGCACCTTGCGGCGCGTACGTTCGGACACCAGTTCCGGACGCGTGAACGCGCGCGACACCGTGGAAATCGACACACCCGCGGCCTTGGCCACCTCGCGAATGCCTGCTCTATCCATCTCTCAACCCCTTTGCGGTTCTAGCACCATAATCACCAACGTTTCCAACCTTGGAAACACTCGCTTGAGCGGCGATGCTCTCTCAATCTGTTTCTATCATACTGCGAACGTTGTCAAAAATCACGCCAGTGTTGCACAAATCGCACAAATTATCAAAATAACCGGGTAAACCGCGTAAAAAGCCCATTTCGTCCACTGATGCTTATAGCCCAGCTTGCCGTTGTAGTAGTGCACGAACGCCACGCCCACGCCCGGCGCGATCATCATCACGGCGCCGAACAGGCCGGCTGTGAACATCATCGAATTCTCATACTGGCGCATCAGAGCGAAAATCAGCACGAAGCCAAGCGTCACCGAACCGATGCTCATCATGTGCTGGCGTAGGCCGATACGCAGCAGCAGGTCCCACAGCAGACCAATCACCACCAGTCCGACCGACAACACAATCTTCATTGACTTCTGGTAGCGCGCCGCCACCCAATCCAACACGGCAAGCACAACGAACGCGATGAACAGACCGAAAACAGGGTTCTGCGAGCCAAAATCGAAAGCCTTATGCGACGTGCAGAGGTCGTACGGCACCTCACACACCACGGCGAGGATGAACAGCCGTAGACCATACGCGACGCGACTATGTGTTTCACGGAAACCCTGCACCAGCAGCCACGCGTAGATCGGAATGGCGAACCAAGATATGACCTCGCTTAAGACCATCGCCGTGAGCGACGTCATATTATTGACGTCGGAACCGAAAAACAGCGGCACAATAGTGGTGCTACCAGCTGACAGAGCCAACGCCACAGCGCCGATGACCTTGAGCTGGAACACCGTCAGCCCGCGGTGCTTCTTCTTGGTACGGCGAGCGCCACCGAATCCGATCTGTTCAATCGAATCAGCTCCAGCACCCTGCTCGGCATAGCTTTCCATATGTCCTCCTCAGTTCCGCATACGGCCTTTCGTGCGCCCAAGACGCCCAGTACGCCCAAGACGCAACCTACGCGCGTTTCACGCGTTCAGCACGAATTTCAGCAGACCGTCGTAGTCGGCACCGGTAAACGAACATACCGCATGCTCCGACTTGGGCGGGTCGCTCATCGGCGAAATTTCCGTACGGAAGTATGCTGCGTCGAGACCGGCGGAATTGGCTCCGATAATATCGTTTGCTTCATCGTTGCCCACCATGAGCGCGTTTTTTGCGATTACGAACTCGCGGTCGAGAGCCAGCATGTACAAGTCGCGGGCAGGCTTGCGGATTTTCTCTTCGCTGGAGATAATCACGTCGTCCAGTACGTTCGCCAAGCCGGTCATTTCCAGTTCGGGGCGAGTATAGCAGGCTTGTGCGTTGCTTAGCAGCGCCACGACGACGCCGGCCTCCTGCAATGCTTCGATCATGTCGAGTGCGCCCGGATACAGGCGGATCATGCTGGTGCTGCCCTGCCGGAACGCCCATGCGGCTTTCAGCGCGGCTTGCGGCAGTGCCAGTTTCTTTTCAGCCTCCTCACTACGGTTCATCAGCAGCGACCGGTAGACCGGCAGGATATCGAATTCATCCCATCCGTTACGGACGATTGCACGATCGGCTTGATGGACCATTTCGCGGGCCTCAAGTTTTTCGAAGCGTTCGCGCATTTCGTCGACCGATTCGTAGTCGGCACCCAGTTCGCAAACGCAGTCATATAGCGCCTGCCAGGCGGTTTCGCTCTGTTCGTCTGTACGAATGTCGATCAACGTCCCGTAGAGGTCGAAAAATACCACCTCATATCGTGGATTATGAGCTCCGGCTCCCACTTCTCGTATCCTTTCTGGTTTTCCGGCCCCATTGCCGTATCTGTTACGGCAACCGCAGCTTTGCGGTCGCCGTTTTGTAGCTTCCCTACTGAGAGTATTACTGCAACCGCCAGATTGCAAACGTATGCGGTGGAACAATCAAATAATCGCCATCACCTGCGCTCACATTGCCTTCCACCGGACTGACGGACGAGCCGAGACCACACCAGTATCTCCGTATTCCGCCAATCGGTTCCAAACCCGTTACGGCCACGTCAATAACGCCGACGTGTCTGCCTGGATTGGCGGCCATCAGATAATCGCCGACGCGGAACACGAGTTCGTCGCCTTCCGTATCGACGATATTGCGATTGCCGTCGAACCACTGTGGATCAGACTTGCGCAATGCAATCAACTTCGCGTAATACTCAATCAAATCGCGCTTCTGCCATGCACGGTTCCAATCGAGCCAGTTAAGCTCTTTGGCGGAATCGTAAGAATCAGAGCTGCCGAATTTGGTACGTGCGAACTCCTCGCCGGACAGCATGAACGGGATGCCAGCGGAGGTAAGCGTGATACCCACAGCCAGCTTGTTGGCGTCCATCACGTCGGTCAGCGCGGCCGCAATCTGCGGACCGACACCGGCCAGCCCTTCCGCCGAGAAATCGGCGTCATACATGACTTTTGGCACATCCACGGTATTTTCGTTAACGCCTTCGGCCACGGTGCTGCCCAACGAACCAGCCGCAAAGCTCGCGCACAACTTGTCCCACAGCGTGAGGTCGTCGTGCGCGGACACGTATTGAATGACCTGGCCTGCCACTCCTTCCGAATGTTTGCCGCGACGCCACGCGTCCACGGCCTCACGCGCAGCCGCTACGTTCTCGTGCATGCCACCGTTCACATAACCCGGGCGGTCCGAGAAGAACACATGGCCCTTGATGGTGTCTCGCGTGGTGTCGCAGAAGTGGCCGATGCGACTGTCAAGCTTCGACAGGCCTGACTTGTCAGCCAGCACGGTGTCGCTGGGCAGCGGCGCGGTGGCGCCCGCGGACCACGGTTCGCCGTACATGAGAATGTCGCGTCCACGGCCGGGAATCTCATCCAGAGCAGCACGCACGGCATTCATGGTGTCCACGTCGATCAGACCCATCAGGTCGAAACGGAAGCCGTCCATGTGGTATTCGCGCGCCCAGAACGTCACGGATTCCACGATGAACCGGCGGAACATCTTGCGTTCGGTGGCCATATCGCAGCCGCAGCCGGATCCGTTGGCCAGCGCGCCGTTGGGCTTACGGCGCAGGAAATAGTCCGGCACCGACCGCTCAAACCAATTATCGGGCGAGAACATGTGGTTGTAGACCACGTCCATGATCACTTTGATGCCGGCGTTGTGCAGCGCCTGCACCATCTGCTTCACTTCGCGGATGCGCACCGACCCGTCGAACGGATTGGTGGAGTACGAGCCTTCCGGCACGTTGTAATTGACCGGATCGTACCCCCAGTTGTAGCGATCGCAGGTCTCTTCGTCAACGGAACCGAAATCGTAAATCGGCATGAGCTGCACCGCGGTGACGCCAAGTTTCTTGAGATATGCGATGCCCGTGGGAAAGTCGGGATGCCCGTCCAGAGACGTACCGTCGTCGGTGAACGCCAGATACTTGCCCCGATGCGATTCGGGGAAACCGCCGGCGGGATCATTGCTGAAATCGCCCACATGGGTTTCCCAGACCACCGTCTGTGCAAGCGGCACGTCCGGTGTGTGATCGTGGTCCCAGCCGTCCGGATTGGTGCGGCTGAAGTCCACGACCATGCTGCGCCGGCCGTTCACACCGGCCCCGCGCGCCCACGGGTCGGCGATGCGGTCGACGGAACCGCAATCGCGTTCGATCAAAAAGTCGTAATACACGCCGTGCATGTTGTCGGCGAAATCGTACGTCCAGGAACCATCGGATTCCGGACGCATCGTGTACTGTCCAATCAGAGCGTCGCCGCTTTCCCCCATGGAGCCACGCGAGAACAGTCTCAGGGTCACCTTCTGTGCGGAAGGAGCCCAGAGAGCGAACTGGGTGCCGGTTTCAGTAACAACGGCACCCAGCGGCCGTTCCAGACACAGCGGGAACGGTTCGGCGACGCTCGTGTTCGGCTGTGCGAAGCTGTCTACGAGCGTCATATCCTTTGCCTTTCTTTAGCCCTTCACGGAGCCCGACATGGACTCCTGATAGAAGCGCTGCATCACAATGAACAGGATGGCGATCGGAACGGAGATCACGACCGCGGCCGCAGCGAAGCGGGCAAACCAGTTCTGGATATATTCCTTCTGCAGCATGAGCCACAGGCCCAATGCCACGGTGTAGTTGGATTGCGTACGGCAGATCACCTTGGCCATGACAAAGTCGAGCCACGGGGTCAGGAAGCCGATGATGGCCTGGTAGACGATCATGGGCTTGCAGATCGGGATGATGATCTTATGGAACACCTGGAAACGGGTGCAACCGTCGAGCAGGGCGGCTTCGTCCAGCGAGGTCGGAATGGTGTCCATATAGCCCTTCATCACGTAGAAGCCAGCGCCGGAACCGGCGGAGTACACGAGAATCAACGCCACGGTAGTCATGGTGCCGCTTGACAGGCCCAAGGCCTTCAAGATGAAGTAGATGGCGGTGACGGCCATGATACCCGGGAACATGCCAAGAATCAGCACAACGTTCATGAAAGTCTTGCGCACACGGAAACGCATACGGCTCATGCAGTATGCCACAGAGAGCACGAAGATCAGAGAAATCGCACAGGTGAAGCAGGCGATGATGAACGTGGTGCCGAACATCTTCGGGAAGTCCAACACGTTGCGGTCGGTGAACAGCACCCTATAGTTGTCCAGAGTCCACTCCTTCGGGAAGAAGGAGCTGGTGTACGGGGCGGTGTTCTTATTGAACGACTCCGCGAACACCCATACGATTGGGACGAGCCAGATGACGGCCAGAATGGCCAGGAACAAGTGGGCGAACACGTCGCCGGTGATACGGCGGATCTTCTGGTCGTGCAGAAGGCCGTGGCTTTCCACTTTGGTTGCGGAATGCTTGTTGCTCATCGGAATGCCTCCTCATTCTTATAGGAGCCGGAATTGCGGTAGGTGATCAGCGAAACGATGGCCAACACGACGAAGGTCATGATGCCGATCACGGCACCGAGATTGTAATCCTGCTTGTCCACGGTCAGCTTGTACAGCCAGGTGATAAGCAAATCAGTGGAGCCTGCGGAATCGCCCAATGGCGTAGGATCGCCGCCGGACAGCAGGTAAATGACGTTGAAGTTGTTCACATTGCCCGTGAAGGTGGTGATCAGATACGGGGTGAGCACGAAGATAATGTACGGCATGGTGATCTTCGTGAAGATCTGCCACCAGTTGGCACCGTCGATCTTCGCCGCTTCGTACTGGTCGGCCGGAATGTTCTGCAGAATACCAGTGATCTGCATGATGGTGTACGGAATACCGACCCACAGGTTGATGACGATTACGGTGACACGGGCCCAAGTGGCGTTGGTGAAGAACGGCAGCGGACTATCGATCCAACCCCACGTCTGCAGCATGCGGTTCACCGCGCCCTGCGGCTGGAGCATGGTGTGCATGACCAACAGGGACACGAACTGCGGAACGGCGATGGACATGGAGAAGCAGGCGCGCCAGAAACCCTTGAAGTGGGTGGTCTTGCGGTTGATGATCATGGCCACGAACATGCCGAGGAAGAAGTTCAGGAAAGTGGCGAAGAAGGCCCAGACCAATGTCCACACCAGCACACGTCCGAACAGTGCAGCGTTAACAGTGCCGCCGCTGTTGGAGAAAACCTTGGCGAAGTTCTCAAAGCCGACCCAGTGGAACAGCACGAGGTGCTTGTGGTCATAGCTGGTGAATGCCATTGAAATCATGAAGATCAACGGCAGCACGGTGAACACGACGATGCCCAGCGTGGGCAGGAACATCAGCAGAACGTGCGCCTTGGCATCGAGCAGCTCGCGGACATCGTCCATGAAGCTCGGAGCCTTGCCGTTCTCCTCGAGCAGCACCTGGGACTTGTATGCAGAGCGCACGGACATGACCCACAGGCCGATGAAGGCAGCGGTGATAACCAGAGTGGCGACACCGTACAACAGGATGACCACGGAACGGTCAGGTTCGGTGTAGACCCAGAAGCCGTCGACCAGCTTCTTGCCGCCTGCATTGGTGCCCAAGGTCGGCAACTTGGAAAGATAGTCCACACCATTGATTGCCATGAACACGAAGTATGCGATTTCCAGCGCCAGCATGGTAATGCCCTTGACATACTGCTTGCGCACGATATTGCCAAGACCAAACACCACTGCGGAAAGCTTAGTGAACAGGTCACCACGCCGGAACGCCGCCCTTACCGTGTAAGGCGACGGAGAAACATAATCAGCACCCTGCTTCCGAAGGCGCTTCATCTCCCGTGGGGAAAGAGTTGTTGCTGTCATTTCGACTGCCCTCTCATATGGATATTGAAAGATAAAAAAAGCTTTGCTCCCGGACAAGGGGAAGGAGAATTTAAAAACCTTGCCCGGGAATGCAAAGCTCGGAGGAGGAGTGAGCCACTATGCAAAGTGGAGAGAGACACCGCGACTCGAAGCGTCTCTCAAAGCTACAGGGTGGCTGGGGGGATTTGGCAGTGCCAACCACCCTGCATTCTTCAGTTATTGGATTTTTAGAATTACTGATTTCACTCAGCGATCTTGCCACCGGCCTGCTTGACCCAATCCTGGTACTTGGCGGCAGCGTTGTCCTTGGTGATTTCCTTGTTGACCAGGGCCTTGCCGAAGGTTTCGGCCGGAGTCCACCAATCGTTCATGCCGGACAGACCGGACTGCAGGAGGGCGGTGTTGGCCATGGTGTCGGCCTGGGCCTTGGCTGCGATGTCGTCGGTGGTCAGGTCGGACAGGGACTTGTCGGTCGGCGGGATGGCGCGCATCTCGTAGTGCAGCTTCTGAGCTTCGGTGGAGCCGAGGTAAGCCGCGAACTGAGCGGCGGCCTTCGGGTTCTTGGCGTTCGGGTTGTAAGCAGCGGCCTTGGTGGCGGCGAAGGACTTCATCTGCTTCTTCTGGCCGTTCACGGTGAAGGTCGGCAGAGAGGTGGCGGCGTAGTTGTCACCCAGGGCCTCCTTCACGTCCTTAGCGGACCAGGTACCGGAGAACAGCACGTCGGCGGAGCCATCCTTGATGGCTGCGAGGCCGGAAGCGCCATCGTCGTTGGAGAAGTTCGGGTTGGCGACCACATCAACCAGATAAGAGGTGATATCGGCGCCGTCCTTCGGGAAGACCATGCCTGCGTCAGCATCATTGCCCTTCTCGCCGAACAGGCTCAGGCCATCATAGAAGCCGTTGATGTACCAAGAATTCTGCAGGGAGAACGCGACCTTGGCCTTGGAAAGGATGGTATCGAAGTCCTTGGCCTCATCCTCGGTGATCTTGGACTTGTTGTAGTACATGAACCACGTGTTGTCGGTGTACGGCACGCCATAGAGCTTGCCATCGGTGCCGGTGACGGAGTTGACTTCGAGGTCACCGTTCTGTTCCTTCACCTGCTTCTCAGCGTCGGTGCCCAGCTGGCCAATGGCCTTGGCGTCCATTAGAACACCCAACTGATCGGAAGCGAACATATAGACATCGGC
>ERZ1031954.415-NODE-415-length-18085-cov-10.871270_pt1 | contig 18085 bp, 11 predicted proteins | sample MGYA00516701_ERZ1031954 | MGnify/ENA primary metagenome ERZ1031954 (study PRJEB33719, sample SAMN04261284) | wastewater metagenome | biome: rural village; feature: human; material: feces | host: Homo sapiens | place: El Salvador | collected 2013-01-07 ...
AACATTAATTATCATTAATTGAACATTAATTATTTCATTAATTTTTTTTGTTAATGTTCATTCTCGTTAGGCCGATAAATTGCAGTTTATCTTATTCACCATGCCCACGATAACGAAGGGTAAGAGGCTATTGTAGTAAGTAATATCAAAAGTGGGCGAGAAGAGATTGAAGTTGTCCAACAAGTACATGTTATGCACAAAAGTGATGCAAACGAAGAGGAATAACATCAAGCCAGCATAAGCATAATAACGCTGCCAATTGCCGCGCCACGAAAGGGATAAGAAGAGTGCCAGCGGTAAGAAGATGAAGAAATCTGACGTGTTGCCCTGACGCGTCTGTAACGACCACGGATTGTTTTTGTGATAAAAGAAGTCCTGCCAATCCCATAAAGCAAAGGGAGCAAATGTGAGCGCAAACGTAATGCCGAATACTATGGGCAACACTACCTTAACACGCAAAGGCGCACGAAAGTAATAAGGCAAGAGCAAGAGTCCTAAGGGGATAAGTGTGACCAATCGCGTGCTGGCAAAGAGTCCAGCGACAATACCTAATACAATGGCATGACCTGTCAACCACGCTGTCGTGATGCGACCGCTCAACCAATTGACAAAGGCACCCACCAACAATAGGTTGGCTATAAAATCGCTGCGAACGGCCACTTCGTACCATACCCCTGGGGCTGCTACGAACAACACGAAGGCACCTCATTTACAAGGGTCTGCATATTGCGTTGCGGCTCGAATAAGCTAAAGCAACTGGCAAAGACCAAGGTGGGGACGATTTCCTTCGTCAGCCGTTTGGGCCAATAGTCTTTTAGACCGTGCGAAACGACTCATTGATGCCATAGCCACTCAGTATTAAGAATACGGCCACGAACATGCCTCCCCAAAAGTGAAACACGGCTGAGGAACTAATGCCAATGATGATGTGAAACAGAAATATAGCTAAAGCGCAAATGCCACGCACAGCATTCGTCTTGGAAGGGGAAAGTAAGTGGGAAAGGTCCATTCGTTAGGGATAAGGGAGTGAGTTAGGGGATTTGGAGGTTAAGTTACACACATTGATAATCAACTAAACAAACTTTTTAACCTTATAACCCCATAACCTAACCCCATAACCTCATAACCTCATCCCCTCCCCTATTCCGTCACCACTTCACGTGCTTTGCTGCGCAAGGTGGTGAGGTGGTCGTCCTCGCCTACGACCCAAAGTACATCATTGCGGAGAATAACGCGTTCGGCCGTAGCAGGAATAATATTACCGTCACCGTCTTCAAATCCTACTACCATGCAGTGATAGGCAGAACGAATATTACTGTCACGCAAAGCGAGGCCGATAAAGGGGCTGCCTTGACGTATGAGCAGACGGCGCAACTGCAAACGGCTGGCAGCCAAGGGATAGGCAGTCTGTTCGCTTTGCATACGTTGTTGGAAGTGTTGCAGACTATCATCGCTACCAATCACCTCTATGCGGTCAGCAGGGAATATCATTGCCTCACCATCAGGCACGTTGATGCGATGCGCGCCACGCACAATGGCAGCGATCATCACCCCGTCTTCATGACTAAAGGCCAACTCACACAAGCGGCGGCCCGCCCATGCACTATTATCGGGCACTTCGAGTTCGGCTATGTGAATGTTGCGATTGGTAAGCCTACCAGCATAGCCAGGTTCTGTGCCGTCGGCCAGGGCACGTGCCTCACGCGAACGAAGGTTTTGTAAGAAGGTGCGCTCCATTTTGATGCTTATCCACTTTGTTTGACGTGAAACAATGAAGAGTCCCACTACGGCAATGGCTGCTGCCACGTGCCACGGCCACCATAGGGGCGACAAGAAGTTGAACACGTAATAAACGGCTGCGGTAGCTATGGCATAACGCAACACAAAGGTGATCCAAAGGGCCATGCGATGAAGGCGACCTTGACGGCTCAGTTCTTTCCACTCCTCTGAATGGTTCTTACGCATCACAATAGCGCGCAAGAAGGGTGACGACACGATGAGCGTCAGCAGTCCACACACAGCATTGCCCCACCAATGTCCCAACAGGGCACGGCTCAAGGGCAATAATACGGAGAAGGAGATGAGGATAACGGCCACACTCAGCGTGAGGTAAGCACCCACTTGACTTACGAGGGCGGTGAGCAAACGCTTCCAAACGCCCTCCTCGTGTGCTATCGTAGACGCGGCTTTCGTACCGCGTTCAGCCAAACGCTGCATAACATTGGCGGGTACAATGCGCTCAAACCATTGGTAAGTAGGACGCGCGGCACGTATCATGTAAGGAGTGAAGAAGGTGGTGATGATGCTCACCGCTACAACGACGGGATAAAGGAAATCGCTCGTTACACCCAACGTTGTACCTAATGAGGCTAAGATGAAGGCAAACTCACCAATCTGTGCCAACGAGAAGCCACCTTGCACAGCGATGCGTAAGGGTTGGCCTGAGAGCAAGAAACTGGTGGTGCCAAACACGGCTTGCCCCGCAATAATCGCTAAGCAGATAACGAGTATGGGCAGCCAATAGGTGGCTAACACGGCGGGGTCGACCAACATGCCAACTGACACGAAGAAGATAGCACCAAACAAGTCCTTGACGGGCGACACGACGCGCTCTATCTGTTCAGCCTCTAACGTTTCGGCTAAGATACTGCCCATCATAAAGGCACCAAAGGCGGAACTATAACCAGCCTTTTGAGCCACGACGACGAGTAGGAAACAGAGACCAATGCTCACAACGAGCAACGTCTCGCGATTCATCAGTCGGTGGGCTTTACGTAGAAAGATAGGTATGACGTACACGCCTACGACAAACCATAGAATAAGGAAGAAGCCCAACTGCAATAGGCTGCCAACTAACGCCATTCCCTCAAACTTTCGCGACACGGCTACGGCGCTGAGCACGACCATGAGGAGAATACCTAATATATCTTCCAAGATAAGTACGGAGAGCACCTCACTCGCAAACTTCTGTTGGCGAAGTCCTAAGTCGTCGAAGGCTTTATAGATAATGGTGGTACTCGACATCGCCAACATGCCGCCTAAGAAGAGGCTGTTCATGCTGCCCCAACCGAAGAAGTGGCCCACCATGCTGCCAACACTCATCATGCAGAACATTACGCTACAAGCAGCTATGATAGGACCCACACCCATCTTGACTATCTTCTTAAACGAAAACTCAAGGCCGAGCGTAAACATGAGGAATATCACACCGATGTCAGCCCACGTATGTATGCTCGTCATATCGCTCACACTGGGCGTATAGGGCATGTGCGGTCCTGCCAAGAAGCCTGCCACAATGTAGCCCAACACGAGGGGTTGCTTCAAGCGTTTGAACAGTAGCGTAACGATACCTGCCGATATGAGGATAATGGCTAAATCTGATATGAAATTTTCCATAAATTTACGAAATTACATTATTTAATGTGCAAATGTGAGAATGTGCAAATGTGCAAATGCTTAGTAAATGTGCAAATGTGTAAATGGTCACATTTTGTTGCCGCGCCGAAGAATGATGCTATAGCAATATATTGTTAAGGTACAAATAATTATAACTTATAAAAGATCTCAGCTGTACAAGGCGACAATTTGCACATTCACCAAGCATTTGCACATTCACCAAGCATTTGCACATTCTCACATTTGCACATTTGCACATTTACTAAGCATTCCCTAATATTCCCGTCCGTTTTGTAACAAGCTTTTGTGCGGCTCGACGTAATGCTCATTGATAACGCTGCGCGAAGGATCGAAATATCGGGAATGTACTCCCAATAGGTCGAACAAGAGGTGAGGCAAGTTGTCGGTCGTAAATTTGCGGTGAAGGGCAGATGCCACACGTTGCGCCTGTTGAGGGTGGAGCTTGAGGTATTGAGGTGTCATGTAGATAAGCAACGGCACATCTAACTGACAGCGAAAAGCCTCTGGTGTATCGGTCGATAGGTCGGTTCGCCCCGCCTGCCGACGAAAATTGTGTACCTCCTCACCATGGTCAGAGAAGTAAACAATAAGGGCATTGCGTCGTTCAAAAAGGCGAATGATACTATCTACTACCACATCGTTATAGGCAGTGGCGTTAAGGTAGTCAGCTACGTCTTGCCGCTGCGCCTGATCTAACTGTGACTTCGAAGTCGGACGCATCGCATAACGCTTACTCACATCGCTGGCCTTGAAACGGGCAAAGGCTGGCGGAAAACGCATAGCGAAACCTACGTGTTGGCCATAAAGGTGGAAAATAGTGAGGTTGCGCTGAGGGCGTTCAAGCGCTGCGCGATGTTGGGCATAGTCCGTAATAAGTGGAAGGTCATAGTCGTACTTCTGCGTATTGCGGTGGTTGAAGAGGTAAGGTTCAATGCCGGGGTGATTGACAAATCCCATTGAAGCGTCCCACTGTCCAAGGTTGTCGTTGGGCGCGAACTGGTTGCTATAGAAAGTTACGTTGTAGCCACATCGCCGCAAAATGGTGGGAAAGAGCGGACTATCACACCATGCAATGCCCTTCTGATCGACCGAAGCGGTGGACATAAAGTACTTAAAGTTTTGCGTCGTACCATTGTCTGTAGCTATAGCGTTGGTAAAGACAAAGAGCCGTCCCTTTTCCGTGCGCTGACGTTGCATCAAGAGTGGATTCGTATTGTAAGCACCGTCGTAGAGGTTGCTCATGTGGCGAGAGAAGGATTCGCCAATAATAAATACCAAATCAGCTTCCGTCTCGGCACATTGAGGGTGTTCGTTATACTGCTGTTGCACCGTAGCACAACGCTCAAACTCAGCTCTAAACTCGCCATACTTTAAGCACGACTGCCACAGGTTCCAAAAAGCATTGCGCTTAATAGGTGAATAGCAACGCGCAGTACGATCAAAATTCTCATCTGCATTGAAACTGAAAAAGTAAGCGTGTCCTAACATTAGCAGCAGCCATGCGCCCCATAAAGTACGAGCCCACCTTGCCTTGGGCACGAGCGATAACTGCCGTCCTCGTCTGCTCAACACGACTTCGGCTGTAAAAAGGACTACAACGAGAAGTAAAGACGCTCCTACTGACCACGAGAAGAGGTAGGTCAAAAGGAACTCTTTGGCTTCTCGCCAGTTGGTCTCGTAAACAAACTGTATGGTGTAAGCGTCCCAATGACGATGAAAGCACAACGTTAGGAAAAGGCTCGACACAACATACGCAGCCAACAATGTGTGGAAGATGATATGAACCACACATCTCCACCTCTTACCTCCCATATTGGCTATAAGGCAAAGCGCCCACGCTACTGTCGTGTAAAATGCCAAGTTGAATATTGTGGCCACTATGGGATCCCACCAACGTGAGGTGTTGAACTGCACCACCTCAGGTATCATGAATAGTACAATGTCGGTTAGCAGTACAATAGGACTAAAGCGTAACGTTGTGAGTGGTCTCATGCTTTTGGAAGGTATATATATTATATATATTTAAAATAGGTGTTCAAAATGATGGTGCTATTACAAATCGTGTGGGTAAGCAAATACAGGACAATATTACTACTAATCAATGTATTGCCAAGTTGGGGCCTCGAGCCTCAACTTGACAATGCCGACGCGAGGACGCATCGCCTTCAGGTAAGGACGCATCGCCTACCTATTTCTTTACTTATTCACACGGCTTGTAACAGATCCAAAATTCTGAACACCAATTAAACTCAATAAACTTATTAAACTTATTAAACTCATTAAATAACCACTACCTTCCCCGCAACGGCTGTTTTACCGTCGGCAGTAGCCACCATGATGTAATATACGCCAGGGGCAACGCGCTCGCCAGTGCTTTGTTGCGTAACGTCCCACTGCCAAGAACCACCTACTGACGTGCCGCGAGCAACGAGTTGCGAACCTGTGGTGAGCACTTTTATTTCTGATCCTTCAGTGAGTCCTGCTATCGTAACGGGACCTCGATAATCAGGACGAACGGGGTTGGGGAATATACGGAGGTTTGCCTTGTCAAGTGTAGGTTGTGCTTCTGTAGAACCTGCATCATAACTGCAAAGACCTTGGTCAGTAGCAATGTAGAGGCGACCGTTGTTAGGATTGATAGCGAAGTCGTAGACATTGTCAGAAAGCAAAGGCGAATTGTCTGCCGTAAAGTGTTGCAATATCTCCGATCCATCTTCATTGACTAAGTAAACGCCCGCACCAAACGTGCCTATCCATTTACGATTGCCCGCATCAACACAAATAGCAGAAACGGATATACCCGTTAAGAGGTAGTCTGCATAGTCCGTACCATCGTTGCGAGGCACTTTCGGCTGATTGACCGTAAAGCCTGTTTTGAAGCACTCCTCAGGATCGGGAATGTTGTAAATGCCCGAACCACATCCGAACCATATCTGACCGTTCTTATCTTCGGTCAGTGCCATGACATTCAAGAAATCACATGACGTGCCGTCTTCATTATTAGCAGCAGTAAAGTATACAGAGCGGTCGTCACTCTTATTGTTGAGCGTGCCACCATAGTCAAGCAACATGATACCAGCACCGATGTTTGGCGACCACATACGTCCCTTCACCCATAGGTAGCCACGCGAGTCGAACATGATTTGTTCAGCTCCCTCCCATCCTGAATTATAATAGGCTGGCACACGCATCCATTGACCGTTGGGCTTTAAGACGGTAAGCAGCGTATCAGCAAAGTTGTTCGACATCCAAAGGTTGCCCTCCTTGTCGAAAACACAACCGCCAATGCGCACATTACTATTACGTGCAGCCGTACCAACAACGGCGGGCCACTGAAGGGGCGAATTGTCGGCATTGTAAAGGGTGACGAACTTACCATTACGGTATTCATAAAGGCCTTCGAGCATACTTGACACAAACACGTGTTCAGGGTCAGAAGGATTAACTGCTAAGTGGGAGGTGTTCTTAAACTGCAAGCCGACGCGGCCTTCTGGGCCAGGCTCTGTACGAGCACGGTCTTCGTCCATGTCGCTCCAGTTTGTGCCGTCGTAGCAGCCAACAAAGCCTTCCATATCGCTGTCAGAAAATGGGCTACCTGCTACAAAGAGGCGGTTGTGATCGTAGAGCAGTGAGAAGCTACCCGTGTGGCGCGGACCGAAATTGCCCACTACGCCTTGAGCCGCTGGCAATTCTGTGTCAGCAGAAGTAATGCGATACGTTTGCAACCCATCATAGCCTTGTGCTATATAGGTTACCCCAAGCGTAGTGCGTGTTATGTCAGAAAAAGTGTTTTCAATGGGTACATTATATACCAATTCATTTGGATTGGAAGCATCGAATGCTACGATTGAGTTGCCCATTACGAATTGCAGTAGCTTGCCATTTGAGGTGCCTTTGAACTTCTGTTGACCTGTTGCAATCACTTTTATGTCGCCTCGGTCATTGTCGTCTAACAACAACTGTGCAACTCCAAGCGTTAACTCAGAGTTTAGGCGGTAATAGCTCATCGTAATAAACACTTCGTTACCTACGGGCAAGAACTGTTCTACGGTAATAGGATAGAATACCTGTCGCCACGACGAGGTGTTGTAAAGGTCGTCCGTTAGTTTGCCTACTATCACTTGAGCAGTCTCTGAGGCATAAACTTTGCCGTCCTTTACAAAGGCATCGTTAACTTTCTCTCCCAACTTATAATATCCACGTACGGTTTGTCCCTTTACGTCAAACACGATAACACCCTGTGAAGTACTCAGACAGGCCCAATCACCGTTGGCTGAGAGGCGGCTAATGGAGATTTCCTCTTCAAAGTTTTTGATTTGTGGCACATTGGTTACGCTAAAGCGCCCATCGCCTGTTGGGTAAACAAGGTCGATGTTATTATTCTTATAAAGTAGAATTAAACATTGTTGTGTGTTGGACCACGCGAGCGCTTTTATGCCCATGTCTGAGAGTCCAGCCGACATCTTATCGAGCGTGTACGACTGCCCCGTCTCACTATCATAGGCTAAAAGGTTGCCATTGAAAACGGTATACACCCAATTACCCACAGCTTGCGTGTGAGTGGCATTGTGATAAGAGAGTTGGTAATTCCAACGCAGGGCATCTGCCGTTGAGTCGGCAAGTACCGAAACGGCACAGCCTAAGAACAGAATAAACGTGAACAGAATTTTTTTCATATTTGTTGTGTCGTTTCGTGATAGTTAGTAGGGGAAATAATTCGGTTTTCTGTTTGAAGGTTATGAGGTTACATCACGTTGATAATTAACTAAACGAACTTTATAACCTTTAAACTGCACTTTATTATTTGTTCAAGAATGCTGCCAATTTGGCCACAGCGCGTGCGCGGTGTGAGATGTGGTTCTTCACGTCTACACCGAGTTCGGCAAAGGTCTTGCCGCCTTCGCCTTCAGGGGCGAACACTGGGTCATAGCCAAAACCTGCTGTGCCGCGCTTCTCGGTAGCTATCTGACCACGCACGATGCCTTCGAAGAGGTGTTCTTCACCATTTTGAATAAGGGCTATGACCGTGCGAAACTGTGCCGAACGGTCTGCCTTGTCGTCAAGTTCGGCCAAGAGCTTCTGGGTATTGGCTTCGGGGTCGTGACGATCGGGGTAGGCATAGCGGGCTGTGTGTACACCAGGACAACCGCCTAAGGCTGACACTTCAAGACCCGTGTCGTCGGCAAAGCAATCGAAGCCATAGCGTTCCTTTACCCAACGAGCTTTGATAAGGGCATTGCCTTCAAGGGTGTCAGCCGTTTCGGGTATGTCGTCGTGGCAGTCGATGTCGGCCAACGAAAGGATATGTAACTTATCGCCAAATATGGCACGTATCTCTGATAACTTATGAGCATTATTGGTGGCAAACACCAAGGTGGGGACGGAGGAAGTATTTTTCATAAAAATGGAAGGAGAAAATTAATGTGCAAATGCTGAGTTAATGTGCAAATGTGAGAATGTGCAAATGTGCAAATGATTGAATGAAGTTTTAATTACTCAGCGTACAAAGGCGACAATTTGCACATTTGCATATTTGCACATTTGCACATTAACTCAGCATTTGCACATTAACTCAATTTGCACATTAACTCAATTTGCACATTAAACTCAGTTTTCTTTCTTTGCTTTTACTTTAATGCGGTCAAAGCCCTCGCCAAAGACACCGATTACTTTCGACTGTGAAACGAAGGCATTAGGGTCGATGCTTTGAATAATGCGGAAGATGTTGGTACTCTCACGCTTCTTAGCCAATACGACGAGCACTTTGCGCTCTTGCTTGGTATACCAACCTTGGCCGTCGAGCACAGTGACACCACGATGCGTAGCACTAATGGCTGCGGCTATGGCATCATATTCACGCGAGAAGATAAGGAATTGCACGGATTGACGACCACGATCTACGACGTAGTCTAACATAAGGTTAACGATAATGAGGGTGCAGTAGCCGTAGAGCAACTTGTCTACATCACCGTCGGGCAGGAAGAAGGCTGTGGTGATGATAATAATGTCGCAAAGCATCATCATCTGTCCCAGCGTGACATCCTTATACTTATTAATAATAGAGGCTATAATATCGGTGCCACCCGTCGACCCATTGTGGAGGAATACGAAACCAATGCCCACACCTTCAATAGCTGCACCTAAGATGCACGACATGAAGGCATTGCCTTGCACTACTTGGGGCAAGTGGCTATGGGGGTTGACGTCGGGAAACATGTCAGGGCGTGTCTGTCCCCAATAAATCATGACCTCTTGCACGAGTCCGAGCAAGAAGGTGAGCATAAATACGGCATAAATCGTTTTTAAACAGAAACGCCAGCCTAACACTTTGACGGCCACTATTAACAAAAGAATATTGACCGAGAAAAAAGTGTACTGCACAGGGAAACCTGTAGCATAGAAAATGACGGCGCCCGCACCTGCAAGGCCACCCGTTGTAATCTCATAGGGCAGTTGGAAACAGGTAAAGCCGATGGCGTACATCAACAATCCAAGGGTAATGATGACATAGTCGCGAACGTCCTGCGCTATGCTTGTTCTATATTTTGTAACCATTTATTTTTTTGTTGACGAGTTAACAAGTTGACGAGTTAACGGGTAGGTTTGTCTTGTGTATATTGAGTAAACAAAATTGACGAGCTAACAGGTAGGTTAGTTCTTTTATATGAAGTAACTTACCTGTTAACCTGTTAACTCGTCAACTTGTCAACCCATAAAAATCACTTTACCACAATGTTAACGATGCGGCCAGGCACAACGATTACCTTAACGACTTGTTTGCCTTCAAGGTGCTTTTGTGACTGTTCGGCCGTGAGAGCAGCCTCTTGTATCTGTTCCTTCGTAGCATCGGCAGCAAAGTCGAGTGTGAAGCGTGTCTTACCGTTGAATGAGATAGAAAGTGTCTGCTTGTCCTCCTTCAAGTATTGTTCGTCGAACTGAGGCCACTGAGCGTCACATACTGTAGTGGTGTGACCCAACGTGTGCCACAACTCTTCGGCAATGTGGGGTGCAAAGGGGGCGAGCAAGATGACAAACTGCTCTAATACGCTGCGGCTGGTACACTTCTGCTGTGCCCACTCTCCTACGGCTATCATGAAGGCCGGGATAGACGTATTGTATGAAAAATCCTCAATGTCTTCCGTCACCTTCTTGATGAGCTTATGCAGCGTCTTGAGGTTATCCTTTGTAGGCTCGCTATCCGTAACGGCCCAATCGCCATTCTGCGGATAGAAGAGGTTCCATGCCTTGCGCAAGAAGCGGAAGCAACCGTCAATGCCGTTTGAGTCCCAAGGCTTGCTCTGATTGATCGGGCCAAGAAACATTTCGTACAAGCGGAGCGTGTCAGCACCATACTTTTCGACAATCATGTCGGGGTTGACTACGTTGTACATTGACTTTGACATCTTTTCGATAGCCCAACCACACACGTACTTGCCGTCTTCGAGTACGAACTCTGCTGTCTTATACTCAGGACGCCATGCCTTAAAGGCTTCAATGTCGAGTACATCATTCTGTACGATGTTTACGTCAACGTGAATAGGTGTCGTATCATACTGATCCTTCAATCCGAGGCTTACGAAGGTGTTGGTGTCCTTAATACGATACACGAAGTTTGAACGGCCTTGTATCATACCCTGATTGACCAACTTTTGGAACGGCTCGTCCTTGCATGACACACCGAGGTCGAAGAGGAACTTATCCCAGAAGCGTGAGTAAATCAAGTGACCCGTAGCGTGCTCTGAACCACCGATGTAGAGGTCGACGTTCTGCCAATATTCATCGGCTGCTTCGCCTACGAGAGCTGCATCGTTGCGAGGGTCCATATAGCGCAAGTAGTAGGCAGATGAACCAGCAAAACCTGGCATCGTAGAGAGTTCGAGGGGGAATACAGTCTGATTGTCGATGCGATCGTTGTCGGTCACGCAGTTATTCACCGTATCCCAAGCCCAACGAGTAGCATTGCCGAGGGGAGGTTCGCCCGTTTCGGTGGGCAAGAACTTCGTCACTTCGGGCAATTCGAGTGGCAAGCACTCAGCAGGCACCATTTGGGGCATGCCGTCCTTATAATATACGGGGAAGGGTTCACCCCAGTAGCGTTGACGTGAGAAGATTGCATCGCGCAAGCGGAAGTTCACCTTTACGCGGCCTAACTTATTCTCCGTCACAAACTTCTTCGTAGCAGCAATGGCTTCTTTCACGCTGAGTCCGTTGAGTGTAAAGCCATTGAGCGCTTGTTTACCCTCAGCTGGTGAGTTCATCACCGTACCTTCCTTGGCATCAAAACTCTCTTCGCTCACGTCAGCGCCTTCAATAAGTGGAATGATAGGCAAGTTGAAGTGGCGTGCAAAAGCATAGTCACGTGAGTCGTGAGCCGGAACGGCCATAATGGCTCCCGTTCCATAACCTGCGAGTACGTAGTCGCTCACCCAAACGGGTATCTCGTCGCCCGTAAAGGGATTGATAGCGTAAGAACCAGTGAATACACCTGTCACGCGGCGATCGGCAATGCGTTCGCGTTCCGTGCGCTTCTTGGTAGCGTCGAGGTAAGCCTCAACGTCTGCCTTCTGTGCCTCTGTGGTGAGTTGCTGTACGAGTTCGCTCTCAGGAGCAAGCACCATAAAGGTCACACCGAAGATAGTATCCGCACGTGTGGTGAAGATTGTAAACTTCACGTCGCTATCTTTCACAGAGAATTGCATCTCCGTACCCTCTGAACGGCCAATCCAGTTACGTTGCGTTTCCTTCAGTGAATCTGTCCAGTCGATTGTATCGAGTCCGTCGAGCAAGCGCTGAGCATAAGCTGATACGCGCAAGCACCACTGCTTCATCTTCTTCTGTACAACGGGGTAGCCACCGCGTTCGCTCACACCGTCTACTACCTCATCGTTGGCCAACACCGTGCCGAGCTTCGGACACCAATTGACCATTGTCTCGCCGAGGTAAGCAATGCGGTAGTTCATCAACACTTGTTGTTGCTCTACGTCGCTCATCTGCTTCCACTCCTCAGCGGTGAAGTGGAGTTCTTCGCTTTGGGCGTAATCCTCAGTACCCTCGCTACCTTTCTCTTCGAAGTGTTTGATAAGTTCGCTAATAGGCTCCGCCTTTTGACACTTCTTACAATAGAAGTGGTTGAACATCTGTTCGAAGGCCCACTGTGTCCAGTGGTAGTATTGAGGATCGCAAGTGCGCACCTCGCGGTCCCAGTCGAAAGAGAAGCCAATCTTATCTAACTGTTCGCGATAGCGAGCAATATTCGTCTCAGTCGTTACGGCAGGGTGCTGTCCTGTCTGAATAGCATACTGTTCTGCGGGCAATCCGTAGGCATCATAGCCCATAGGGTTGAGCACGTTATAGCCACATGAGCGCTTATAACGTGCATAGATGTCAGAAGCAATATAGCCTAAGGGGTGACCTACGTGAAGGCCAGCGCCTGAGGGGTAGGGAAACATGTTGAGTACGTAGAATTTCTTCTTATTCTCATCGATTTCAACATGGTATGTCTTTTCGGTGGCCCAAGTCTTTTGCCACTTCTTTTCAATATCGATAAAGTTATATTCCATTGTGTTTTTACTTATTTGGGAACAAAGTTAGTGCAAGGTGAGCGAAGAGCAAAATGAAAGTCAAAAAACTTTCATTTTGCTCTTCCGTGCCGCAGCCTAACTTGGCGAGCGAAGGAACGTTAAGGCGCGCTTCGCGCTTTGGTTTTTGAACATTAATGAACATTAAGGCGCGCTTCGCGCTTTGGCTTTTGAACATTAATGTCTCATTAATCGACCATTAATCTTTTTCATTAATCTTTTTCATTAATCTTTCCATTAAAGACATAAGAAGAGTATTTGTTCAATGGTAGACTATAGAACAAGATTAATGGAAAGATTAACGAACAAGATTAATGGTCGATTAATGAGACATTAATGTTCAAAAGCCAAAGCGCGAAGCGCACCTTAATGTGTTCCTATCTGTTCGATAAATATACTTTATCGTGTGGACAACTTATTCTTATAAACTCTTTGCGGGAGTCAATGTGTCGACCAGATTTTGGCCTTCACCTTCAGATTGCTTCTCAGGAACAACAGTGTCCTTCTGTTCGGGTACAACCGTATCGTTGAGGGCAAACTGTACGGGGTCAGTCTTGACGGGTTCGCTCTTGACGGTGTCCTTCTGTTCGGGTACGACCGTGTCGTTAAGGGCAAACTGTACGGGGTCAGTCTCAGTCTTGACGGTGTCCTTCTGTTCAGGTACGACCGTGTCGTTCGGCACGACAGTGTCAGCAAGGGCTGAGCCACTTGCGATACCGCGATAGTTAACTGAAGTAGTCCCTGCAAAGGCTGCGCTACTTAATACAACAACTCCCATTGCCATGATGGCAGAAATAGTGAACTTTTTCATAATCTTATTTTTTGTTTTTGTGTTTTGTAATGTTCGTTTCTGCCTTATAAAGCGCAATGGGCGTGCCAAAAAGAAGAATTAATTCCTAAGTCATTGAAAATAAAGGACTTATGCTTTTACGGCCAAAATGGGGATATGTGGAAAGTGTGGAAAATAGTGTGGCGTATGTGGAATAATTCCACACTTTAACGTGTGGAATTTATTCCTTATCCTCTAATTGTGCTAATTTATTGTAGAGCGTTTTGCGATCGACGCCAAGTAATTTAGCTGCGCGACTTTTGTTGCCCCCTGTAATTTGTAGCGCTTCTTGAATGCGCGATAGTTCGTCCGATTGCGATACTTTGAGCGAAAGAGAGTTAGGGATAGCGATAGAACTTGGGGGATTAGGCAGAAGCAGTTGTGTAGAAGTAAGTGTGTTGCCCTCTTCTGTTAGTAGTGCTGCACGCGTGATGATGTTGCGCATTTCGCGCAAGTTGCCTGGCCATGCGTATTGCAATAAGGCCTGCTCAGCATCGGGACTGAGGTGGGTGATGTGGCGACCTAACTCATGGTTAGCTTGTTGTAGAAAATAGTGGGCAAACTCAATAATATCTCTCCCTCGTTCGCGCAATAGAGGCATGTGAAGTGTAAACTCATTGATGCGGTGAAAGAGGTCCTCACGAAATCGTCCTTGCGTAATGGCTTCAGTCATATTCTCATTTGTCGCACAGACGAGGCGAATGTCAATACTTCGCTCCTCTGCACTGCCCACAGGGCGAATACGCCGTTCTTGCAAGGCTCGCAAGAGTTGCACCTGCACGTCATAGCTCAAGTTGCCCACTTCGTCAAGAAAGAGCGTTCCGCCTTGAGCCTGTTCGAAAGCTCCCACTTTATTATTTAAAGCTCCCGTAAAGGCTCCCTTGGTATGGCCGAATAGTTCAGAGGCTGCCAACTCCTTCGTCAGCGCTCCACAGTCAATGGCCACAAAGGGTCCATTGACACGTTTGCTTAGCTCGTGAATGCGGTGTGCCACATATTCCTTACCCGTTCCGCTTGCTCCATTAATCAAGACAGATAAAGGTGTTGGCGCGACGAGTGCTACCAATCGATAAAGGTCTTGGGCAACGGGGGAGTGTCCCTCAATGCCAGGGTGAGAAGTTGCAGACGTAGAAGAGGCAGAAGTTGTAGCAGTGATATTTTCCACCTTTGATTGAATGGTAGTAGTTGGAAGGGACGAAAGAGAGGCTGAGTGTAATGCCTCTTTCATCTTTTGCAGCAAGAGGTCGGGTTGTATGGGTTTGCTAATGTAGTCAGTAGCCCCCAGCTTCATGGCTTCAACAGCATTTTGCACTTCAGCATAGCTTGTCATAACGATGAAGGGCTGAGCGAACCCTTGCTTGCGCATCCACGCCAAGAGGTAAAGCCCATCGTGATCGGGCAGTCGTAGGTCGGATAGGACTAATTGTGGTGTCTCCTTATCAGTCTGCGTAAGTGCCTTAACGGCAGCTGATACGCTTGAAACAGCGTTAACCTCAAAATCTTTTTTGCGCAACCATGTGCTAAGCATGGTGCTAAATGTGAGGTCGTCTTCAACAATTAATATTGGGATAGACATTTGTCTTGCAATATATGGGTTATTTCGTTGATTATACTTTCTGCTTGTTGCCCGTCTTCTTCTTTCCAACGTTGGTCGTCACGTTGTGCATCAAGTCGTTGCAGTGTTGACACTATGTGTGAACTGATGAGCGTAAAGGTTGGCAACATTTTATGTGCTACTTTACAGAGCGTGGTGCGATCGTGCAGGCTAATTGCCGCTTGTAGTTGGGTGCGGTGCTGCTCGCAGTCTTTCTTAAATTGTTGTAAAATAGCTTCTTCAGCCCGCTCATCTCCCTCAGCAAATGCTAAGAGTGGCGATAGCTGAGATGAGGGAACGATAGAGGTAGCGTCTGAGCCAGAAGGAGCGGGTGGATCGTTCTTGGTCTCTTGCTGAAATAAACGTATTAAGTCGTTTTGAGTAAAAGGTTTGAATAGAACATCAGTAAAGCCGTGTTGCTTAAAGTCGCTTATAGGGACTAACAGATGTGAGGTCATCGCCACGACAGGCACGTGGCTTGTATCTTCATGCTGTCGCAGTAGATGGAGCAGTTCATAACCTGTGAGTGAAGGCATCTCAATGTCGGTCAGTAAGAACGTGGGGCGATGCCCTTCGTCCAACCATTTAAATAGTGCATCAGGCTGCGTAAAACTAACGACGTCAGTCGCTTGAGGCAATACGTTGTGAAGCATCGCCTCGGTGAGCTGCAGTTGTAAGGTGTCGTCGTCAATTATGGCTACGCTCATGTTGGAGTGGTGCGCGAGTGACGGCTCGTTACCTTCTTCTTGTCGTTCTTGTTTCGCAAAGGCGCATGGAAGACATAGTGTGAAGTTGCTCCCTTGGTTCAGCTGACTGGTAACGTGCAGCGTTCCGCCTAACAGATGGACAAGCTGTCGTGTAATGCTCAGCCCCAACCCTGTGCCCTCTTGTCCTTCACTACCCTTAACACGTGTAAATGGTAGGAATATGCGATCAATATCATGGGGCGAAAGTCCGCAGCCAGTGTCTTGAATAGAAATGTATAGTTCACCTTGCGCTTCGCCTTTCCGCCATATAGCTAACGTCACCTGTCCCTCTGCGGTATACTTAATGGCATTGCTCAATAAGTTGTCAACGACTTGACGTAGGCGAAAGGCATCAGTACGAATTAACAGATCGCATGGCAAGTCATTGGTAAATGTCAACTCAAGTCGTTTATTCTTGGCAATGGGACGAAAAGCATCAAAAGCGGTGTGTAAGAGCTGAAGAATGTTGGTCGCTTCCTTGTGTAAAGTAATACCTCCCACCTCCAACTTATGATAATCTAAGAGGCTCATGACCAGATGAAGTAAGTGTTGGGAAGAGGCCTCGATGGCTTTAAGTTCATTGCGATTTTGCACCTCATCTTGTGGTAGTAGTCTTAGGTAGCCAATGATGCTATTGATAGGTGCCTTTATGTCGTGCGATATGGTGAGCAAGAGTTGCTCACGGCGCTCCATAAGTTGCTCCGTATGTAGCTTCTCTTCTTCTAACGCTGTGCGATAGTGATTGGCTCGTTTGATATTACGATACAGCCATATTAAGAGAGAGGCCGAAATGATGACAGAAAGTAGTGCCATCGAGCTTAGTACAAGGGCGGCACTACTTCGCTCACGACGCTCATTGCTTACGACGTCACTGATGATACGTTGCTGCTCAAGGGTAAAGTTGTCAATGAGGTTTGTCATGCGGGCGGATAGCAAGGTTGAAGCCGTGCGAAGTTCGTCAGACTTGCGATACACGCGCCTTGACTGCAACTGATCGTCGCGTTGCAAGTGGTGATGTACATTGGCTAAAAGATTCGCCATCGTGTCGGCAATGTTGACCATTGCGTGCGTGGTATCAACCACTCTTTCGTGTTGAGTGATGTGGGTACTTATGGTATCATCCTTAGCACGTTTGAAAGCATCGCCGAGGCGACGAAAGAAGCCTCGCTTGCGGCGTTCGATGACAACTCTCTCACCTTGTTCAAGAACGGGCATATCAACGTTCACTTTTAGGAGGCGTTGCTCGTTGTGTAGTCGGTCAATTTGCTTTTGTAAGTTATCACCCCGTTTGTTTTCTTTTCGGAGTGTATTGATAAGGTTGATAGTGCCGTCACGTCTGAGCCAGACGAGAACTTGCAATGAGTCTATTCGGCAGCGTTGCGTCGAGTCGGTCACTTCGGCGCTAAGTTGTCGAACGGCTTTGTCAACAGCTTTTGCTGCTGTGAGGTATCGTTCTGTCTCTTCATTGTCAGCGTATTGTAGGGTGGCCATTTCAGCTTGATTGCTGGCATTGAGGAGTTCGGTTAGCAACTTATTAGTTGCACGCCGCTGCCGATGTATCTGTTGCTCGGTCAGCGTTACGTTGCGAAGGGTGTGAGTAGACTTTATGACACACCCAATGGCAACTCCCAGTGTAACTGAAAGTAGTAAGAAAGCTATGAGAAGTTGTCCAAAGCTCCATCTCACATAGCCTCGATGTTGGGTTACGCCTTGTCTCATTTCTATCATAATGGTTTTCGGAATGACAAGCGAAGATACAAACTCTTTGTAATTTATGGTATTATAGACATATTCTTTTATGGTTCTGTAACGAATTGTGTGGATAACTGCCTAATTGGGGGGCGGGTTTTTAACCCGCGGCAGCAGCAGAATGCTTTAAATATCTATGACGGATGCGGATATTATCCATGGTTGGCTCCTC
>ERZ1031954.432-NODE-432-length-17661-cov-8.605759_pt1 | contig 17661 bp, 14 predicted proteins | sample MGYA00516701_ERZ1031954 | MGnify/ENA primary metagenome ERZ1031954 (study PRJEB33719, sample SAMN04261284) | wastewater metagenome | biome: rural village; feature: human; material: feces | host: Homo sapiens | place: El Salvador | collected 2013-01-07 ...
AGTCGATTTCGTAAGCGAGCTTGCGCTTACCCATCTCCTCCAGTTCGTCCAGGGTACCATTTGCCTCAACGAGTGCCTTGAACTTCTCGACGATAGCAGCGGTCTGCTCCTCGCTGAAGTTCGGGTTGATGATGTACATTACTTCGTACTTTTCGCTCATTTTTGCCATGGTTTGCACCTCCTTCTGGTCATTTGGCCTCCGCACTCGGCGGAAGCAAGGATACTTGTCCGATGGTTGACGGGAGCCGAGCCTCTGTCGGTTTTGAACGGCAAAAATGCGCTCATGCCGCCCGAAATGCCTAGGAAATACAAGTTAGTATTCCCGCCAGCCTTTCAGACACACTGACAGACGATAGGGGTTCGGCTCTCGTCAACCATAAACAGGCTATATTATTATACATTTTTTATTTGGAAAGTCAAGCACTTTTTACGCCTTGACCGTCAGCGCCGCCTCTGCGGTGATGCGGCCTATCTGCTTGCCGCCGTACACGCCGTCAAAATCCCACTTCGCCAAAATAGGCACGGCGACGGTCTCGCCGATCTCGGCGGGGATGGTGACGGTGGCGTCATAGATGAGCGTTTCGTGCTTTTTCGAGTTATCATCGATCCTGATGGGATCGCTCACGAATGTATACTCCTTGCCGTATAGGCGGATAGAGCCGTTGTGCTGACCTGCGTTTATGGCATAGGACACGATGTACACCTCAACATCGAGCGTGAGCTCCTTGCTGTTTGCGGAGGTTATGTGCCAGTCGACACGCATGTTTATATTCGCACCCGTCTGAGAGCTGATGCTGCCGGCCTTATCGAGTGTGCGGGCTTCGGGCTTGGGAGTCGCCGTGGGCTTCGGGGTCGCCGACGGCTTGGGTGTTGCGGTCGGCTCTGGGGTGCTCGTCTCGGCGGGAGTCTTGCTTGGCGACGATGTCTCAACGGCCGCCGAGGGCACGACCTTCGTCGATACGGGCTTAGCATTGTCATTTGCGGTCACGGGTGCGCCGGAGAGTATCTTGCTGCCCGTCGTCCATGCGAGTATCGCCGCAATTATGAGAAGCACCAGCACGAGTGCGATGAAAACATTGGATCTGTGCTTGTCCATATTAAAACCTCCGTGGGCATAATGAAGTAATTATACAATAATAAAACGCAAAAATCTACACCCGATGCTGCGGAAAATGCCCGATATGTTGACAAGTTGCTCGAAAAAAAGCTATAATGTGTTCAGCGAAAATGACTGGTCTGTCAAAGAACTAGGTAAAAACGATTGCAACAGAGTAAACTCCGATACGCAGCAGGGGGAGTGTGAGGGGGACAAGGTCCCGCCTCAAGTTTGATAAATAGCCATCAAAAACGCCTGTTAAGGCTTTTTGACGAGCATAGCGAGATTTTTCGTGAAGCTCTGCTTCACAAAAAATGTGGCGTTTTATGAGCGAAAGCGAAGGAGGCGGCGGTTTTGGCGGAGCTTGAGACGAAGGAAAATGAATTTAACGGCAAAGCCGAGACTAAGCGCGCTTCCCGCCGCCGCAGATCAAGGCACAGAAAGCACCGCCGCCATGTCAGCGGTGTTAAGCTCATCACACTCACGGTATCGGTCATCGTCATGCTTGCGTTTTGCGTAATTATGATATCGCCGCTTCGGGGCTGTGTGATGCAGGATGTCAACATCGGCACATCGACAGCACAAAAGGCGGCGTTTAGCGATGCCGGGGTGAGTGCCGACACAGCGAAAAATACCGAGACCGATCTGATAAAGCTTGATGACGGCATGTGCTATAAGGTCGATTTTACGGCAAACGACATCGATTACAGCTATATTATCTCTGCCGACACCGGCAAGATAGTCGTCAGCCGAAGTCAACCGCACCCAAGTGATAAATAATGCCGAATAAGCAAAAACGGGACGCATGTCCCGTTTTTTTCGTTATTGCTTTTCCTCGATGAGCGGGAGATAATCTTTGTATTCGGTGTCGTAGGCACAGGAGTAGCCGGCCTTGTGGGCAAAGTGCGAAACGCTCTTGTGCGCCTTGCCGATATCGCACAGCGTGCCTGCACCGGCAACGCAGCCGCCGGGGCATGCCATGCCCTCGAGCAGGTAGCCGTCATATTTGCCGGCCTTGGCCATCAGCAGCAGCTTGCGGCATTCCTCAAGTCCCGCGGCCTTGGCGACCTTGACCTCACGGTCGGGATCCATGGACTTTATCGCATTGACGACCGCCTGCGCAACGCCGCCGGACACGGCGAACATTCTTGCGTCCTTGCCGGACTGCTTTAAGGGCTCCGCTTCGGTCATGGGAATGCACTCCTTGTCGATGCCCTTAGCGGCGCACATGCCCAAGACCTCCTCAAAGGTCAGAACAAAATCGACATCGCTGCGCACGGTCTTACGGCTGGCTTCGAGCTTCTTTGCATCGCACGGACCCACGAAAACGACCTTGCAGCCCGGGTGCTGTTTTTTGACAAAGCGTGCGGTGAGCACCATGGGGGTCATCGCAACGGAAATGTTCTGCTTGAATTCGGGGAAGAGCTTCCTGACCATGTCGCTCCAGCTCGGGCAGCAGGAGGTGACCATGAACGGATGCTTTGCCGGAACCTCCTCAAGGAAGTCGGCGGCCTCCTCAATGACGCACAGGTCTGCGCCGATAGCGGCCTCATAGACATCGGCAAAGCCGAGACGCTTGAAAATGGCCTTCATCTTCTCGGGAACGGCATCGGGACCGAACTGGCCGACAAATGACGGAGCGAGTACGCAGTAAACGGGGGTCTCGCTCTTTATTGCCATGACGGTCTGGAATATCTGGCTCTTGTCGGATATCGCACCGAAGGGACAGGCAACAAGGCACTGGCCGCAGGAGGTGCATTTGGCGTAATCTATCTGCGCACGGCCGTGATCGTCAGAGCCGATGCACTTCATGCCGCAGGCCTTGGCGCAGGGGCGCTGCTGGTGGATGATGGCATGGAACGAGCAGGTGTGTGCGCATCTGCCGCAGCGGACGCACTTATCGTTATCTATCTTGGCGTGGCCGTTCACCTTGCTGATAGCGCCTCGTGGGCATATCTCCATGCACGGATGCTCAAGGCAGCCCTGGCAGCCGTCGGTGACACGCACGAGGTCGACGGGGCAGCGGTTGCAGGCAAATTTGACGACATTTATAAGAGGCGGCTCATAGTGCTTCTCGGCAACTATGGCATCCTCGATCCCATCGGCGATGGAGTTATACTCGCCGAGCTTTCTCGTCGGCAGACCCATTGCAAGACGCAGCCTTTCACCGACGACGGCTCTTTCGAGAAACAGGCTGTTTCTGTATGCACCGATATCGTCCGGATCGCCGGGACAGATCTTGTATGTCAGCTCCTCAAGCGCTTTGGCGTAGTCGCTGTCCTCATAGTCATAGGCAAGTCGTGCTATCTCGGTAAAAACCGAGTGTCGTATTCTTGTTTTGCCGGTCTCCATTCCTCTCATGCGGGGGCTGCCTCCTGTATGAAAAAATTGCATCGATTAATCGAAATTAATACATATTATATATATCACGGCACTATTGTCAACAGTATAACATTCGGTTTATTGGGATATTTGATGAAAAAGGCACGCAAAACGAAAGTTTTGCGTGCCTTTATGTGCACTTTGTAGAATTAACTTAATCAATGTACTTCCTGCAATCGTCAAGAACCGCATCGATATCCTCGGACTTTTTCGGCTTGCGCTCGGGGGCTTGGATGGTCGGCTCGGGCTTTTCCTCCGTTTCGCCGGGCTCTATGACCTGCGCCTTTTCCGGCTCGGGCTTTTCCTCGGGTGCGGCCTCGGCCTCGGCGGGCTTGCACATGTTGCTTATCATCATCCAAAGCTCCGTTAACAGCATACCGGCGCTGCCGAGATATATCATCTGCAAGCCGATATAGCGGCTGTCGGCAAGGGTGGTAAAGCACATGAACGCAGCGAGCATGGTAAGAAACATCGCCTTGTACGGCTCTGCTCTGTCAAACGCAAAGCCGGCACTGAACAAAAATGCAAGCATGCACAGGCAGCAGGTGATTATCTCTATCCAGAACGACCAAATGACGGGGTTCGAGGAATTTGCCTTGTAGCACAGCAGGAGCATGGCGGTGAACATCGCAATGGGGATGCACATGAAAGCGCCGATGATGTTCGGGGCGTAGCGCCTGCGGCGGCTGCTGCAAATGATGGGAAAGGTCAGCGCCGAGATGGCAGCTAACCCTGCGATGAGCCTGTAAACGGCGGCATACTGCTCACCGGCACAGTTTACGAGTGTCACAACGCTGCCGACGAGCGTCACGACGGCAATGACCATGTATGCCAGCGGGTAGAGGATGCTCGTGCCGTTAAACAGGCCGAAAATGTCCTTCGGAGGCTCAAGCTCCTGATTTTTTAGCTTTTTTACGAGGAAAAAGAACAGCACGGCGGCCGCCAAGATGCTCAGCGGAACTATATAATTAAGTGCGCTGGGGTTTAACAGCCCCGTTTCCGCATCGAAGCACGACTGATTTTGCAGCCAGCGGAAGAATGTGCCGAATGCACCGGCGGCGCAGACATAGCAGGAATTTATCAAAGCGTTCTTTCGCATATTACCAATCCAATCAGAATAATCTTTTATGGAATTATATTATACTTGTTTGGCTCAACAGTCAACCGAAAAAGATGTGAAAGGAACGCTTATGATGAAAAGATTGCTGTTGTCGTCGATGTTCTTGACCTGCGTAACGCTGGCTGTGGTCATCATGACCGCCCGTGCGCCGGTGACCCCGCAGCCGGTGGAGACCCCACCCACCGTCACGGCAAAGACCCTCGATGCCGACGAAAAGCGGTACATCACCGTCCTGTGCGGGGACGAGCCTGTTAAAATGACGGTGCGGCACTATCTTGTCGGCGTTGTCGCAGCGGAAATGCCCGTTTCCTTCGAGCCGGAGGCGCTCAAGGCGCAGGCTGTTGCCGCACGCAGCTATCTCCAGCGATTTCTCGCCGAGCCCAAGCACGATGACGCCGATATCTGCGCCAAAAGCGACTGCTGTCAGGCGTATCTGAGCATAGCAAAGCTCAGGGAGAAGTGGGGAGACAGCTTCGATACATATATAGAGAAGGTGCGTTCGGCTGTTGCCGCCACCGATGGAGAGTACCTGAGCTACGGCGGCAAGGCGGCGCTCACGGCGTTCCACTCCTCGTCCGCCGGAGTGACCGAGGAAAGCGGCGCAATTTGGAGCGAGCTTCCGTATCTAAAGTCCGTCGACTCGCCCGAGACCGCCGACAGCGTGCCCAACTATGTGAGCACCCTCACACTTGCCGACATTGATTTTCGTGATACCATACTCTATCTCAAGCCCGAGGCGGACATGACCGGCGAGGCGGGCGCTTGGGTGAGCAAGATAGAACGCAACTCATCGGGCAGAGTTCAATCTGCCACCATCGGCAAGGTGAAGTTCACGGGAGCGGAGCTGCGCAAGCTGTTCTCCCTGCGCTCGACTGCGTTTGAGCTAAAGCACGCAGACGGACAGTTTACCTTCACCGTCACCGGCTACGGTCACGGCGTGGGCATGAGCCAGTACGGCGCAAACACCATGGCAAAGTCGGGGTCAAGCTATAAAGAAATACTCGAACATTACTACCCGGGAACGACGCTGTCGTAAAGTTTAAACTTAAGTTAAACAAATTCTTGACAAACAGCCCTCCTTGCATTATTCTCATAAATGAGAATGGTTCAAAGGGGGCTTTTTGCGTGAATGCGAAAACCGTGATGAACCCTGCAAGACTGCGCATCCTTGAATATTTCATCCTCCACGAGAGCGCCACCGTCGCCGAAATGCGCCGTGAGCTTTCCGATATCCCGCAGGCGAGCCTTTACCGGCACATGTCGGCACTTGTCGATGACGGCTGGCTCGTCATCGAGTCAGAGGAGAAAAAGCGTGGTGCGACCGAGCGGCGCTACAGGCTGAAGCCGAGCGTCGGCGAGGGCGAGAAGGCCGACTACATGCAGGTGTTCGATGTGCTCATGTCGCTCATGGCGACCTTTAAGCGCTACTTTGCCAAGCCCGACTGCGATCCCGTGCGGGATATGCTCTCTGTCGGTACGGCGGCATTTTTGCTGACCGACGAGGAGTATACCGAGCTTATGACGGCAATGTCCGGACTTTTGGTCAAAAACATCGGCAATGCGCCCGCCGAGGGCAGAAAGCAGCGCAGACTGACCGTAATTTCATCCCCATGTGAAGAGGAGGAGCAATAGATGCTTAAAATCAAACATTTCAGCAAGGTGTATGACGGCAAGCCTGCCGTCGATGATCTGAGCCTTGAGGTGGCTGCCGGCGATATCTACGCCTTCATCGGCCACAACGGCGCAGGCAAAACAACGACCATCAAGGCCTGCTGCGGCATCCTGCAATTCGAGCAGGGCGACATTTTCATAAACGGCCTATCCGTTAAGGAAAAGCCCATCGAGTGCAAGCAGCAGATAGCATATATCCCCGATAACCCCGAGCTGTACGAGTACCTTTCCGGCATAAAGTATCTGAACTTCGTCGCCGATATCTACGGCGTGGGCAAAAAAGAGCGCTCCGAGCGCATTGCAAAATACGCAGACTTATTCGGCCTTACAGAGGATCTTGCCCAGCCCGTGAGCGCCTACTCCCACGGCATGAAGCAGAAGCTCGCCATTATCTCGGCATGGCTGCACGACCCGAAGCTCATCATCATGGACGAGCCCTTTGTCGGTCTTGACCCGGTTGCGGCTCACACGCTCAAGACCATGATGCGTGAGCATTGCGACGCTGGCGGTGCGATATTTTTCTCGACCCATGTGCTCGAGGTCGCCGAAAAGCTCTGCGACAAGGTCGCCATCATCAAAAACGGCAGACTCATAACCAGCGGCGACATGGACTCTGTCAAGGGTGACGCATCCCTTGAAGCCGTGTTCCTCGAACTGGAGGGCGAACATGCTTAAGGCTCTTTTGAAGGTAAACGCTACGGCGTTTGTAAACTGGCTGGCAGGCTCCGGCAAGCGCGGCAATAAGGGCAAGAGCAGCAAGGGCAAGATGATAGTCTACGCCCTTTTGATGCTCTATGCTCTGGGGGTGTTCTGCTGGCTGTTCGGTGAAATTTTCGCCCTGCTCGCTCCGCCGCTTTATAACGCAGGCTGCGGCTGGCTGTATTTTGTGTATGTGTTCATCGTGGCGTTTGCGCTGATGTTCGTTTCCAGCGTTTTTGCGGCGAAAAACAGGCTTTATGAGGCAAAGGACAACGATCTTTTGCTGGCGATGCCCATACCGCCGTCCGTCATCCTCGCAAGCCGCATGGCGCTGCTTCTTGCGATGAATGTCCTGTTCGGTGCGATAGTCATCGGCCCGGCGATATACCGCTGGTACGAGATAGTGCCGTTTTCGCTCGGCTCGCTTGTCTGCATGATAGTCGAATTTCTCGGCCTGTGTCTGTTCTCACTTGCACTGTCGGCGCTGTTCGGCTGGCTTTTGTCTCTCGTGTCGTCCAAGATGCGCAAAAAAGCGCTCGTTGAAACGCTCATGTCCTTCGTGTTCCTCGGTGCATATCTCTACGGTTACAGCCAGCTCAACACCATCGTTGCAAATCTCGTTGCCAACACCGCAGATATCGCAGCTTCCGTCGGCGATGTCCTGCCGCTTTATTGGATAGGCGCCGGCGCAGCCGGTGAGCTCGGCTCATTTGTGCTTGGTATGCTCATCATGATAGTGCCCTTTGCGGCGGTGTATGCCGTTTTGGCTCGCACATTTGTCAAGACCGCCACCACCAAGCGGGGCACGGCAAAGATAAAGTACGAGGCCAAGGAGCAGAAGGTGTCCTCCCGCAGCTCGGCGCTGCTCGGCAGGGAGGCATCCCGCTTCTTCTCAAGCTCCACCTGCATCGTCAATAACGGCATCGGCATCGTGTTCATCATTCTCGCCGCCGTGCTGATACTCATCTACGGCAGCGATATCCGAGACTTCATGAACTGGGTCATGATACCCACCGACCTTGCCGTGTGCGCAGGCACAGTCGCTGTTGCGATGATGGCGGGGATCATCGTGCCCACGAGCTCCTCGGTCTCGCTCGAGGGCAAGAGCATTTGGATCATCCAGTCCATGCCCGTTGACCCTGCGCAGGTGCTGCTCTCAAAGCTCAAGCTGAGCCTTATCCTTTTCCTGCCACCGGTCGTGCTCTGCATGGCGGCACTGGTCATCGTTTTCGGCACTTCGGCTGCCGTCGCCGTACCGGCACTGCTGCTGTCGGTAGGCATCGTCGTCGTCATGGCGGAGATCGGGCTTATCATAAATGTCAACCATCCGCTTCTTAACTGGACGAGCGAAACGCAGGCGGTCAAAAGCAGCGGCTCGATACTCATCTCCATGGTCGTAGACATGGTCATCGTGTTCACACTCGGCTTCGGCGGATATCTTTTGCTCGACAACGGAGTGGAGGCCGAAACGCTCCTCACGGTGGCTGCGGTCGTCATGCTGGTTGCCGCAAGGCTCCTCTACGGAGTCATCATCGGTAAGTCGGCACGCAAATTTGCTTTCTTGAGCTGAGGCAAAGAATAAAAGTGAAAATTTTAACGGCAGAGGCCAATTGTTCACAATATGTTCACAATTGGCCTCGCCTTTTATGTATAATATGTTAACAGATGCTGTACATGTTAATATAGTGTGTCGTAATAACCGATGGCAAACTGCAAAGAAATTTTTAAAAAGTTTGTCATTTTTTCTTTACTATTTTGTAACCTTGTGCTACAATGTCAGATATCAAACAAACTTTGCAATTAAGTAATCTTTTTATACACAATAAATATAAGGGAGGAACAACATGAAAAGAGTATTACTTATGGTTTGCAGCATCTGCCTGGTGCTCGCATGCCTCTTCGGCCTGTTCGCATGCGTTGCAGGCATGAAGGACGCCCTGAACATTCAGGAGTACAAGCAGGAGGATGCAGACCATGCACGAGAGGGCATAGCAGCCGCCCGTGACGGCATCAAGCAGCTCCAGGAAAATGAGGATGTCTACCTCAACGGTGTCGGTACATATGAGGCAGGTCTTATCGAGCTTTCGTCCGGTAAGAGCACCCTCAATGCGGGCTACAAAGAGTACTACGCAGGCAAGAAGACCCTCGAGGACGCCAAGAAGCAGTACGCAGCAGGCGTAAAGACCCTCGAAGCAGGCAAGAAGGAATACGAGGCAGGTAAGAAGAAAATTGCCGAGAATACTCAGGCCTACAACGAAGGCAAGGAAAAGCTTGCAAAGATCGAGCCCCTCATGCCTTATCTCAACCAGTATGTCCAGTTCCGTGACGGCACCATCGCAAAGCTGCCCGGCTTTGACAGCGCTCAGGCATGGTTCGTAAAGACCGTTCGTCCCATCGCAGCCAAGCTCGGCATCACCATTCCCGATGATGTTACCGATTTCCCCGCATTCATGAACAAGATGGTAGCTGACGGCAAGGCTCAGCTCAAGGAATACGAAGACGGCGTTGCAAAGCTCGCCGAGGCAGAGAAGACCATCGCAGCAGGCGAGAAGAAGCTCGCTGAGGCCGAGAAGCAGATCGCAGCAGGCGAGAAGAAGCTCGCTGATGCTGAGAAGCAGCTCAAGGCAGGCGAGAAGAAGCTCAAGGCAGGCCAGAATGAGCTTGCAAACGGCGACAAGAAGCTCAAGGTCTACGAGGGCGGTCAGGAGCAGCTGGCAGCAGGTATGCAGCAGCTTCTCGACGAGATGGTTCCCTGCACCACCCGCAGCGGCAAGCAGACCGTTCCCGGCCTGAAGGAGCTGCTCGGTGACGACTTCAGCATCTGGGTTCTTAACGACAAGGGCGAGGTCAAGGTCCAGCGTGGCTGCCAGTTTGTCGATCTGGACAACTGTGCAAAGCTTTGCGACGAGGCAGAGCACTACCTCGAGCTCCAGGAAGCCGATATCAAGAGCGAGCTGTACCCCCGCATCGCAATGAACATCATGATGGCTCTTGCATCCATCATCGGTATCGTCTCCGGCATCGTTGCCATTGTCGGTGCTGTCACCGGCAGCAAGAAGACCGGCTTTGTCGGCGGCATCATCACCGCAGTGCTCGCAGTTGCGGCTAACATCGTCGGCATCATCGTCGGCTACACCGACTTTGTATATCAGACCCGTGAGGTCGTTGACGGCGTTAAGGAGTACACCTACTCCGGCGATCTCCAGCTCTACGCTCTGATCGTTCTGGCTGTCGTTGCAGTCATCTTCACCATCGTTGCAGGTATTGCGCGCAATGCAGCCAAGAAGGCTGAGGCAGAGACCGTTGCACAGGCAAATCAGGCAGCCGCCGCAGGCGCAGCAGCCGCAGTCGCCGAGGCAGCCCCCGCAGCAGCACCTGTCGAGGCGGCTCCCGTTGAGGCAGCTCCCGCAGCCGACAGCGACAAGCTCGCAGAGCTTGAGGCTGAGAATGCAGCTCTCAAGGAAATGGTCGCAAAGTTAGCGGCAGACGCAGCGACCGTTAAGGAGTAATACTCCGTCCGACCCGTGAGCGGATACACAGATCACGCTCCGGCCGAAAAATAATGATCAAGCCCACAGAGTTTCGGCTCTGTGGGCTTTTTTCAGCCGTGTGGGTAGATGCGCATACAAAAATCTGCTATAATTTTTGAGGGAATTTTGAAAATCGTGAAACCAAACCCGATTTTTGTCGGGATATATTATGAAGGCATCCGAGCGCAGACGGGAAAGGAGGCTTGGCTATGCGGGACGATATGATCGTTGACCTATACTGGCAGAGAAATGAGAGCGCCATCAGCGAAACGGAGCGAAAATACGGGCGGTATCTTCTGAAGATCGCCCATAATATCCTTTCTGACCGGGAGGACAGCAGGGAAGCCGTCAACGACACATACCTAAAGGCGTGGAACTCTATGCCGCCGCACAAGCCGAATGTTCTGTCTACCTATTTGGGAAAGATCACACGACAGCTGTCCATTGATGCGTTCCGCACACGCAGCAGGCAAAAGCGGAAGCACTCGGAATATGCGGTCGCTCTTTCCGAGCTTGAGGATTGCGTTTCCGGCGAAGAGGCCACGGAGCAGAGCGTCGATCTGAAGCTGCTTGCGGAAGCGATCAATACCTATCTCTGCACGCTTCCGGCAGAAGCACGAAATATATTTGTCGGCAGATACTATTTTGCCGATCCTGTCAAGGAAGTGGCGGATTACTGCGGCGTAAGCGTGCCGAAGGTCAAGAGCGTGCTCTACCGAACAAGACAGGGGCTGAGAAATTATCTGGAAAAGGAGGGGTTTGAGCTATGACGAAAGAACACATTAGCGATGCTTTGAATATGCTGAGCGACGATATTATCGAGGAGACCGACAAAATTCGCACAAATTCCAAGCCGAAGCGAAGGTGGGAGCGGCCGATCGCTGCTGCAGCGTGTATCTGCCTGATCGTTGCAGGCGTGCTTGCAGGGCGAATTTTTTCTGACCGTGCGGACGGAGTGACGATCCCAAAGCGTGAGGTCTCGCTTTCGGCGGAGCAGTCTGCGGATATGCTGAGATTTTTCATCTATCGGGGAAATTGCTATGTTGAGTATGACCGGATATACGATGATGCTGACATCATCGGAAAGCGTCTCGGGACTGCAACGGGGCTTATCGATGAGTGGACACCGCAGGATAAATATGTGGAGCTTGCGGGCAGCGTGAAAGGCGATTTCTACGAGGTGAAGGGCTACGACCCGTCTTTCATGCTCTGTATGAAGGATGCCGATGGCTCAATTTTCCTCTTTGTGCGTGATTCGGGGCTTACATTGAAGTATGGCTCCGAGCTTTATACGGACAGACTTCACCTTGCCGGAAACTATGCGTCCGTGCAGTACGAGAGCCATGATTCGTGGTTCAACAGCAGACACGAGCTGTACCGGCTGAATGATGCCGATGACCTGATCCGAGATCTTATCGACGGATTGAACGCTGCCGAGTTTGTCCCCTACGACGAGACGGAAAATATCTATAGTGAGACGGCATCATATCATCTGTATTTCAAAATGCAGGATGGCACAACAGTGCATATTCTGCTGTGGAAAGACGGATATGTTATTTATCAGGGACTGTGGGGCGCTTTCGTACAGCTGCAAAAGGATAGCTACAACAAGCTGCTTGAGGTGTTGGAAAACCACACGGGAGCGGTACCTGTGGCTTACCGTTCCCGGGAAAAGACGGCAGAAGATTGCGTGAACGACCCGGAGCTCGGAAGGTATGTGCCTTCCTATGCCCCGAAAAATATGAAAATGGAGCGGGCCGAGATACTTTATTATCTGGATCCCGAAACCGCAAAGGAAACGGGAACAAAGGAGCTTACGATAGAATACTCCAATAGTGACGATGAGGCGAAATGGTATGCCATCACAGTCACATGGGTCTCGGAGTATGGGAAAAACGGCTGGGCAGGCCCCATGATAGATGCGTCCGAGCTGAAAGAAGATAGTGTATCCAAGAAGGGCAGCTCGGTTGACAGCAGGATCGAGCTTGGCATCCGGTGTGGCGCTGTTTCCGTTGTCCTGATAGGAGCAAATATTGACACCGAAACGGCATATCAAATTCTGAGCTCGGTAGATCCTAATTAAAAAAGCTCCATATCAAGGGTAATCACCACCCTATCGGTACTGATCAAGCCTTTCACGCCTGACTAACTGACGCAGTCCGTTGAATGGGCGCACTGCAAGCTATTCGCACTATGTTAAACCTCCGCAGTCAAATCGGCCGGTGCACCGATACCCCGTACCGGGTTTCCAAAGGGTGGTTAAACGCCTTTGGTCGCGTTTCTTTTGTAACTTTTCTTTGGCGAAACAAAGAAAAGTTAATATATAGCATAAATGGCGCTAAAAATAGGGCTTCCAACTTAGGAAGCCCTATTTATTATTTTGCGTGATAAAGCTTTTTGGCCTGATAGCGGGGCTCGTAAGTGATGTTCACGCCGAGCTTGGAGAAGAGGTTCTCGTCCACTCTCGACAGGATGACGGTCGAGTGCGCTTCGCAGCCACGCAGCTTGCCGAGCTGGTCGATGGCAAGCTCAACGAGGGGGTTAGTAACTGCGCAAATGGACAGTGCAATAAGCAGTTCGTCCGTGTGCAGACGAGGGTTATGATTGCCCAGATGTTCGACCTTGAGGTGCTGTATCGGCTCGATAATGCCCGGGGCGATGAGCAGCAGCTTCTTGTCGATGCCCGCAAGGTACTTGAGCGCATTCATGAGACACGCAGAGCTTGCGCCGAGCAGAGAGCTCGTCTTGCCGGTGATTATCGTACCGTCGGGAAGCTCGATGGCGACTGCCGGACCGCCGGTTTTCTCTGCCTTTTCAAGCGCCTTGGCGACAACGGGACGGTCGTCGGAGGAAAGGCCTATCGAGTTCATGATAAGCTCGATCTTGCGCACCTCCTCGGGCGTGCCGAGACCCTGACGCAGCGAGCAGGCAGCAGCGTAGTAGCGGCGGATTATCTCCTGCTTTGACGCTTCACGGCAAGCCTCATCGTCGGTGATGCAGTAGCCTGCCATGTTGACGCCCATGTCGGTGGGGCTCTTGTATGCGCTCTCGCCGTAGATGCGGGTCAGGATGGCGTTTAGCACGGGGAATATCTCGACATCACGGTTGTAGTTGACGGTCGTCTCGCCGTAGGCCTCGAGGTGGAAGGGGTCTATCATGTTGATGTCGTCAAGGTCGGCGGTGGCGGCCTCGTAGGCGAGGTTTATCGGGTGCTTGAGCGGCACATTCCAGATGGGGAAGGTCTCAAACTTTGCATAGCCTGCGTTCACCCCACGGCGGTGCTCATGGTAAAGCTGGCTTAAGCAGGTGGCCATTTTGCCGCTGCCGGGGCCGGGTGCGGTGACGACGACGAGGCTGCGCTCGGTCTCGATGTAGTCGTTCTTGCCGAAGCCGTTTTCCGACACGATAAGCTCGACATTCGAGGGGTAGTCGGGAATTATGTAGTGGCGGTACACACGCACGCCGAGCGTTTCAAGCCGCTTCTGGAAAAGCTCCGCCGCCGGCTGGCTGCGGTAGTGGGTGATGACGACGCTGCCGACATACAGGCCGATGCCACGGAAGGCATCGATAAGGCGCAGGGTGTCCTCATCGTAGGTGATGCCGAGGTCGCCGCGGCGCTTGTTGCGCTCGATATCGTCCGCCGAGATGGCGATGACTATCTCCGCCTCGTCCTTCATCTTGAGCAGCATCCTCACCTTGCTGTCGGGCCGGAAGCCGGGCAGAACACGGGAGGCGTGGTAGTCGTCAAACAGCTTGCCGCCGAATTCGAGGTACAGCTTGCCGCCGAACTGCGATATCCTGTCACGGATGTTCTGCGACTGAAGCTGCACATATTTGGCGTTGTCAAATCCTATCTTATTCATGTTCCTTATCCTCTTTGTCTGCGTAATTACAAACTAAAATTATATACCGCCGCCCCGTCCGCTGTCAATCAGATTGCCGCTAAAATTAAAAAGGAATGAGCCTGTGTCGGGGCTCATTCCTTGTCGTCAAGTTTTGATATTAAGACATTGCAGCTTTTGCAGTAGTGGGAGCTTATCGCAAAAGCCTTGGAAAGGTGAAAGCGTTCGGTGAGGATCATACCGTCGCTGCCGTATGCGGGGGTTATTGCGCCGGAGAGCAGCTTCCTGTCCCACACGAGCATCCTCGGGCTTTGGATATAGCCTGCGGCCATCTCCCGCTGACAATACGGACAATTCATCGAGAAACAACTCCTTTCTGCTTTATAACAAAATTATACAATATGCCGCATGAAAAATCAAGCAAAATAGTTCAATTTATCCAAAATGTGATGACGCATTTGCAAAATGCGGAATTTGTTGTATACTTGGCGCTTATTTCTCTTTTTTTATTCACAATTGTGTGCTATAATGCAAGCTGTATAACTATTTAAATGTACGAAAGGCAAAAACAATGAGCTTTTTAGGTAAATTATTCGGCAGTCACACCGACCGTGAGCTTAAAAGAATATACCCGATAGTCGACAAGATCGAGGCGCTCGAGCCGCAGTTTCAGGCGCTGAGCGACGAGGAGCTTCGGGCAAAGACGGAGGAGTTCAAGCAGCGCTACCAGGGCGGCGAGGATCTCGATGCTCTGCTTCCCGAGGCGTTTGCCGCAGTGCGAGAGGCTGCGTGGCGTGTTCTCGGCATGAAGCCGTTCAGAGTGCAGCTTATCGGCGGCATCGTCCTGCATCAGGGACGCATCGCCGAGATGAAGACCGGCGAAGGCAAGACCCTTGTCGCCGTTCTTCCGGCATACCTCAATGCACTGACCGGCGAGGGCGTTCACATCGTCACCGTCAACGACTATCTTGCCCGCCGTGACAGCGAGTGGATGGGCAAGGTACACCGCTTCATGGGCCTTTCCGTCGGACTTATCGTCCACGGCCTTGATAACGACGAGCGTCAGGCGGCATACAATGCCGACATCACCTACGGCACGAATAACGAGATGGGCTTTGACTATCTGCGTGACAATATGGCCATATACAAGGAAAACATGGTTCAGCGCGGCCATGCGTTCGCCATCGTCGACGAGGTAGACTCCATACTCATCGATGAGGCCAGAACACCGCTCATCATTTCCGGCCAAGGCGACGAGAGCACGGATCTGTACCGTCAGGCGGACGACTTCGTCTCGAGGCTCAAGGTCAAGGTCTACGCTACCACCGATTCCAAGGAGGAAGAGGACGAAAACATCGACGCAGACTATGTTGTCGACGAGAAGGCGAGAACTGCGACCCTCACCGCAAGGGGTGTTGAGAAGGCAGAAAAGGCGTTTAATCTCGAAAATTACGCCGATATCGAAAACTCCACCCTCACGCATCATATCAATCAGGCGCTGCGTGCCCACGGCATCATGAAGCGTGATATCGACTATGTCGTCAAAGACGGCGAGATACTCATCGTCGACGAGTTTACCGGCCGTATCATGCTCGGGCGCCGCTACAGCGAGGGCCTGCATCAGGCGATAGAGGCCAAGGAGCATGTCGATGTTCAGCGTGAGAACAAGACCCTTGCGACCATCACCTTCCAGAACTACTTCAGACTTTACGAAAAGCTCTCCGGTATGACCGGTACGGCCGTCACCGAGGCTGAGGAGTTTGCGGCTATATATCAGCTGGATATCGTCGAGATACCCACGAACAAGCCCGTTGCGAGAATTGACCACCCCGATGTCGTGTACAAGAACGATGTCGGCAAGAACAAGGCCATTATCGAGCAGATAATCCAGTGCCACGAAAAGGGTCAGCCCGTTCTGGTCGGCACTATTTCCATCGAAAAGAGCGAGTACCTGTCCGGACTTCTTAAAAAGCGCGGCATCAAGCACAATGTTTTGAACGCAAAGCACCACGAGAAGGAGGCGGAGATAGTCGCTCAGGCAGGTAAGTTCGGCGCTGTCACCATCGCAACGAACATGGCAGGCCGTGGTACCGATATCATGCTCGGCGGCAACGCAGAGTACCTTGCAAAGAACGACCTGCGCAAGGCCGGCTTCACCGATGAGGTCATCGCCGAGGCAACAGGCTATGCCGAAACTGCCGATGAGGAGATACTCAAGGCAAGAGCAATGTTCCGTGAGCGCATGGATGCGCATAAGGTGGTCTGCAATGAGGAGGCCGAGAAGGTCAGAGCCGCCGGCGGCCTGTTCATCTGCGGCACCGAGCGTCACGAGTCCCGCCGTATCGATAATCAGCTGCGTGGCCGTTCCGGCCGTCAGGGCGACCCGGGCGAGAGCCGCTTCTTCATCGCCATGACCGATGATGTCATGCGTCTTTTCGGCTCGGAGCGAATGATGAACATGATGGAGACCCTCGGCGTTGACGAGGACACTCCGCTTGACCACAAGATGCTGTCCAATGCCATTGAGCAGGCACAGAAAACCGTTGAGAGCCGCAACTTCCAGACCCGTAAGTCGGTCTTGGAGTACGACGATGTCATGAACACTCAGCGTAACATTATATATGATGAGCGCCGCAAGGTGCTTGACGGCGAGGATATCCGTGAAAGCATCGATAAGATGATATCCGAGTTTATCGCCTCGACCGTGAACGATGCTCTTGCAGGCGGCACTGCCGAAAATCAGGAGCACCTCAACGAGGTCGTTGCCCCGTTTGAAAAGTACTTCCTCAAGCGTGGCGAGATAACCATGGAGACCCTCGGCGGCAAGGCCAAGGCCGATAAGATAATCGAGGCCGTGAGCGAGGCTGCCCGCCGTGTCTATGCCGAAAGGGAGAAGGAATTCGGCCTTGACCCGAACGGCGTGCCCATCATGCGTGAGATCGAGCGGGTCATCATGCTGCGTGTCGTCGACGAATACTGGATGGATCACATCGATGCAATGGCCGAGCTCAAGCGTGGCATCGGCCTGCGCGGCTACGGCAATATCAAGCCCATCGACGCATATAAGCAGGAGGGCTTCGATATGTTCGAGGCCATGATAAACGGCATCCGTGAGGAGACCGTCCGCAGACTTTACACCATCCGTGTCCGCAAGGAGCAGACCATCGAGCGCAAGGCCGTGTCCAAAAATCAGGCTGCCAATGTCGGCGGCGAGCCGGTCAAGAAAAAGCCCATCAAGAAGGCTCCCAAGCCCGGCCGCAACGATCCCTGCCCCTGCGGCAGCGGCCTGAAGTTCAAGAACTGTCACGGACGTAACCTTTG
>ERZ1031954.438-NODE-438-length-17492-cov-5.883007_pt1 | contig 17492 bp, 7 predicted proteins | sample MGYA00516701_ERZ1031954 | MGnify/ENA primary metagenome ERZ1031954 (study PRJEB33719, sample SAMN04261284) | wastewater metagenome | biome: rural village; feature: human; material: feces | host: Homo sapiens | place: El Salvador | collected 2013-01-07 ...
CGAGGGTCTTGGTATACCACGCTCTGCCCTGATACAAACCCTTGTACCAAGGCCACCACGCCGTTGATAGAGAAGGCTGTGATGCCCTTGGCGGTCGTCGCGGCAGTCTCCCATTGACAACTGATGGTCACATTACCCTCGGGCATGGTAAAGCGGTTGTTGGTGATCTTCACCGTCTCACCGTCTTTTATCGCCAGCGTGTAGGTCAGCGAATCCGCCACCATCTGATAGCCGCTGTCGGGCGTTACGGTAACGATAATTTCGTCGCCCGCATTGGCTCTGGTGCGGCTGGGGGTGATGGTACCGCCCTTGGGTGCCTTCACTGTAATGGTGTACTTACCGGGATTTGGTTCGTAAGCTGGGATCTCGATCTTCAGGGGTGCGCTCTCGCCGTCGGCTGCCACGACCACGATGTAGACATCACGGGCATCCTCGGTCAGATTGCTGATGGTGATGGTAGTTGCTGTACCTGCATTGGCCAAACCACTGGTAGATTTCTTGATTTCATCCACCGTGGGAGCCGCTGCATTGTGATCCACCACCTTATAGTAGTAGGTACCTGCCACATTGGAGGTGAACGTCACCGTTGCGGCGGTCTTGCTGCTACGTGTAGCGGAACCATTGGACAGTAACGGAGAACCGGCATAGACCAACTTAATCGTATAGTCCTTGGTGGCCGTTCCTGCAATCGCCCGGAAAGAAACTTCTTCGTTTACAGGCATCCAGCACATAATGTCACCCTTAGACCAATCGCCTTCATAGCTGCCGCCGCCGTCCATCTGCTTTACTGTTACGCCGGTGGGCGTCTCGATTTTCAGGTTCAAACCGGACAGTCCTTCAGGGATCTTGGCAACCGTCTCTGCCGACACGGTGTTGGGAATGGTGATCGTCCAATTGTCGCCAGACGGAGCGCCTTTTGCGACCAGACTGCCATCTGCACTCTTTACCAGTGCGACAGATGTGATCGTCGGTGTGATCTCCGATGTGGACTCAAACTCTGCCGTTACCGTGACATTGCTCTTAGGCATCGTGAAAGTACCAACATTGCGGTCAGTCTTATCAGTGGTGACAGAAATGGCCTTCTGCTGTTCGTCCTTCACGATCCAACTCTTCAGTGTGTAGCCGCTATCGGGAACAGCGGTCAGCGTGACGGTCGTGTTCGGCTGTGCGGTCGAGTTGGAAGATGTGATCGTACCGCCTGTCACTTGCGTCAGCGTGATATCATGCCGAGCGTTATCTTCGGTCTTTTCTTCAAGCGTGACTCTGAGCGAATAAGAATAATACCATTCATCAACTATAAACGAGCCCGAAGCATTTGTTGTTACGAAGAACTGTCTTTCCATTTCAGTTTCCACGCGGCACACAGCTATTTCTTTCAACACATAACGCTCAGGATCTGCAGGTGTTACGGTAAATTGACATACATCACCCTTCTTCAGAATTTCTTTGCCAGAAGGTACGCTTTGCCCATTAACCGTAAAGGTAAACACTGCCATATCGCTATGGCTTTGCTTGTTCACAATTACCAGATAGCCCACGCTTATTAGCCGTTTTTTCATTACGGCATGAATCGTTATACCTTTTGCATTAGACGGCATCGTGAAGGTTACCGATGTATTCTTCTTATCTGCATCAGGAAACAGTGGATCCGCGTTTTCAACTCCGTTCTGCATAATCTCCCAATGATCAAAGAGATAATACTCGTCTACATCGCTGATTGCTACGGTAAGCTGCGCTCCGGGCTTGGCGGACGTGATATCGCGGCTTCCATTAACAGTAACAACAGCTTTATCGCTATAATCCACATTGACCGTTACCGGAAGCGGTGTGATCTCATCGGCTTCTTCAAAGTTAGCGGTAAACTGCGCGTTCTCCGTTCCTACTACGAACTGTACAGTCATCTGTGATTTCTGGGCTTCGGTCAAATACGATCCGCCCGTTTCTGTCCAGCCTTTGAATACATACCCGTCTTCGGGAATGGCGTACATAAGCAACGTCGTTCTCTCTTTATAGAGATTAGTGCTGCTTGTGGGGGTCAATTCAACCCTGCCCATCTGAGAGTCGTTGCTGGATGCCTTTATTTCCACATTATACAGTTCGTGAATGTTGCCAGTCACAACAATGTCCTGCCGAGCATAAAACGCCAAGTATGTAACTTCGCATGTTCTTCCATTGAGCAGCTCATTGACAGTCCTTTGGCCAATGATATCTGCCTCTGGGATATTCGACTCCAGACTCTCTAAGACATACCCGACTTTTGACTTGAATTTCTCGTTGAATCCCAAAAGCTTTACACATACTTTCTGGCCCTTTTCAACTCTGAAGACATTGTGATTATCATCAACTGCGGTAGGCTCCTGGCCGCTGCCATAGAAGCGGCCAGCTACTATATCATCAAAGCTTTTATCATTCATAAGAGTAATACCAAACATTCTGCTAATGATGGCGCCCTCTTTCCAGAATTGATCTGAGCTTCTATCGTTGATACCTTCCATAAGCTTCACTTGGACAGTAACATTGTCACTATCACCTGTCTGGAACTTTGCCTTAATGGTAAAGCTGCCTTCGGGTGCGGTAATGGTCAGCGGATTCGCCTTGGTCTGCTCCTCAGTCAGCGTTATATTGGTACCAGAGACTTCCCAGCCTGCGAATGTGCTGGCCTCTGTCGCTTGAAGCTTCAGTTCCGCGCCGGTCACGGCCTTGACCACATCGCCATTGGCATATTCGCTGCCGTTGACCGTTACCTTACCGGTGCCTTCAATGCTGACAGTGCCCTTGCTGGGGTAATCCAGCACGATCTTCGCCTGCTTTACATTGCCGTTGACATCCGTGATGGTGAAGGGGATCTCCTCCCACGGGTGGGCGCAGTCCGATTTGAAGGTGATGTTCTTATAATTGGCACTGCTGCTGTCGCTCACTTCCACATCCGCGGAAAAGCCCAGCGTCGCTCCCTCGGCATAGCCGCTGGCTGCAAATTTCCATATGGCCATATATAGGTTCGCATTTGCAATCGTCCGCGGATCCTGTGTGGGAACGATCGTCATGACCAACTCTTCATTTTTATTGTTGTTCCAGCCTGAAACAACCGTTATGCCGTTCTGAATAGAATCCACTCCATTACGAAGTGTTGCCGTAGGAGGCTTCTTTTCTGTAGGATCGACTACAAATTTTCCGGCATCAGTGCTGAATTGGGCAGAAACCTTCAGCGAGGTATTTCCCAGCGTGATCGTCGCTGTGTCGTTTGCCATCTTCAGCGTATAATCGCTCGTGGCCTTGCCATCCTTGTCTGTTACATTCCAGCCCAGCACACCGTAGCCCTTATTGGGAGCTGCGGTAAGAGTCACCTGCGCTCCGGATGCAAGGCTTGTCAGCGTATTAGAAGAGGTCACGGTGCCGCCCTCGGATTCCGCGATGGTCACATCCAACTGCTTTGTGAATTGCGGGGTAACAATAAGCGACACGTGTAAGGTCGCGTACATTTTAGTAGGATTATCATTGAAGCCTACTTTGATAGAGTCATCCGACAACTTACCATCTATCACATAATGGTACAGCTTATTTGCGCCTTTTGCATTGGCCGTACCCTTCTTCCCGTTTTTGAGATAGGAGACTTCCCATCCAGAAAAGGCATAACCATCATTAGCCGTTGCAGTCAGCGTAGCGACCATGTCACCGCTGTTGTTATCCACACCGGTCACAGTCGTTTCCGTGTGGCCCACGGCCTTATCCGTCGGCGTGATCGTTGCCGTGCCGCCCTCTGCCTGATTCAGCGTGACGGTCAGCGTCTTTTGGAACTTTGCCTTAATGGTAAAGTTGCCTTCGGGTGCGGTAATGGTCAGCGGATTTGCCTTGGCCTGCTCCTCAGTCAGCGTCATGCCGGGGACTTCCCAGCCCGCGAATGTGCTGGCCTCTGCCGCCTGAAGTTTCAGTTCCGCGCCGGTCACGGCCTTGACCACATCGCCATTGGCATATTCGCTGCCGTTGACCGTTACCTTACCGGTGCCTTCAATGCTGACAGTGCCCTTGCTGGGGTAATCCAGCACGATCTTCGCCTGCTTTACATTGCCGTTGACATCCGTGATGGTGAAGGGGATCTCCTCCCACGGGTGGGCGCAGTCCGATTTGAAGGTGATGTTCTTATAATTGGCACTGCTGCTGTCGCTCACTTCCACATCCGCGGAAAAGCCCAGCGTCGCTCCCTCGGCATAGCCGCTGGCTGCAAATTTCCATATGGCCATATATAGGTTCGCATTTGCAATCGTCCGCGGATCCTGTGTGGGAACGATCGTCATGACCAACTCTTCATTTTTATTGTTGTTCCAGCCTGAAACAACCGTTATGCCGTTCTGAATAGAATCCACTCCATTACGAAGTGTTGCCGTAGGAGGCTTCTTTTCTGTAGGATCGACTACAAATTTTCCGGCATCAGTGCTGAATTGGGCAGAAACCTTCAGCGAGGTATTTCCCAGCGTGATCGTCGCTGTGTCGTTTGCCATCTTCAGCGTATAATCGCTCGTGGCCTTGCCATCCTTGTCTGTTACATTCCAGCCCAGCACACCGTAGCCCTTATTGGGAGCTGCGGTAAGAGTCACCTGCGCTCCGGATGCAAGGCTTGTCAGCGTATTAGAAGAGGTCACGGTGCCGCCCTCGGATTCCGCGATGGTCACATCCAACTGCTTTGTGAATTGCGGGGTAACAATAAGCGACACGTGTAAGGTCGCGTACATTTTAGTAGGATTATCATTGAAGCCTACTTTGATAGAGTCATCCGACAACTTACCATCTATCACATAATGGTACAGCTTATTTGCGCCTTTTGCATTGGCCGTACCCTTCTTCCCGTTTTTGAGATAGGAGACTTCCCATCCAGAAAAGGCATAACCATCATTAGCCGTTGCAGTCAGCGTAGCGACCATGTCACCGCTGTTGTTATCCACACCGGTCACAGTCGTTTCCGTGTGGCCCACGGTCTTATCCGTCGGCGTGATCGTTGCCGTGCCGCCTTCCGCCTGATTCAGCGTGACGGTCAGCGTCTTTTGAAACTTTGCGGTAAGTGTAACAGCTTCGGTCGTTACACTCAATGTTGCCGGATTCTTTTTGAGCATATCTTCGGCTATTGTTCCTCCGGTCACAGACCAGCTGTCAAACACATAACCGTCCTGCGGAACTGCCTCTATAGGGACAGTTGCATTTTCCTCAACATTATAGCTGCTGCCACCGGCTACGGCATGGCTGTCAATTACTACACTGCCGCCTTTGGCGGTAACATTGATCTGAACTGCACCTGCCGCCATTATTTGCGCGATAGATACAGGCACAATAATGCATAGCGACAGCAAAAGTGCCAATAGGGGAATGAATCTTTTTTTCATTAAATTCCCACCTTCATTTAATAGTGATTATATTCTCCATCATCGGTCTGACCTTCCTTACGAGAACCGGTGTGTGCTGCGGCTCTCCTGATGATCGGTTACCGTATTATCTTCAGAGACCTTGTCCCAAAGCTGCTGCGAGGTACTGCGCTGATACACCACGCGAACAACATAGTATCGCGTCTCGCTGCCAAGCCTCACGGTATAGGTAAGCGGTGTGGACAGATTCACCATTTCATCGGACACAGGGCTTACCACCGCGCCAGCAGGTACAGTGACCACAGGTGCTACCGCGGTTACGTCCGTCCCGTTCGGCAGTACGACCTCAATCGTACCAGCGGTGTGATCGATCTTACCGTCTACACCCAGCACCGTGAACTTCTCAATCCTGGCAGAACTGGACGGTGTTGGCGTCTCTCCGGAGGCAGAGATCAAGCTGCCTGCCGTGTTCGTTACCCGAACCGTATAAGTACGGCTCTCCACATCGCGGCCTGCGACCGTATAGGTGACCGGTGCGGAGAAGTCCTGCTCAGTTCCAGATAGCGGGCTGCACACCGTTGTGCCAGCGCCCAGTGTGATGTCCGGCGCAAATTTTGTAGTGGTCAGATTGCTGTCATCCACCCCAGTCACGGAGATCGTGCCGCTTACGTTGTCAATGACTCCGTCGTAAACCTTGCCATTGATCGTCAGCGAAAATGCCGTGATGGAGGCTACCGTTTTCGCTTGTACCTTGATGCGATAAACAGCGTGGTTTTTGCCATCCGCAGAGGTAATGGTAAACTCCGTCCAATCCGAAAGGTCAAGGTTCACAGAGCCATCCAAGACAGGCGAGGCACTCGCGCCATACGAGATGTTGGCGATAACACGCAGCTTTGTCACATTAATGCCACTGCTGACCGTCAGCAAAACGTCCGCGCCGTCCTCTTTCACGGTGACGGCCTTGTCCAGAATATCAAGATTACGCTGATTGGCATCTTGCAGGACTATGGACGAAGTATCAAGCTTCGCGCCTGCCGCATCCACTTCGCCAAGCGTAACCGTGACCTCATAGGTTTTTGTGGTCAGGCCATCCTCAGCCAGCACTGTGAACGGCTGGGCTACGTTCTCGACAAATGTAACAGGGAGCGTCGGAGCTGCCAAGGCTGCACCTGCCGATAACGTGAAGTCGGGCGTTATATTCTGGAGGGACATTCCCTTCGGTAAGGTAACGGTGATTGTATTTTTACCATCCTTTGTCTCGATTTTTCCGTTTTGGCCCTCAATGGAAAACGACAAGATATCTGCGTCGGTCGAGAGAACCGTAGAAAAATCGTAACGATGATAGTAGAGGTGGTACGGATACCCTGCTCCACCCTTATTCAAGAATCCAAGATACCATTGCAGCGCATAGCAAGATTGGTACGTCGCCATTGTATTAGTAGTACCATCCTGTGTGTGCTTGAATCCGTCTAATGTCGCAAACAAGTCCATCCATTGCGTCAACACGGTAGTTGTTCCATTACCGAATCTCGGATCGCTGTACGGATCAATGCCGCAGGATGCCAAGGCGCAAATGACCTGCGCCGTTGTCTCGCTGTTGACCTGTGCGCCATACACGAATGTGTAGTCCTCTCGCATATACTTGACAATCGCTGCGACACCATCATCTAATTTCGCACGAACACGCTCACCATACACAGGATCATCCTGATAAGGTGCGAACGCATACATGACCATGCCAACCTCATCCATTCCGTACATTCCCGGTGGATCAAACGTGCATTGGAGAAGTGTATCCAGCAAAGACTCTCTTGTGCGTGCAGCATTCGCGGGAACAGAATAATTGCCCATATCCAATGCACATAAGCCGAATGAGACGCCAAAAATTGTTCCGCTTTTCGTTTCAAGCAGATTCGCAACCAGGTTGTCGATCTGATTTCCAACCTTATCTATAAACGGCGCGTCATCGTTATACTGTGCAAGATTTGAACAATCGTAGCCTCTTGAGGTCAAGAGCATAATCAACCGGGCGACGTCTGTCATAGTGCCATTGGGGCCTACATTCAGATCATTGATCTCCTTGGCAATACTGAAGCCGTTGTTTGTATTTGGCCCACTGCTCTGCTGCTGGTTTTCATATATACCAAGCTGCATCCACTCCCAGTCATCGCTGGCACTGCCCCGATATTTATCGATAATGGTATTCAGTAGGCTTTCATATTTGCTTTTATCCGGATTTTCCTGCCGCTGTGTGGATACTGTAACAGTGACGGTATATCTCTTGATTTCCCCGTTTTGCGCGGTAACAGTGTAGACAACCGGCTCGGTAAAATCCTGCAAAACGCCGCTGGCAGGCTCTACCGTGGCAAACTCAGGAAGCGTAATGGACGGTGCAAATCGCTTGGATGAACCGGCTGGCAGCTCCAGCGTGACCGTCCCGGCTTCGTGGTCGATTTTACCCGACAGCGTGCCGAAATCGAAAGTCTTTAACTTGTTGTCAGAAGAGGCAGGGAGCATCTTCACGACAATCGAGTAGTCCTGATGAGACGTTCCATTCTCCGCCGTTACCCGGTACTTAATAGGGGTGGTCTCAGAATGCTCAAAATCTTCTGTTCCCAATACAGTGACTGTCGCATCATAAGATGCGGTATAACTGCTTTTGAGAATACTCCAGTTGTCCGCGTAGGGGATGGTCACAGTGATTGTATTATTTTCACCCCATAGGATCGTTTCACCTGTTATGCCCACAGAATAGCTGAGTAATTTACATTCTGATGAATTGCCCTGTGTTATATTCAGCGTATAATCCTTGGTGTAATAAAGCCCACCCGTATCGGCGCCTGCCTGCGCATACGATGTCAGATCCTCAATCAACCGCAGCTTCTTTGCCACCGCAAAGTTGATCTTACCATCTGCATCAGGTGCTACGGGTTGTCCATCCGCACCCAGAAATTCATAAGATGTACCGGAATTCGTGATCTGCGGAACTTGACTCCATGACCAGTTCTTGGCTAAATGCAGGGAAATGATTTTGTTATCTTCGTCAATATTGGCAGTGCGATCATTTATTTGAAATGCTGTGATCGCATAATTCGGAGCACCGGAGTAGAGCTTCACGACATAGCTGCTGACTACGCGACCACCTTTTTCGGTATCATAAACGGTATTCGTGGCAGGGTCTCTTGCGTAAATGTCCAACAAGACCGTGGTGTTCGCTGCCCATGTGCCGCTCGTGACCGCAGAATATGGCGCCGTTACCACCATGTTAAGTGATCCGTTAGCCTTCTTCCAATTGGTTCCCTCCGGCAAATATAGCGCATATTCCGTATCTGATACAGCAACGGCTTCACTCCCCATGACTTGCAGGCTGGATAGCTCCGGCTTTTCAATAGGCTGCCGGCAATAATCCATATAATAGGGAAGTATATCAGTAAAAAACGCCGCCGCCTGGTCCGGCGCCAGTGCACTACGTTCGGAAAAATTTTGCCTAATTGCACTAAGCTCAGGCGGGTTTGATACATAACCATCGGTCCAGCCAAAACTCAATACTGCACCGCTATGGTTTCTGCATATTTTTTGTAAGCACCGGAAATTCTGAGGGTGATAGCCGCCAACAACTGCTTTTGTATTTGTAGAAAGCGTGTCATACAGTGACTGCACTTTATTTAATGATTCCAGATAATAAATGGATGCTTCTGTATAATCGGCATCCCTATAGTCACGTTTTTCGGGTGTCGCGATAATGAATAGATCGCATTGTCTCCCGTCATTTGCTGTCCATTTCACTTGAACAGGCCGATAATAATTAGCTTTTGCAAGCTTAACGGTAGGCGCATTGCCATCGCGCTCCGTTAAGGTCAACGTCAACGCATATTTGTCTCGCGTCGCGCTTTTCGTATCTAAACCGGGGATTACGACAATGTAAAAAATGTTGTCGTGATCCATATCATCTTTATGATCATTCAGGATCTGCAACTCCTGCATTTCGGGGTATTCTTCCGCTGAGATTGAAATACGAGTATATGAATTACGCGGGATTTCTGTCGCATTAGACGCATCATAATCCATCGGCCAGAATGTGTTCATTCCCGGCATCGCGACGGCTGTTGTGACTAATGATCCCAGAACCAGCGTTATCGTCAGTAATAGAATCGCTATTTTTTTTATCTTCTGTTGTGTCTGCATGTTCTTTGCCCCGCTTACGCACGTTATTAAAAGGGCGGTGGGCCCGGCCCGATATGAGCCGGACCCACCGCAGGTATTCAGATAGAGATTACAGGCTTGGAGCATATCGCTCCTGCTGACCGAGGGGCGATTACATCATAGCATGCCCGTAGTCATAACCCAGGTCAACACTGTAGTACCAGGTCACAACATCTCCGGGCATCAGCGGGAATGCGGTGGCACCGATCATGGGCAGCATCTCGACACCACCGCGAACGACCTTGTACATCCAACCGCCGGAATTAGGATAGTACTGTCCCCCGTAAGTCCAAGAGGTAGCACTATCGATTCCGAGGAAGCCAACATGAGTAACATAGGTTCCTGCGTCATCATAGGTAACCGTCAGTTGATTTCTATCGTAGCAAATCTTATCCAGAATGCCAGAAGCCGTGCAGCCATCAGTCAGGCTGGTATAAACAGCGGTCTTTGAGGCCTCGGTAGCGAAGTACATATCCATAACTTCGAGGCACTCTTTCATGTAGTTGATCTGAGCCTGAGTCACGGTGTCAAGATACGGGCAATGCTGCATACCGGGATAGGTATAGGTGGTGGGGCCGGTCAGGGTGCCAAAGTAGGTGGCACGAGAATAGTCAATGTTCACAGTTGCATTCAGCGTGCCAGGCGTATAGGCGGAGATATAGTGCTTTGCGACTCCACCGTCATAAGCCACTTCGACCTCCAAAACCTCATCTGTCAGGTTAACAGTTTTTTCGTAAGGCGCATTAAGGGTCTCGCCGCCAACGGTGATGCTGGTGCCATTAAACTCAAAAGCAAGAGTCATCGTGGCAGAAACACTACTATCAACCAACAGATGCGCATATGCAGTCACGCTCTCGCTGGTGCTACTATTGCTATAGTTGATTTGGGTTTTACTAAACGTCTTTTCGCCGCAGGTAACATTCAAGTCACCAGCCGTGGTGGGGGTCGTCGCGAAGGCGGTCACGCTGAGGCTGAGAGCCATCACCAGCGCGAGAAACAGTGCGGAAATACGCTTCAAATTATTGCGCATGTTTTCTCCTCCATTTTGTTCTGTTATTCGGAGTGTTCTCATTTTTTCCGGTTACCCACACTCCACAAAAGGTAACCGTCCGCAGGTTGACAATTCGTATGCCGATTTTTAATGGGTCATTGGCAACGCCCTCCTCTCTATCCGAATCCCTTTTAGCTGTAAGCTGTCTGGAATATCAATCCAAACAACTTACAGAAGAAACAACTGTCTTTTCGCATCCATCAAAGGTCACGGTAATGTCATGTGTTACTCCATTCGCGTAGTCCAAGTAAACCATTGCGGGAGATTCATCCGAGAAGAAATAACCGTCAATTTTGAGAGAATCACCATTAAATTCAATCACGACTGGAAGCGCACTAATTTCTCGTGCTTCTGGTAAATCCAGCGTCGCAGAGTAGCTATTTGTCACAACACCGCTTTCTTTATCCGTGATTTGTAGCTGCTCGATTTCAAATGACAAGTCCCTGTACTGCATGCAAATCGCCCCAGGCTGTGATAAATCGGCATCCAGAATCACGCGCTGTTCTTCATATTTATCATTCTTTCCGCAGCCTGACAGACATGGCAGGATGCAGAGTACGGTCAGCACTATACAGCATATCTTTTTCATATCGTTACCTCACTCAGAGCGGATGGCCTCGTTGGGGCTGATGAGCGTTGCCTTTCGTGCGGGGATCCAAGCGGCGGCAATGGCCACGCAGCCGGAAAACACCACGCCGCAGACCGCCAGCCACCAGGGCAGCACGCACCGCAGCTCACGGGACGCGAAGATCACCGGTATCAGCCACTTGGCGATAAAGCTCAGCACCAAGCCCGCCGCGCCGCCTATCACGCCCACGATCAGTGCCTCCGAGAGAAACATCTTGAAGATGTCACTGCGGATGGTGCCCAGCACCTTCAATACGCCGATCTCTCTCGTCCGCTCCGTGATAGACATCATCATGGTGTTTGCCACGCAGATGGCGGAGATCAGGACAGCAATACCGCCCAGTGCGCCCAGCATCGCTTGGATCTGGCGGGACTGTGTGCGCACCGTCTCCAACATGTCATTGAGGGAGTAGGTGTTCAGGCCCGTGTCGCGGATCAGCTTGACAATGCGCTGCACGTCGTTGACGTTCTTCACCTTCACCCAAACGAGATCGTAGGTGGGGCCGTTGGCCTTTTCCTCCGCTGTTTTTGTCTGGGTGGTAGCGCCCATGTAGTTGGCGTTGGCCTGCGTCATTTCCTGCAGCCGATCGTAGGACATGAACGCCGCAGTGGCGAAGTTGTTGTTCAGGGTGGAGCAGATACCCGTCACCCGCAGGGTATAGAGATTGCTGGAGGGCAGCGCCCGCCCGTCGGTGTCGGCCTTCGGCTCACCGGTCAGGCTGGAGGAATCGAAGGTCATGCGGACAGGTACTTCCAGCAGGTCGATCAAGGCGTTGCCGTTCTCGTCCACCGCCAGCTCCCAGTCCTTTGCCTTGTTGGCAAGGCCGGCTGCCACGTCGTCTGTAAACATGACTTCCGGATGCATCCGTGTACCGTCCTCGGCCATCGTACCCCGTTCCGGCGTCAGCATAAAGCTCTCCGCCGTAGTCATATCAATGCCGTAGACACGCACCATGTTGACATAGTTGCCAGACACGATGTAGGCGGACTGCTGGTAGACCGGCGTCACCGCCTCCACTCCGTCAATGCCCCGGAAGGCCTCCAGCGCCTTGTCGTTCAGCAGCGCCTTGCGCCCGTAGTCGCTGGTGGCAGGCGTCACGTCGATCTTTGTCAGGCTGCCCATGGCCTCGATGCTCTCACGGTACGCCTGCTCATAGCCCAGGCCCACGGAGATCAGCACCACGATACACATGACGCCTACCGCCATGGAAAGCGCCGTCAGGGCCGTTCTGGTCTTTCGTCGGAACAGGTTCGTACAGCCGTATCGAAAAAGATCTCTCGGCTTCATACGTTTCCGTCCTTATCGCTTCCGTCATAGACCAGCGGCTTCTCCCCGATATCCGGCGTACCGCCGTCCGTTTCAAAGTCGTCGTCGAAGTTATCAAAATCACCGGCATCAGCTCTTGCATCGGGTCCAATCTCGCCGCGGTTGTAGCGGATAATCACATAGACGATGATGGCAATGATGAAAAGCACCAGCAAGATCACGATCAACCACAGCCACCAGCGGCTGCCTGTGCCGCTCTTCTGGGTGTTGACGTTGTTGGCGTCAGCATCCGCAGAGCTTTCCGCCACGGCCAGAGGTACGGAAATATCCTGAGAATACGTCTCGCCGTTGGCATCCTCATATTGCAGGATCAGCTTGCCCACAAACGCGCCGATCTTGGAGAAATTCACCGTCACATCGGCGCTGGTGGAGCCGCCCGCCAGCAGGTCGCCCACATAGCAGGGGGTAGAGGCAGTCATGCCGTCTGTCGCCATCACGCGGATGTTCATGGCCTTGGCCCGACCCATGTTGGTCAGTGGCACGGAGATGGTGGCCTCCTTATCCTTGCTGGGGGTGCCGTAGACCTCCGGTGTACCGGCCAGAATGTCCATCTTCTGACTGACGGGCAGCATGATGTTCTGTGCCGCCTTGCCGGCCACCGCCTCGGTGGTCTCATAGGTTAGGTTGATGCCCAGCATGGCGGGGCCGACTTCCGCGTCCTGCTTGGCCATGATCTTATACTTCAATGTCGCCGTGCCGCCCGGCTTGATGGAGTCGGCATAGGCGGTATCCGTGCCGCCCACGCACAGCGTCAGGCCGGGGGAATTGGTGAATACCAGGCTGGAAATGACCTTCTTGGCCGTGTCATACTTGGAATTGTTGATGAGCGTCAGGCGCAGCTCCGTCTCCTCGCCTGCCATCAGACCGGACACCTCAGTATCGTCCACATACAGCTTATAGCTCTGCACCATCACGGACATGGCGGAGGCGTCATAGCCGTCGATAATGGTGATCTGGGTGGAGAAGCTGCCCTCTGCGGGAGCGCTGTTCTCAAAGTAGGTGGCCTTGAACTTGATGGCCTTGTTGCCGGAGGTGGCAAAGGGCGACACCTTGAAGGTGTAGTCCAGATACTTCACCTCGCCGCTGGCCCAGTAGTCGAAATACTTGCCGTAGTTGGTGGACTCCACCACGAAGGGGAACTCGTCCAGAGAGGTGGATACCACAGGATAGACCGTCACGCTGGTCAGCGTACCGCCCACGTTGATCACGGGGATCCGCATGGATACGGTCTGGTTGGGGGTGCCGGTGGGCACGGTGTAGGAGCCGCCCGCATTGGTACCCGCCACCTGTAAGCTGCCGAAGGAGGTGGTCACGCCGGACATATTGCCGTCGTCCACCACGGTCCCATAGGCGGTGATCTTGAAGGTCACGTCCTCGGTGATGGTGGTGCCGTTCACGGCGTCCTCACGCCACACGGTGGCGTTGACCTTGAAGGGCGCGGCATAGCGGCCCTTGCTGGCGAACTCGCTGATCTTGAACTCGAACCACACCTCGGCGGTGGAGTTATAGGACATATCCTTCAGGTGCTGTACGTCGCTGGCATAGATCAGTTCGAAAGGCCAGTTGGACACGCTGGTGTCAGTGGGCACATCGGGATAGATATTGATGTTGCGCAGCATGTACTTCTCGCTGGGCAGGTACTCCTTGTTGACCGCCAGCGGCAGCACGATTGTTACCACCTGACCGGGGACGCCTCTGGGAGACTGCGCACCGGTATCCATCAGAACAAGAGCATTGGCATCACTGGGGATGATCTTGATGTCGGTATTGGGCTTTTCGTCCTCGATGGGAATACCGCTGGAACCGCTATCATCCTCGCCGTCCAATGCGGCCACATTGCTGTCGTCTTCGTTCTCGTAAGTTGCGTAAGTTTCCGTACTGTTATCTATCGCATCATCCGTGACCTCCTCCGCCATAGCGACGGTGGGCAGCATGGATGCTGTCATTAATACGCAGATCAACAATGCCAATACCCGTTTTGCCGTTTCTCTCTTCACTGTGTGCGCTCCTCTCCGGTGTGGTGATTCTCTGTCTCTATTTTTCCGTCACTGAAATAGACGGTTCGATCTGTATAACGCGCCATCTGTGGATCATGTGAGCTGAGAACAAAAGTGGTGTTCCTCTCGCGGAAGATCTCACACAGCAGCTCCATGACCTCCTGGCCGGTGCGGCTGTCCAGATTGCCGGTGGGCTCGTCCGCCAGCACGATAGATGGCTCGGTGATAATGGCCCGCGCGATACTGACGCGCTGCTGCTGGCCGCCCGACAGCTCCGAGGGCCGGTGATCTACATGCTCCCGCAGGCCCACACGGCTCAGCGCCTGCCGTGCCTTCCAGTTCCGTTCGGCCTCCGGCACGCCCCGGATGGCCAGCGGCAGGGCTACGTTTTCCAATGCCGTATACTGGGGCAGGTTGTTGTAGCTCTGGAACACAAAGCCGATATAACGGCGGCGGAACTTTGTTCGCAGTTCCTCGTCCATGGCTTCTAAATGGTGCTTCCCTCGAACAATGACTTCCCCCTCAGTGGGCGGCTCCAGTCCCGCCAGCATATTCAGCATGGTGGACTTACCGGAGCCGCTGCGTCCCGCAACGCAGACGAATTCGCCCTGCTGTACGGACATATCCACGCCATCCAAAGCACGGACAGTGTTGCCGCCCACGGTATAGTATTTTTTCAGCCCCACCGTCTGTATGATGGTTTTTCGTTCACTCATAATTCTCTCTCGCTATCTCAAATGTGGAGGGCGGCAGCACATAGTTCCGCTCCTCCGCCGTCAGGTCGAATTTGATCTTGATGCGCTCCAGCTTCCGCACCCACGGGTCGCCCAGCGCCCACAGCACCAGAAACGTACACAGCCCGTGGCAGAAATCGAAGAAAAAGCTGGACACATAGGCCGCGCCCACCGTCTGCCAGGTAATGGGGCTGACGTAGCCGATGATGAAGTACAGGTTCATGATCCAGCCGTACAGAAAGCCGGACAGGAAGCCGTAAAGACACAGCCGCAGGGGTGCGTGGTCGGTGAGCTGCCGCACAAAATGCAGCAGATCGCCCCGGTTCGTATCCTCCGGACACAGCCTGTTCCACAGCTTCGCCGTGAAGTGCTGCCGGTTTTTACCCGCAAACACACCGGCGTTTTTCAGGATACCGGCCAGAAAGCCTACCAGACCCCATGTGAACATCTGCCACGGTGTCCATGGCCCCTGTCCGAAAATGAAGTTGCTGACAAAGCCTGTCAGCGCGCCGGTGAGGAAACCCGCCTCCGGCCCGAAGGCCACCGCCGTGATGATAATGATGGCGGAGCAGGGCTTGAAGTTGGGCAGGGGGATGATCTCAAATACCGTGCGGCCCACAACGCCAATGGCCGCCATCACCGCGATAGGCACCAGTTCACGGGCCTGAGGTTTTTTTCTATCGAATACCAGAATAAAGGGTATCGCGGAGGCCAGCAGAAACAGCAGGCCCAGCAGGATATCCGAATTCAGGATGATATAATCCCAGAAGGTGCGGGAACCCATCGGATTGACTGCGGGACGGTGGCTGTGGTAATAGCCGAAGGCCACCATCAGGGCGGGCAGCACCAGAAGGATCACCCACGCGGCGGCTCTGGTTCTTTTGCTGACAAAGAGCTTCGACACGACGCGATCACCTCCTCACAGGTAATGTCCGTGGGGAAATGCTCCGCCGCGATGCGGTTGGCGTCGGTGGTATAGAAGCGGTTGCCTGCGAAGAAGGCATGGGGCTCGCCCTCAGACAGCAGCAGCCCATCGAACATCAGGGCGCAGCGCGTGGCATAACGGGCGGCGAACTCCACATCGTGGGTCACGATCAGGATGGACGTGCCCTCTTGGCATAGTTCCCGCAGCAGCTTTGCCAGTTCCGCCTTGGCGTAGGCGTCCAGCCCCTTGGTGGGCTCGTCCAGCAGCAGCACCGTGGCCTCACGCAGCAGCAGCTTGCCTACGGCAAGACGTTGGATCTCACCGCCGGACAAGTCGTAGGGATGCCGTGCCAGCAGGGTCGTCAGCTCCAGCTTCTCCGCCATCTGCATGGCTTTCACTTTATCCTGACCGGCGCTGTCCAGCAGCTCCTTCTCTACCGTATCGGCCACGAACAGCGACCGGGCGTTCTGAGGCAGCATACAGAGCCGCTGGCCCTTCGCCAGCTTCACCTTGCCACGATAGGGCTTCTTGAAATTCGCCAGCGTTTGCAGCAGCGTGGTCTTGCCCGCGCCGTTGCCGCCCAGCAGGCACAGCAGCTCGCCCTCCCGGAGCGTCACATCCGTGCCACGAAGAATGTCTTTGCTTTTTTCGGTATATCGGAACCAAAGTTCCTTGCCCTCCAGAACAGCAGGGCGCTTTGCTTCTTTCTCGTTTTTTGTAGCTTCAGGCGGGGAGACTTCCTCCGTGATGGGCAGCAGCCGCTCCAAGCGGCGGCGGCCATCCCGCACCGTCAGGGGCAGCTCGTCCGTCTGCTCCAGCTCACTGAAAATACGGACAGCGGCAGGCAGTCCGAAGTAAATGCGGCTCTTTTCCGCGCTGCCGGACAGCTGCCGCGCGATCTCAGCCGGTGCACCATCTGAAAGGATGCGGCCCTTGTCCATGGTCACCACCCTGTCAGCGGCGGGGAATACCTCGTCCAGCCGGTGTTCCGTCATGAGGATGGCAACGCCCAGCTCTCGATTGATCCGCTGGACGGTAGAAAGCAGATTGCGGGCCGCCAGTGGATCCAGCATGGAGGTAGGCTCGTCCAAGATCAGCAGCTTCGGCCCCATGGCCAGCGCCGAGGCTAGATTCATCAGCTGCTTCTGGCCGCCGGACAGCTCCGTGGTCTTACTGCGGAACCAGGTCTCCATGCCGAAAAAAGCGGCCATCTCCGCCACACGGCGGCGGATCACAGGCACAGGCAGGGCCATATTTTCAAGGCAGAAGGCCAGCTC
>ERZ1031954.439-NODE-439-length-17486-cov-5.912168_pt1 | contig 17486 bp, 5 predicted proteins | sample MGYA00516701_ERZ1031954 | MGnify/ENA primary metagenome ERZ1031954 (study PRJEB33719, sample SAMN04261284) | wastewater metagenome | biome: rural village; feature: human; material: feces | host: Homo sapiens | place: El Salvador | collected 2013-01-07 ...
GCGTACTTCGTCCTTGAAGATCGCGCGCAGCGGTTCGCACAGCTTCAGGTGCATTTTCTCGGGCAGCCCGCCGACGTTGTGGTGGCTCTTGATGGTGGTGCCGGTGATGCTCAGCGACTCTATGCAGTCGGGGTATATTGTGCCTTGCGCCAGCCATTTGACATCCTTGATTTTGCGCGCTTCCTCATCGAAGACGTCGATGAATCCCTTGCCTATGATTTTGCGCTTGGCCTCCGGGTCGGTGATTCCGGCCAGTTCGTCGAAGAATTTGGCCGAGGCATTGACGCCTATGACGTTGAGGCCCAGCCCTTGGTAGTCGCGTAAGACGTTGGTATACTCGTTTTTGCGCAGCATTCCGTGGTCCACGAATATGCAGGTGAGGCGGTCGCCGATGGCGCGGTTGAGCAGTACGGCGGCCACGGACGAGTCCACGCCTCCGCTCAGCCCGAGCACCACGCGGTCGTTGCCTAATGTCCGGCGCAGGCTTTCCACGGTGCTGTCTATGTACGATGCGGGAGTCCATTCGCGACGCGAGCCGCAGATGTCCACCACGAAATTCTGCAGCAATTGTATGCCGCAGGTGCTGTGGAACACCTCGGGATGGAATTGCACGCCCCAGCATCGGAGGCCTCGGCGGCGATAAGCGGCCACGTGTACTTTGTCGGTGGAGGCTACTATATCCATGCCTTCGCCGACGGCGGTGATGGTGTCGCCGTGGCTCATCCATACCTGTGCGCCGACCTCGATGCCGGTCATCAGCGGATCGGAGCTGTCCACTTCGCTGAGGATGGCACGGCCGTATTCGCGAGTGGAGGCCGGTTCGACGCGTCCGCCGCGCTGATAGGCCATCAGTTGGGCGCCGTAGCATATGCCCAGTACCGGGTAGCGCGACACAAGGGCCTCGGTGTCAACCTTGAAGGCCTTGTCATCGTATACCGAGAAGGGGCTGCCCGAGAGGATGACGCCGATGACATCGGGATCGTCAGCAGGCATACGGTTGTAGGGGAGGATTTCGCAGTAAGTGTCGAGTTCGCGCAGGCGGCGGCCTATAAGCTGTGTCGTCTGCGACCCGAAATCGAGGATAATGATTTTTTGTGGCATCGTCTTTTTTGTGGATGATGTAGCGGTGATTTTTAGATAGTGCAAAGGTACGCTTTTTTTGCGAGACCCCGAAAGAGTCCCTAAAGACTCTAAGGACCCTAAAGACCCTAAAGTCCCTAAGGACCCTAAAGTCCCTAAAGCCCCCAAAGCCCCATCGTCCTCCTCCGCCCATGCGTTGCGCAGCCCATCCCACATTAAAAAAACAGAGCCCGCTAACCTCAACGGTCGGCGGAGCTCTTAACTAATTCAGGTACGAATTCTATACATCCGGCCATTTAGGCCGGAGATAGCCCTTACTTTTGTTCTACATTTCAGGTTAGTCAATCACGTCAGCGCATCACTGCGCCTTCATATCAAAATCAATCAGTTGTTTTCGGAGAAGGGCAGGGGCGCTTGGCCGGACTTGCCGACCCGTATGCGCCTCTGTCGCGGGGGATGCCCATGCTACTTCTTGACGATGCGTATGGGCGTTTGTTCGTTGATTACAATCATATACACGCCGGAGGCCAGTGTGGAGACGTCCACGCTTTGGGTGTAGCTGTCTTCGCCGGCTACGCGTGCCACTTCGGCGCCGGTGCTCGAGAATACGCGGATGTCGCGTATAGCCTCGGGGCTGGTGACGGTCACCTCGGTGGTGGCCGGTACGGGGTAGGCGCTCAGGCTGTAGCCGGTGGCGTCACCTATGCCGGATGTCCCGACGATGGTAGCGGTGGCGGTGGTGTTAGCACTCTTGCTTATGCGTGCATTGGTGGAGGCGTACACGGCCGTGATGCGGTACTTGTAGCCCGACGGGTCGGTGTTGGTGTAGTAGTACAGCACGCACTCGTGGTCGGTGGCGAGGTTGGCTTTTTCGCGCATGGCATAGCCTTTTTCACTCGGGCTGTCGGCGGCGGTAGTGCCGAATTTGTATTGTCCGGGCACTTGGCCGTTGGTGACTTCTACAGGATAGTAGTGGTAGTCTTCGCCTTGCTTGAGCAGCTCGAAGTTGCTCAGCGTCTTGTAGCTGCGGCCATCGTCGGTGGAGACTTCGACGAGGAAGTACGACACGGGTTCGGAGGACTGAGCCGGCAGTGCGCGATCGAAATCGAGGTCTACGCGGTAGGCGCCCTTAGCGCTGCCCGAGCCTTGGTAGGCGTAGGCATTGGCTTCGCCTATGGCTGCGGGGTAGTCGTTGTTGTCCACTGCGAAGTTAGCGGCGCCGTGGATGATGGAGCCGTCTTTAGTGCGCTTGTAGATAGGCACAATTTCGGCGGTGTATTTCTCCGAATCGAGGTTGTACTCGCCGGAAGCGGTCTTGCTGTACTCGAGGGTGAACGTGTGGTCGGCTTTCGTGACATCGGGCACGTTGTTCCATGCTTGTATGATGTTGCCGGACTTGTCCTTGAGCGACACTTCGTAGTGGTCGACTATGACATCGGCGTTTTCGCTCAGGCCGTAATCGTGGTTGGTGCCGGGACGCCGCCATGTAATCTTCGAGTCAAAGTGCGTGATGTCGGTCTTGGCTTTATTGTATCCGGTGGTGATGTCCAATGTCGGGGGTACATCGGGGTACTGCTCGCTGATGTACAGGCGGTACTTGGCAAAGCGCACGCCCGGAACGTACTGATAGATGTATATGCAGTTCTCGTTCTTGTTGTACTCGGCGCCGTACCAGCTTGCGTTGGAGTTGCCGGCTTCGAACCTGGTGCTTTCGTCCAACTTGTTGGCTACCGTGGGCATGAGGTTGTCCTTGGAGGGCACGACGGTGTTGTAATTCTCGCCGTTCTTGCATTGTGCGATGTCGATACGAAAGTTGCCGGGGCTGTTGCTGTTGATAGTAGTGGAGTGTAGTACAAAGAATTCGTTGTTGTACGTGAAGGTCACGCCGCCGCACTGGGTGATATCGGCTGTGTTCGAGAACATCAGGGTGTATCTGCCGTTGGCGTCTACGTACCATGTGCCGATGCCGCGTACGGTCTGTATGAAGGCTTGGCGTCCGGCTACGGGGTAGGAATAGTTCTCGGTGGAAGCCAGTGTATTGATGTCGCGACCGAGGGCTGCGATTTCGCTGATGGGAGCGGTGAATTTCTTCACCTCTGTGGCGGTGCCGCCGTTCATCTTGATGCGGAAGACATCAGCCGAGCGGTTCATGGACATCAGCAGGAAGCCCGTGCCGTTTTTGGCGTTGCCGCCGGCCGAGATGTAGTGCGTACGGTAGTACTGAAGACCTGTGTTGCACGCCAACGTGCTGCCGTATTTGGCGTTGAAATCGGCTACTGCGGCCTTGCCGGCTTCCGAATTAATATAGTCGGTCTCATAATCGTAGAAGTGTTTGCCGGAGTACCTGATCTCGGTCTCGCCGGTTTCGTTGCCATGTACGAATGCTGTCGGGCGATAATACAGCGAATTTGTGACTTTGACACCATCGGCCTCGTTGTTGATATATGGAGTGTCATACCAGCCGAAAGCGCCGGAGTGGATGGCGCGACGCCATTTATTACCGCCTTCGTCTACGGCTACAAACTGGCTTTCAAGACCCCAGGTGACGACTTCGGTGTGGAGGTTGTCGCCGATGGTCTTGATGGTAGTGGCATCGGCGCCGATGGATTTGATGCCGCCGCACCAGTCACCACGCCATTTGGCGTAAATGGCTTGTGCTTCTGCTTGCGTGATATTTTTGTTTACTGTTTTTCCGTCCAAATAGTTGTTGGGAATGTAATTGCCGTTGGCTGACAGCTCGGTGCGTGCGGTCAGCTGTGCAAGGTACCACTTGCCGTTGTAGTACTGGGCTTGACGGTATATGTCGCCGGGTGCACCCCATGCGCCTACCGGCGTCTTGGCGTTGGCAAACAGGCCTTTGGCCAATACTGCATCGGCGGGCTTACCGGCCTTGTTCCACTCGTCCTCGGTCATGATGGGGTAGTTGTATACGGTGTCGAGGACGTACGATGCTACGTCTTCGGCGTGCTTGATGGTAGCGGATGCCGATGTCGAGCGCGTGACGCTGCCGTCTTTCCAATAAGCCACAATCACGTAGGAGTATGTGCCGTCGGGAAGGTTGGAGTCGATATACGAACCTCCGGTGTATTTGCCCAAAATCTTGATACCGTCGCGGAATAATTCGTAGTGGTCGAGGTTTTCCGTCGAGGCCACTTCCCATGCCAGGGCGGCGGTGCGGCGTCCCTTATAGGTATCTACGGAAGTGAAGTAGGGGGCGGCGGAGGCCTTCGGCGCTACGGTGTTGGAGGTGGCGGAATTGGTCTTTTCGCCGTCCTTGGTGGTGATGGTTTGGTTCATGGTGGCGCGTACCATCAGCGAGGTCTCCACGGTGACTACAACGCCGTTCTCGGTTTCCGACCCTAAGGGCGAGTAGTTGGCCACATCGTATTTGGTGGTGTTGGCGGGTATGGTGGCGAGGTCTTGTGTCGTGGTGGTGGCGGTACCGCCGGCGGGTGTCTTTTTGATTACCTTGACCACGGTGAAGTTCTTGATTGTGCCGTATGCCGGGGTATTCCATTCGAGGTGTGCCGTGGCTGTGGCGTCTGTCGGGTCGATGGAGGCGGTCAGGACGATGTTGCCGAAGCCGGCATCGTAAGTCGAGGCATTGGTGCTTGTGGCGCTTGTGCCTTCGGCGTTGACAGCTATGATGCGGTATTTGTGCTGCTTGCCCGTACCGGTGGTCAGAACAAGTGTCGTCGAGGTGGCATTGCCGTCATATACCTTGGTTTCGGGCGAGTTGGTGCAGTCGTACACTTGATACGAAGTGGCTTTGTCGGCTGCGTTCCATTTCAAGTCGACCTTCTGGGACGTGCCTTCCCACCTTGCCGTGGCGGTGAAGCCGGTAACGGTTGCAGGCCTGCGGTCGTCTTTGTACTCGACACGGACGATGCCGCCATCGGGGTCGACGCCGTAGAGCACCAGATGTCGGTCGGCTTCCTTGATGTCGTAATCGCAGAAGGTGAAGCCTGCATTCCTTATATCGTTATTCGAAACAGTCTGAGCATCGGTGATAATGTTCTTGCCGTTGGCCACGCCATCGGTGTAGTCGATGAGGGAGAGTTTGGGCGCAGTGGTGCCGCTTGAACAGTTCATATTCAAGGACAATTTGCGGCCTTTGAAGGTGAAGAACTTTTGGCCGGTGCCGTGGATTGAACCTAAACCATTGGCGGAGAGTTCTTCTTTTACGGATCCATCGGCATTAAAGTGGATGCCGTATGTGTTGTTGAAAGACGTAATCCACACTGTGCCGTCATCCATCGGGTCTATGCTGACGTTATTCCAGTCAGAGCCTAAGCTTTTGGCTAATTTGATTTCCTTGACGGAGGTCGTCTGCTTGTTCTTGATGGTAAAGACGAGCAATCGATCTATGGCGTTTCCTTTCGTTGCAATCATGTATATCCTGCCGTTATCGGGTGTACCCCATGCACCAAATCCTTGGTATGGATTAAGTCTTGGATTTCCTGAGCAGTCTACTCGGTTCTCAATTTTGTCATTGAAAAGGTATATCGGTGCGCTTTTGGCACTACTCCAGCAATATATCTTGGTATTTTGGGTGCTGCTGCTTGGACAATTCATAGCAACGACCGAATTGCCCATACGGGTCATACCTAATAGTGCGGCATAGTAGCTCCCTCCTTCAGACCAGTCAATGGTATTGTCAACGCCGTTCATGTTAGCTTCGCCTTCTTGGGCAAAAGTAGTGCTATTGAGCACCTTAATCTTGTAAGATGATTTCGTGCCCATGTTGCCGTTTTGAGTCAACACCCACAATTGGTTGTTGAAAACGGTCAGACCGGCGGCGCAAACATTGCCGTTGCCGGTGGTGTTGCCGTTGTTCGGCCACCAGGCGTTGACCGGGGAGACGTTTTTCTTGCAGTAGGTGGTGGCCCCTGCGGGGATGGTGAAAGCCTCGGCGGAGGCTCCCACCGAGGAGCCGAGCGCCGTGATAAACGCCATCAGTGTTAAGAATGCATTTTTGAATCTCATATTATGAAATGTAGTTAATGTTTGTTCCGAGTTTTTCACGCTGTTCCGGTCCAAGCTGCTCTATACCGGTCCAAGCTGCTCTAAGCCATAGGTTGTCGAGGGGAAGCGTAGTGCTTTGTATAGTGTTTCATGCGTGCTTAGTCCTGTCTTGTCAGGAGCTGTCAGTCGGTGTCAGTCGATGTCGGTCGATGTCAGTCGATGTCGGTTGTCTTGCCCGGGCAAATGCGAGGACTTGTGCCCGCGATGCCACGAATGTGGATGGATGCGTGCTCTGTAACTTTTTATGTGTGTGGTGTGCCGCGGGGCGGTCTTGTGGCAGTGGTGGCGGCGTTTGGTCGTGCGTGCCTCGGGCCTATACTCCGGGAGGTTGTAGAATGGCCTCCGGCTTGGAGGCTTTTTGATAATCGGTTCGCGGACGTTTCTTGCCGTCCGTGCCCATATGCAATAAAGTCAAGGTATGTTATATCAAGCATTGAGCCTGATTTTGGCCTGCAAAGTTAAGCATTATTCCGCATATACAGCACAAAAAGTGCCAAAATAATAAAAAAACGAGCTCCGCTAACCTCGGCGGTCGGCGGAGCCCTTAACAATATTGCATTCTACATTTCAGGTTGATCAATCAATCACTTTTTCAGTGGTTTTTTTTAGATGCGTGCTGCATCACTGCAGTACTAAGTAATTCTATTAATTACTTGCTTCTTAGGGCTTCACTCGCACAAGCGAGCGGTGGCCCTGCGGGCACGTGCCAACCTCGGTCGGCACGGCCGCATATATCAAAGTATCAATCACTTCTTAACGATGCGCAGGGGAGCCTGCTCGTTGACTACGAGCATGTACACGCCCGGGGCCAGGGTGGAGACGTCCACGCTTTGGGTGTAGTCCTTTTCGCCGGCCACGCGAGCCACTTCGGCGCCTGCTGTCGAGAAGATGCGTACGCTTTCTATAGCCTCGGGGCTGGTGACGGTTACCGCAGTGGTGGCGGGCACGGGGTAGACGCTCAGGCTGTAGCCGGTGGCGTCACTTATGCCGGTTGTCCCGCCGTTGAAGTTCTCGGCGTTGGTCGAGGCGGTCTTGCGTATGCGAGCATTGGTGGAGGCGTACACGGCCGTGATGCGGTATTTGTAGCCCGACGGGTTGTCTTTGGTGTAGTAGTACAGCACGCACTTGTGGTCGGTGGCGGGGTTGGCTTTTTCGCGCAAGGCGTAGCCCTTTTCGGAGGGGGTGTCGATGCCGAATTTGTACGTATCGCTCCCGCCGAACTTGTAGTTGCCGGGCACTTGGCCTTCGGGGATTTGGCCGTTGGGGACTTCTACGGGATAGTAGTGGTAGTCTTCGCCCTGCTTGAGCAGGTTGAATTTGTTAAGGGTGTTGAAGGTGGCGCCTCCGTCGGTGGAGTATTCCACGAGGAAGTACGACACGGGTTCGTTTGAATTGGCGGCTGTGGCACGGTCAAAGTCGAGGTCTACGCGGTACATGCCGGCTCCGGTATAGATGTATGCCTTGGCTTCGCCTATGGCTGCCGGGTAGTCGTTTTGGTCAACTTCGTAGTTCATACCACCACGGATGAGTGTTCCGTTGTTTACGCGTTTGTAGATAGGAACGATTTCGGCGGTGTACATGTCGGCGTTGATGACGAACTCACCGGAAATGTTTTGATTGTAGTCGCGGCTGAACACATGGTTCACGTCAGCCTCGTCGTTTACTGTCCATGTATTGAGTACTGTACCGTTTTGGTCTTTGAGGGCTACTTCGTAGTGGTTTACCACGATGTCTGCTCCCGGCAGGCCGAAGGAGTGGTCTTGGTCGGTAGGTTTCTTGCTGGGACGCTGCCAGGTAATCTTGCAGTCGAAGCGTGTGATGTCGGAGGGGTTGGTTTCATCGTCATAGCCGGTCGTAATATTGATGTTGACGGGTACGTCGGGATAAGCATCGCGCTTGTACAGACGATACTTGGCGAAGCGTACGCCGGGAACATATTGATAGATGTATATGCAGTCGTCTGCCTCGCTGAACTCGGCACCGTACCACGAGCAGTTCGAGTTGCCGGCAACGAACTGCGAAACTTCTTCGAGCTTATTGCCTACGCAGGGAATCAGGTTGTTCTTGGAGGGTACCACGTTGGCGGCTGTTTCGCCGTTCTTGCATTCTGCTACGTCGATGCGGAAGTAGCCGGGGTTGTTACTGCGAACCGTAGAGGGGTGCAGCACGAAGAACTCATTGTTGTAGGTGAAAGCCACGCCTCCCGACTGGGTGATGTCGGCGGTAGCATCATACATCAGGGAGTAGTGGCCGGAGGGGTCTACATACCATGTACCGATGCTGCGCACGGTTTGGATAAATGCTCCGTTGCGCCCGGGTACGGGGAACGAATAGTTCTCGGTAGAGCCTTTTGGGTGCAAGGCTTCGCCCGTCTTGGGGTTTGTCATGCCCTCGTAAGGTGCGACAAACTTCGTGATATTATTCATTGCAGTACCGGCGGCGTTAAGGTCTACTCTGTACACGTCGGCAGACAAGTTCATCGAAAGCAGTACGTAGGGGTTGCCGTTGTCATAGTTGCCGGCAGCCAAATAATGAGTACGATAGTACTGAGTTCCGTTTGCGGCTATGCCTTGCTGTTCGTAGTAATAGAAGTCTTGGCCTTCGTAGGTCAGCTCGATATTGCCTCTGAGGTATTTTATCGGGCGATAGTACAGATTAGTACTGTTAAGTGGGCCTCCGTTGGTTACGCGATGCCAGAATTTGCCGGTGCCATCCACTGCTATGGACTGGTTCTCCAAGCCATAGGTTCCATTGACTACATCGCCGGCATTGCCGATGGTCTTGATAGTAGCTTCATCTGCGCCTATGGAATAGATATGACCTTTCCATTTGCCGTCTTTGTATTCTTTGTTCGCTCCAGTTCCGGCTTCATCACCCCCCACGTAACTATTGGGTATATAGTTGGTTCCGTCTACAAGCTCGGTGCGTGCAGTCAGCTGAGCAATATACCATTTGCCGTTGTAGAATTGAGCCTGACGATATACGTCACCGGGAGCACCATAGGAACCTACACGAGTCTTTGCATTTGCGAACCAGCCTTTGGCTACGACAGCATCTGCGGGACTGCCGGCGGCTGTCCATTCATCTTGTGTCATGATGGGATAGTCATAGATGCAGTCGAGGATGTAGCCGGTGACGTCGGGAGAGTATGTAATCGAGGCTTCTCCGGGCAAGGAGCTCTTAACCACGGTTTCTCCGCCTTCATCGTAGTAAGCCTTTACAACATACGAATAGTTGCCATCGGGGAGTTCGGCATCGATATAGGAGCTGCCTTCGTAGTTGCTCAGAATCTTGATGCCGTCGCGATATACTTCATAATATTTGAGGTTGGTGGTCGAGCTCACTTCCCATGTCAAAGCGACGGTACGACGGCCCTTATAGGTTACTATGCTTGTAAAATAGGGGGTATTGGGAACGTTCGGAGCTACCGCATTAGAGAGTACTTCGTTGGTTTGCTCGCCCTTTTCGGTGGTGATGGTCTGTGCCATCTTGGCGCGAACTAAGAATCTGGTCGAAGTGTTGTAGGTGATACCGTTTTCGATTGTCGTAACGAGGGCGGTATAGTTGGGGTAGTCGTAAGTGGTTACATCCGATGCGAGGTCGGCAATTTTGGTGTCGGTAGTGACGCTGCTGTTGTCGCTGCCGTTCTTGGTTTCGCGCTTAATCACCTCGAAGCCTTGGAGTGTACCATGGGCGGGGGCATTCCATGAGAGCTTGGCCTTCTTCGTATCGTTGGGGTCGATGGTGCCTTCCAGATTGACGGCGCCGAAGCCGGCATCGAAGGTGCTTGCGTATGCGCTTTGTGCGCTTTCGCCGCTTTCATTGTAGCCCTTGATGCTATATTTGTGCGCTAAGCCTGTGCCCAAAGTCAGGTCGAGGGTGCAATTGGTGCCGGTGCCGCTCCATACCTCCGTTGCCGATTCCAAGTCATCGGAGTTTTTAAATACCTTGTATGAGGTGGCATTCCCGTCTTTCGCCCAAGTGAGGTCTACCTTCTGTCCGGCGCCATCAAAGCGTGCCGTCGCCGTGAAGTCTTGAACGATACCGGGAGCCGATGTTTCTTTATATTCTACGCGCACGATACCACCGTCGCAGTCCAGACCGTATAATACCAAGTGCTTGTCTGCTGTCTTGATTTCGTAGTCACAGCCGGTAATGTTAATAGAACTTTGAGAGTGACTTGACAATTGGGGCTGTGTGCCGCTGATTATATTCTTCTGTTTTCCGGAGCCAACGCCTGCAGTATAGTCTATGAGAGACAGACGAGGGTCTGCCCATCCGGAAGTGAAGTTCATGCATAAGGCGAGCTTTTGTCCTTTGAATGTAAAATGGCGTTGACCGGAGCCGTTTGCATTGGCAAAACCATCTCCGGAGAATTCTTCGATGAGTGTACCATCTGCTCTAAAGTGCATACCATAGGTGTTGTTTGATGCATCTTTAACCCAGAAAGATCCATCACTTAATGGTTCTATATTAGCAAGTTCCATGCCGGGGGCTTTTGCCAGGTTTACTAACGTAACTTTGCCGGCGGCATCTTCTATTTTCTTGTTGGTAACCGTAAAGATTGCAACACTCCCCTTATCGGATGAAAGGACATATATTTTGCCATTTGAGGGTGTTCCTGAAGCGCCTAAACCTCGTCCCAGACTTTTCTTTAAGTATGTATTCAAGTGATTGTTAAACATCACCGTAGGTGCTCCGGTTCCTTCCCAGCAGTAAACCTTAAAGTTTTGCCAATAGGAAGATGGCCTGTTTATAGAAATTACAGCATTTCCCATACGGACCAAACCATATAGCGTAGCAGCATCACTTGTGCCTGCGGTAACGCCGGACATGCTTGCGGTTCCTTCGCGTGCAAATGTCGTACTGTTAAGTATGTTCATCGTGTAGCTTGCCGGATTAGTCACTGACCCGTTTACGGTCAGCACCCATAGCTTGTCGTTGACGGCGGCTATGCCAACTGCTTTGGCTGACGAGGAGTTGCTGCTATTTCCGCCGTTAGGCCACCAGGCATTGACCGGGGCTTCGTTCTTCCTGCAGGATTTAGTGCTGCCGGTCGGGATGGTAAACGCCTCGGCGCCGGCGGGTAAGGCCGAGGAGAGCGCCAGCACGAATGCCGTAAGAGATAAGAGTATCCTTTTAAGTCTCATTTTGTTAGAATATTGTTTTTAGGTTATTATTATCGCAAATAGGGTGTATTGTGGCGGATTTCGCGCCCGTGAGTTGCGTTGTCGGCATCGGTTGTCGCAGTTGCGAGGAGGCCTGTCGCCGAGGGTGCTGTTGACTAACCCTCCGGTGGCGGGGTGTCCGCCGTGGCAGGGGTTGGGATGTCGTCATAGTACACGGATGTTCAAAAGGGTGGGACATACGGCCTATGGGACGGCTTGTTATAGAGGATATTGACGCATCGCGCCAATTCGGGGAGCAATCTGCCACAATAAGCATTCTGATGTTCGGGCCTTATCCCGAAAGTGGCTGTGGCCGACTTTTACAAAAATATTGCGTCCGCTGATGGGCGGCTGCAGTCCGAAAGCAGCGCATACACTATGGTATGCCTGTCAGTGATGCCATATACGCTGCACAACCAAGGTGCTTGCGTATACTTGGGGTCGTGGTGGTGGCGTCAGAGCCATATCTGCTTCTCAGCGCAAATATACGTTAAAAGCGGCAATTGTCTGCATAAAATACGTGCTTCTTTAGGTAAAATATTGCGGCAAAAATATTGCTATATACACGACAAACGCCGCCGTGCCTGCGTTTTTTGTAACAATCGCGTATATCAAAATAAAGGATTCGGTAGGGCGGTGTGTCGGTAAAACCGGTAGGGCGCAATACATCGCGCCCGCAGCGACATAATCCGTTCGATAATCCGACAATCAACATATTTATATCCTCGTGTATTGCGCGGGCGCAATATATTTCGCCCCTGCAAATAATACGCCTTAATATGACACGCTTGCGCGTCAATACGCCCTTTTTCCCATTTCTCCGGACTTTATGGCTCGCCATCCGCAAAAATTATGTAAATTTGCATGACCTTAGAGGCCTTAAAGCCCCTAAGGGCCTTAAAGAGGCAGGACACAAAGTATTACACCCTATATACAACACGATTTATGGCAACCAAACCTTTCAAGTATCAGCCCATGTTCCCGTTGGGACCGGATACAACCGAGTATTACAAGCTGACAGACAAATACGTACACACCGAGAACTGGGGCGGACACGAATTCCTCGTCATCGACCCCGAAGCACTCACCGTACTGGCACGTCAGGCCACCCATGACAACGCTTTCATGCTGCGCCGCGAGCACAACGCCATGGTCGCCAAGATTCTCCATGACCCCGAAGCAAGCGAAAACGACAAATTCGTTGCCTTGACGATGCTGCGCAATGCCGAAGTCGCTGCCAAAGGCCAACTGCCTTTCTGCCAAGACACCGGTACGGCCATCGTGCACGGCGAAAAAGGCCAGTACGTGTTCACCGGATGCGATGACGCCGAGCGCCTGTCGCGCGGAGTGTATGACACTTACACCACCGATAACCTCCGCTACAGCCAAAATGCGCCCCTGAACATGTACGACGAAGTCAACACCGGGTGCAACCTCCCCGCCCAAGTGGACATACACGCCGGCGACGACGACGAATACCACTTCCTATTCGTGGCCAAAGGCGGCGGCTCGGCCAACAAGACTTACCTCTATCAAGAGACCAAGGCGCTGATCAACCCCAAGACACTGCTCCCCTTCCTGGTTGAGAAAATGAAGACCCTCGGCACCGCCGCCTGTCCTCCATATCACATTGCATTTGTCATCGGTGGTACTTCGGCCGAAAAAAACCTCGAGACCGTCAAAAAAGCCTCCGTCAAATATTATGACAACCTTCCCACCGAGGGCAATGAGCTGGGACACGCTTTCCGTGACATCGAACTCGAGAAACAACTCAAAGAAGCCTCCGAGAAAATAGGCCTCGGCGCACAATTCGGCGGCAAATACTTCGCCCACGACATACGCGTCATCCGCCTGCCGCGCCACGGCGCATCATGCCCCGTAGGCCTCGGCGTAAGCTGCAGCGCCGACCGCAACGTCAAAGCCAAAATCAACCGCCAAGGCCTCTGGATCGAGAAACTCGATGCCAACCCCGGCGAACTCATCCCCGAAGAAATGCGTCAAGCCGGCGAAGGCAAGGTCGTCAATATCGACCTCGACCGACCCATGCCGGAAATACTTGCCGAGCTCTCCAAATATCCCGTATCGACACGCCTGTCCTTGCGCGGTACCATCATCGTAGGTCGCGACATCGCCCACGCCAAAATCAAGGAACGCCTCGACCGCGGCGAACCCATGCCTCAGTACCTCAAAGACCATCCCATATACTACGCCGGCCCGGCCAAGACGCCGCAGGGTATGCCCTCGGGCAGCTTCGGCCCCACCACCGCCGGACGCATGGACAGCTACGTCGACCAATTCCAGGCCGCCGGCGGCTCTATGGTCATGATTGCCAAAGGAAACCGCTCCAAGCAAGTCACCGATGCATGTCATAAGCACGGCGGATTCTATCTGGGCAGCATCGGCGGCCCCGCCGCAGTGCTCGCGCAGAACTCCATCAAGAAAGTCGAGCTCCTCGAATACCCCGAACTCGGCATGGAAGCCATCTGGAAAATCCAAGTCGAAGACTTCCCCGCATTTATCCTCGTAGACGACAAGGGCAACGACTTCTTCACCCAAATCGCCGAAAAATGTAAAGGCTGCGCCCTCGGCAAATAAGCCATAGCGCACCCTCCCTTCAACCATAACAGCCATTATTGCTATGACAGCTTTAATGGCTGTTATAGTTATTGTGGCTGTTATTGGCCGTTAAATCTATTGTAGCTGTTATTGGCCGTTATAGCGGTAGTCATTGTGGCCGAAAGAAAGGTTTTTTACTTGCTTTCGCAGGGAGGTATTGTGATTTCCGTTCTCCCCGAGCCTTCGGTTAATATATTTCCACATAAAAAATTTATTAGGATTTTGATATACCGAAAAAACCGTTTACCTTTGCAGTAGAAAAATACCCTTCGTGACTGAACGGCTACGTGAAAAGTGCGTAGCTCACAAGTGTAGGTTACGAGGGCTATTTTTTTGCCCTTTTGGTTCGAGCGGTGTCTCGCGTATGGTATTTAGGAATAAAACTCCAATGCCTGTAAACCTGTGTCCAGCTATCGGAATTTACTCGTATCGGTGTGGTGACATTCCCCGGATTATCAGGCGAGAAACTCGTTGCGCTCGGATAGCATCATGCTATCAATTATTATTTCTAACAAGTCGTGAAAAACCATTTTCTTCTGCTCCTGCTTGCATATTTGCTCTAAAATTTGACATTGGAAATTCGATATGCGACAGTCCAAAATATAGAAGTGGCCGTCATCCTGTTGCGGGATGACGGCCACTGTTATTAGGGGAAGTTGTCTATCGCTATTATATGCGGTAGATGATTACTTGACGATGACCTTGGCGGTGGTGGCGCCGGCACGTACGATGTATACGCCGGGCACTACGGACACGGAGGCATCGGTGACGGAGGCGCCGACATATACGGCCTTACCGTCAGCGGCATAGACTGCCAATGCCTGACCGGCGTTGCCGGACACGATGATGGCGCCGTCAGCGGCCTTGATGGAGGCGGAGCCGTCCACGCTGATGTCGTTGACACCGGCACCGGGGATGAAGAGAACATTAATGTCCGGGACTATAGAGGTGGCTGCGTAGCCGAAGGTTTCATCTGTCTTCTCGGGGTCGAGGGTGTATTCTGCGTCATCGACTTCGTCGTTGTTGTCGAAGCGGGTGTTGAGCGGCGACTCGGGCTTGCCGTAGGTGCCCTTGAATGCCACGCCGTCGAGGTTGGTTCCTTTTCCGGTCTTGTAGATCATCACCACGAGGTTCTTGCCGTTGTACTTGTACTCGTTTTGGAGGGCGAAGGCCATGGCTTCGTCGTCGAGTTTGACGTCGATGGTTCCTTCAAAGACTTTGGTGAGTTGGCCGACGGGAATAATTCCGTCTTCGAGATTAGCCTTTTCGGTTTCGCCCAGCCATACGCGCATGGGTACATTGGTGAATTCGCTTTCGAGGGTGCCGTATGGGAAGGATATCATCGCAATCTTCTTGCCGGCGTTTTCGCCCAGGTCCGAAGCGTAGTAGATGCCCTCGAATACGGACTGATTGGCCAAGAATGTGGTAGGTACTACAGATACGTCATCGGGAGAGGCGGCGCCGATGGTTACCAGCTCGCTGCCTTCCGGAACAATGTTCAGTACAAGTGCGGCTGTCGAGTTGTTGGACACGTCTTCGTCTGCATCGTAGAGCACATATCCGGAGACGGTGGTATTCTTGGCCTCTGTAAAGGTGTATTGCAGCTTGAGTTCGGTCGCGGCGTTGCGTGCCAGTTCGGTTCCGTCTACTGTTGCGAGGGTCTTGCCTTCGGCATCGCGCAGTTGCACTTTGTAATCCTTGGCCACGTTGCGTCCCTTATTGGTGACTTTCACGAAGTACTCTGCGAGCTTGTTCGTGGTGGGGAATTTTTCGCCTCTTACCGAGACGGCTGCCAGGTCATTGGCCTTGGCTTCCACGGCGGTGACGGTGGCGACCCAACCCAAGCGGCGGTCCATGATGTCGCTGGTGAAGTGGAAGGTCAGGGCTCCGCTGTCATTGGTGGCTTGGAGGTCTTTGATTGCCTCGGGCACTCCGCCTTCGCTGTTGAATTCGCCGATCTTGGGGGCGGTTTCGTCCAATCCGTTGTATATGATTAGGTAATCACCGAAGGAGTCGATTTCGAATTCGGTGAATTGCACTCGTATATAGCTGTTGGGGTTGGCGGGCTTGATGGTCAGCAGATCGTTGGCGTTGTTGGTGTAATTGCCTTCGCCGCCGTTGTCGTAGAATTTGTATGTCTTGCCATCCTCGACCACTGCCACTGCATCGCCCTGTCCCATGACAATCCAGTCGGCCGGTTTGACCAGATCGGTGGGTGCTTCGGTATATGCGCCTTCGCCCTTGTCGTTGACAGCAGCGATGCTGTAGATGTAGCGTCCGTATCCGGGGGTGTCCTCGTAGGATGTCTGCGAGGGATCGGAAATTTTGATTTCGGTCTGGTCGGGCGAGCCGTAGATGCGTCGTTTGATTACGTATCCGGTAAGTCCTGCCGGGTCAAAGCTTCCGCCATTGAGGCCTTTGGTGGGGGCTGTCCAGCTAAGTACGGCCTTGTTGTCGCCCGGGACGACACTGAAGGATGCCACGGCTGCCGGAACATCGGCGCCGACTACCACGTGTAGCGGGTCGGTGTCCACGCCGCCGTCGCCGGCAGCGTTGAAGGGCACGAGCTTGTAGTCGTGGCCGCCTTCGGAGACGTTATTGTCCGTGTATTCCGTGGCTGTGGCGTCCAAAGAGGCTACTTGCGTGCCGTCGCGCAGCACCTTGATGCCTTCGAGCGAGGTCAGGGCGTTGCCTTGGGCGTCCTTGGTGGGGAGAGTCCAGGCAAGTTTTATAGAGGTTCCCGAGACGGTGGCGCTGCGGCCGGTGACGCGGTCGGGGGCTCCCTTGGCTACATTGATATATGGTATCATCAGCGAGTTGAGGCTGTCGAATTCGCCGTTGTACAGGATGTTGTTGATGCCTTTGGCTTTGCCTGTCTTGGTATCGATGGTGTACAAGGCGTATTTGCCGTTGTTGTACCAGTATAGCACGCCGGTGGAGTAATCGAAGGCCATAGACTGGTCGAAGGCCGCATCGACGCCCAATTCGCCTACCAGGGTCACGCGACCATTGGTCTTATTGACCTTGTAGAACGAGTTGTTGGTGCTCACTGCATAGATCTGTCCGTCCAAGTCGCAGGCAAGGGCAATCATGGTAAACTTGTTGCCTGCCAAGTCGGTGAAATCGCCTATTTTCTTGACTGCGCCGGTGTTTATGTCCAGCGTCGCCAGGGCGCTGTTGCCCTTGTAGATGCCGTAGGCGTTGTTCGTGGTGTAGTCGTAGGTCAGGTCGATGCACTTGGTGCTGGTGAGCGATATGGGCGTGCGCTCACCGGTCTCGGTGTCGATGGTGCTGAAGCTCTCAATGGTGGACTGTGTGCCGGGGAGTGTCACTTGCACATACCACTTGTAGTTGTAGTAGAAGCCGCAGTAGCACTGTCCCAATCTTGACTGGTCCGCTATCAGCGTTACATCGATAGGATCGGTCTCCGGGTCAAACTTTATGGGCCCGGTCACGGAGTTGTCGTTGCCATGCTGCCAGGTCTGGTAGGCATAGATGACCGGCGCGGCCGACGCCCCTATTACGGTGGCGAGGGCCATGGCAAGCGTTGCGTAGAATTTTTTCATACGAACTTTGGTTTTGTTTATAGAAAGGATA
>ERZ1031954.440-NODE-440-length-17485-cov-17.290534_pt1 | contig 17485 bp, 8 predicted proteins | sample MGYA00516701_ERZ1031954 | MGnify/ENA primary metagenome ERZ1031954 (study PRJEB33719, sample SAMN04261284) | wastewater metagenome | biome: rural village; feature: human; material: feces | host: Homo sapiens | place: El Salvador | collected 2013-01-07 ...
TGAAGACAGCTTGGTAAGAGTTGATAGAGAACGAACCCGTCACCTCTACATCGTGTGCCGGCATCGTCTCGGGCAGACCCTGCCAACCTGAGAACGTGTAGCCCTTCTTCTCGGGAGCTGGCTCGGCTACGATAGTAGTGCCGTAGTCTACCTCAACAGACTTGTATTCTGCGCCGTCAACCTTGTACGTCAGCGTGTACTTGTTCACGGTGTAAGAACCCATAACCACGATGTCGTGCGCTGGCATTGTCGCTGGAACGTCCTGCCATCCGGCAAATGTGTGGCCCTCCTTAGCTGGTGCTTCGGGAGCGACAACCTCTTCGCCGTAAACGACGAGCTTGCTATCAATAACCTCCTCACCAATCTTAAAGACAGCCTGGTAAGAATTGATTGAGAACGTACCTGTCACCTCTACATCCTTTGCCGGCATCGTCTCGGGCAGACCCTGCCAGCCGGAGAACGTGTAGCCCTCCTTCTCGGGAGCTGGCTCGGCAATGATTGTTGTGCCGTAGTCTACCTCAACAGACTTGTATTCTGCGCCATCTACCTTGTACGTCAGCGTGTACTTGTTCACGGTGTAAGAACCCATAACCACGATGTCGTGCGCCGGCATTGTCGCTGGAACGTCCTGCCATCCGGCAAACGTGTAACCCTCCTTGGCTGGTGCTTCGGGAGCGACAACCTCTTCGCCGTAAACGACGGTCTTGCTCTCGATAACCTCCTCACCAATCTTGAAGACAGCTTGGTAAGAGTTGATAGAGAACGAACCCGTCACCTCTACATCGTGAGCCGGCATCGTCTCGGGCAGACCCTGCCAGCCTGAGAACGTGTGACCCTCCTTCTCGGGGTTAGGCTCGGGAGTAAGAGCTGTGCCGTAGAGCACGTCCGACTCCTTGTAGCTGACGCCGTCGAGAGTATAGGTGAGATGATAAGAAGTGAGTGCGAACTCGGCAGAAAGCGTTACGTCCTCCTTGCCGACGACAACAGAACGTGGGTTGTCGGTAACGCCGTCCGACCACTGCACGAAGTGATGACCCTCGGCAGGAGTAGCGGTGACAGAAAGCGTGGTGCCCTCAGCCAAGCGTCCGCCCGACTCGCTGACCGTTCCGCCCTCGCCAGCCGACAGCGTAACGTCGTGATAGATGATGATCTTCACCTCGTAGGGCGAAGACGGATAGCCCAGACGCGCGTTAGACGAGAACGCGAAGCTGACATTCTCTACATCCTTCACCTCGCCTGTAGTCTTGTTGCGATAGCGGAACACCATCGACTCGCCACGCTCGCTGTTGCTGCGCGCACGGAGATAGAGGCAGTTGCCACCAGTGGGCAGAGGCAGCACCTCAGCCACGCCACGGCATTCGTCGCCGACGAACGTAGCCACGTCGTACTGCGTGTAATCCAACTTCTCTCCGGTGCCGAACACCACATCGAGATAAAGACTCATGTCGTAGCGGTAGGCGCTCGGATTGACGCTCCATGTGTCGGCGGCAGAAGCCGCGACACTATGGAAGAGCGCCATGAGGAGCGCGACTATCGCCATTGTATGTCTGATAATCGAACTTTTCATTGTGTATCGTTTTTATGGTTTAGCGTACGGCAATCTTATGATAGGTATAGTGTGCGTCGCTGCATACAACAGCAACGTAGACGCCACACGACAGAGAAGAAATGTCGATGCCACTCTCGCTGATATGTGTCTCGTGCATCACCTTCTGACCGTTGATGTCGAAGAGCTCTACACTGCTGATGTCGTCGGCAGCCACGCCACTGATGACAAGACGCTTGCCAACCACGCTGAGACTCACGTTGCCGTCGTATGCCGCAGCACTGACAGTAGTTGTCTTGCCCACGTTGATAGCGTACGGAGCGTCGATGCTGCCCACGAGACTCTCAGAGAAGTCGAGCGTCGCGGTAGCAAGCACGTCAGCGCCGTCGCAGTCGGTGACATGAAGAGTGATGCGGTCGCCCACGTTGCCGTAGACGTTCATCATCAGCAGTCCGCCGGCTATCTGACCGACACCGCGACACTCGCTGCCACAGAACGCAGCCAACTGATAGTCGGCGTTGTCGGCAGCCATGCCGTCAGCGTCGCAGACGGCAGCCACGACAGCCATCACAGACGGATACTTATGCTTGTCGAAAGCAAGCGGCAGACGGTCGGCGATGCCCTGTGTGTGCTGTGCGTGAGCCTTCGAGACGATAGTAGTGTTGTAAGCCACATGCTTCTCGGTCTGGCTCTGGTACATATAGCCCTTGCCCGGCACGAGCGTGGTAAGCGTGCCCACCCAGCGTTCGCCGTCGTACTGTGCGAAGCCGTCCTGACCGACGATAGCGTCGAGCTTCTCCACCGTAGTAGTAGCGAAAGCCTCATCGAGAGTCATGGTCTGCTCGGCAGGATAGCCAAGCCAGTTCCAGCCGTCGCTCAGAGCGATAGGTGTGGCCGGATTCCATGCCACGCCACTGATGCGTGGCAAAGCAACGGCAGCCGATGTCTCCACCTTGTAACTCTCAGACGCTTCGAGAGCGGAGAGCGTACCTATGAGTCCGAGCTGCGGGTCGCGTACAAGCTCCTGCGTCTGACTCTGCACACGCTGTACGGCAACGTCATCAGCCAACTGCGCGGCAGTGATGCCGTCGGCGAAGCTATGCGACATCCATGTCCAGCCCTCAGCCATGGCGATGTCCATATCCGACTTCTTCAGCGTGTAGCTGAACTCCTTCACCTCCGACACCTCGTCGCTGCCCACCATTGTCATGGCCTTGATGTGGGTGTCGTCATTGATGACGATAGGCACGCTGTACTTGCGTCGGGTGCCGTTCTCGTCGCACGGACATGTGCCGTCCGTCGTGAAGTAGATGGTAGCATCCTTAGAGTCGGTAGCCAGTTCGAGCTTCGTGCCGCGATATACGGCAGTGCCGCTGGCGCGCGAAGCGGTAGGAGCCTCGGCGGTGACAATCTCGGTCATCACGTCGACCGTACACTGTCCCTTCGCCGTAACGTCGTCGATAGAGAACGAGAGCTGGGTGCGTCCCGGAAGGTCGCCCTTTATCTTCACTACCGCCTTGCCCTCAGCGTCGAGAGTGAGGTCGGTGGCGTCGAGCGACGCAACCATATCCGACGAGTTGGCGATGTGAACGACGCGTCCGACAGCAGCCTCACTCGGCAGAGCGTAGACGGTGAGTTCCTTCTCAGCTCCGTAGAGCACCTTGGTGTTCTCGGCAGTGATCTGCTGCACCTCCTTCTCTACGTCGAGCGTCTGACTATAGGTCTCGGTCATCGGTATGCCGGCATACGACGTAACATTGCGGCTTACCATGAGGCGAATCTCGCCGGTTGTGGTGGCGAGAGCCTGCTCGGGCACGAATCTGACGCGCGAAGCGTAGCGCACAGCCTCAGCATCGTCGGGCGAAGCGTATTCGTCGGCAAGCGCCGCGTCTACGAGTTGTATCTCGCCAGCCAGCTTCTTTCCGCCAGCCGTCACGCTGATGTTGGCATCAGTAAGGGTTGTCGGGTCCATATACTTGTCGAACTGCACCTCTACACCCTCTTCGTATGCACGAGCCTCTACAACCTCAGGCTGCTTGTTCTGAGTGATTCCGACGTTCACCTCCAACTGCGGCGGCGGCACAGGCAGCCACTCGCTGTACGCGGTGAGGTATCCGTCCTTCTCGAACTTCACCTGCCAGAGTCCCTGCGGCACATCCCAACGATACATACCGTCCTCGTCGGTGAAGAGCGGGTTCTTCTGAGCATATTCCTCTGCGTTCCACATCACGATTTCCTCGTGCTTGTCGCCCCAAAGGTCCTCCACCTCTTCCTTATAATAGATAGTGGCTTGCACGCCCTCCACACGATTCTCAGGCACAGCCTCGTAGACGTAGCCTGCAGGGTCGTGGTTGATGGTGAGCGGGTCGAACGGCGGACGGTTGGGAGTATACTCGTCGTCGAACATGTCGTCAGGACAGTCGGATGTGCGCCTTATAAGACTCTTCACCTCGGTGAGGTGCTCAATGTTGGTTCGAGCATAGCAGCTCTCCCAATGACTCAAGCCCTTGTCGATGCCGTACGAAACAAGATTAAGGACGAGCGAAGCGCCTAATGTCTCAGGAGCGGATGCCACTCCGGCAATGCCAAGAGCCGTATTACCCAAGTCGCCAACGCCCTTCGAAGCATCTCTTACGACGATCCATGTTCTGTACTTTTTAGCCAATGCTATGATCGACTCGACATCATTGCCAGCACAAGACTCCTTTACCGACTCGATGATGCGGGTCCATTCCTTCATACGGTCGTAGCCGACAAGGATATCAGTTCCGACAGTCCAGCCGCCGACAAAAGCGCCGACTCCACTTAATGCGTTGCCAGCAATCTTAAGGTTCTTGAGATTCTTAAGATTCTTGCCGACACTTGCTTCCAGGCTTTCTATCTCAGCCTTTACATTCGGATTCTTATTGCCTGCAAGAGCTACGAGCTGGTCGAAATTGTCGCTGAAATATCTTGTCTGCATCGACTCGCCCAGTGCTATAGACAAATCGGCTGCACTTAGGATATCTCCAACCTTGCCTGCCCACTCTGCATAAAGCTCTCTTTGCTCTTTGGCAACAGCATTGTAGAAGGCAGCAACAGCCTCATCCGAGTCAGCGTCGAAGCTGGCAGGAATGTCGTTGTTTCGGCTACTCCACACATCGCCGTTAGAGTTGCGGACGGTGAAGTCGGTGTTGCCGTTGAAGCCTTCGGCTATCGACTCGAAGTTGTAATCGCCAGGCGATACATATTCTGCCGATCCCTTGTCAGAAGAGACGGAAGCCGAGATGTCGGTTCCAGGCAAAGACACGTTCGTATCATAAGGATTCGGCGCATCCTGCATGTATCGGTCTGCATCCGGATTCTTGTCCTCCTCGCGTTCGCCGAACAGTATCGCACTACCTCCGTTATAGTCGGCGTCTTCAAGTATGCCGAGGTTCACGTTTCCGCTACTTCCGTAGGCAGGAACGTCGTCGTTGCCGGTGTAGTATTTGTATACACGTTTCTTGATACGATTGACGTAAGCAATCTTCTCCTCACGTGTCACGTCGTCGCGCTTGATATATACGAAGGCGTCGTCAACGAGTTGCTTGAACTCGTCTGCCTTGTCCTTCTCGTTCGCCATCTGGTCCTCATACTTCTTTGCGATGAGCTTAGCCTGAGCCGAGTCGTAGCTGTAGTCGCCCTTCGCAATGTAGTTGACGCTGAGGTTGACGATGCCGTTGTAGGTATCGAACTTCACGTTGGCAAACCATATCGACTTGCGGGTGTCGTAACTGCAGTCGATAGTGCGCACCGAACCGTCCTCGCCGAAGATATTCAGATACACCTCCTGCAGCACATCGGCGCTGTTGTCGGTGAAGTCGAGCGTGAACAGCACGTTGTCGGGCGTGTAGTACCACGAGTGTGAGGTGGTGCCCTTCTCGAAGTCGAACACGATTGTCGGGTTCGTGTTCATGGTCACTGTCTTTATCTTCGGATAGTTGCTGATGTATGTCACGTTCTTGGTCTCGGTGAGAAGCATACTGCCCGACTCGGTCGTAATCTTCGCCGAGATTGGATACTCGTTCAGATTAAACACATTGAGCAACGTACACTCTGCATTCCAACTGCCGTTCGCCTTTGCCGTGGTGTGACCTACGAGTTCGTTGTCCGAGTATACGTCTACCTTAGAACGTGCCGGCGCCGAACCAGCCACATTGATTGTAGCCGATGTTATTATCTCGGGCACAATGATGTCGAGTGTCTTCACCTCCACAGTTGCAGAGCCGATAGGCTGCGTGAGCGTGGCGCCCTTGTAGTCGAACACTACCGATGCGGTGGCGTTGAACGTGCTGCTGGCGGTTGGTATCACGCAGAAGCGCGTCTGTGCCTGGTAGTTGTCGCCGAGCTGTACGGTGAGTCGCTTGCCGCTGAGTGTGTACGGCATGAGCTTCGGACCCTGAATGACCGACTTCTCCACGAAGTCGCATGCGTCAGGAAGGTCTACGACGAGCTTCACATTGCTTACGTCGCTCTTGTATACGCCCTTGAAGTCGACAACCGAACTTAGCGTGAGATACTTGCCGTTGGTGATGCTACTCTTGTTGGAAGAGAACGAGGTTGAAGCCGTTGTGTAGCTGAACAGACTCTCGTCGAATGCCGGAACGGTAGCGTTGTGCACGGTCGCAATCTTTCCTGTCTCCACCTTTACCGCGTTCTTCACGTAGTCCTTGCCTTCGCTGAGTCCTATCTCGTCGAAAGCAGAGAGACGAAGTATGGAGTTCATCAGTTCCGACTGACCCATCGTGACGAGTGTGTACTCGCCGTCATCAACGTCAGCGAACGAAGCCTTAGCCTCAGCATATGCCGTCTTTTTGAACAGCTCGCCGCCAGCGCTGTAGAGCATTGCTGTCACGGCGCGGTTGTCGGTCATCTCGAACGATGCTTCTATGCAGCCCTTGCCTACGATGTCGAACGTAGCCTGCGCGCGGCGGTTATCGTCCACCGTCACCATACGTTCTATCGGACTGAATGCGCCGGTCTTAGACACTGCGGTAAGACGCAGTTGGTCGCCGATGTTCATGGTTTCGTCGAGCACGGTGAGCGTAGGATACTGCACCGAGAGGTCTTTCTGCTCGCAGTTCTGCGTCACGTTGAACACACTGACAGTCACGTTGCGATGGTCGGCGTAGAAGTTCTGCATTTCTTCCGATCCGGCTGCCTTATACGTGAATCCGTAAGCGATGCGTGCGCCTACCATCGACTTCATCACAGCCTTGCCCATGTCGCGCTGTGTCTCGTCGTCGGCAAATGCACCGAGCGTGTCGAGCTTGTTCACGCACTCCGTAGCTGCTACGACGAGGTGGGTCTCGGGTGCAGCCAGAACAGATAAGGTCCACTGTCCGCGACGGTCGGTCTTTGTGGTGAACGTCTTCTGGAACTTGCCGTTGAGCGTCTGCGTTGCCGACACCGAAGCGTCTGCAATATATATGTCGTCGTCGCCAACGACGGTACCGGTAAGGGTGATGGTGCGCAGCGGCTGCAGTTTTACAACGCAGATGTTGTTGGCACCGCTCACGCTGATTGCGGTGTCGGCAGGAGCCTTGTACGCCGTGCCGAGCTTGTCGTTGAGCGTAACGCGGCATACGAGCTGCTGACCTTCAGGTATCTCGCCCAACGATACAGCCTTGCGCAGATATACCGTCGTGCCGTCTTCGAGCGGCTTGAGCCATTCTACGGTTGCCATCGACGTGAGGTTCTCGCCTTCGGGCGAAACCACCTTTGCCGCAACGGTGTGCAGAGGCTTCAATGTGCCGAACGCCACTTCCATGTCGCCATCCGGAATGGTTACGTTCTCGATGCGTCCGATCTCAAGCCCTGCACGCGAGTACATATATACATTATACTGCTCGTCCTTGCGCAGTCCGCTGAACGTGTATATCTGTCGGTCGGTGATGACATACTTCTGTCGCACGCCCGAATTGATGTTCACCAGTTCGATGGTGTTGTTCTTGTAGCGTCCGTCCTTGCCTTCAGCTGGCAGGTTCACCTGCAGTATGTATGCGTCGTTGGTGATAGGCTGAATGGTGAAGTCCTTCCAGCCTTCGGCGGCAGCATACAGTTCTACTGCCTCTTCCGGCACATAGACGATGCAGTTGGCTTTGTTCGTAAAGTTGACGAACGGCTCGTTATAGCAGCTCGGCGGCTCCATTGCGTAGACGGTGAGTGCGATGAGGTTCTGGCAGTTGCCGAACACCTCGTAGCCCAAACCTGAAATGGTAGCCGGAAGCGCAACCGACGCAACCGACAAATCATAGAAAGCCTGGTAGGGCACACTCGTAGCGCCTCCCGTACGCGAGAGGTCGATAGCCGAAGCGTTCTTGAAGTAGCTCATGCAGTAGTAATCGTCGTCCGTCATGCGTCCCTTCACAATCAGTCGGTTCACGTTCTGATAGTTGTCGCTGCCCACAGTGGCGTCGAGCGCACTATAGAGGTCGCCTGGTGTGAAGTCGTCGATGATAGCGAGTCCGGTAGCGGCGTTGTAATAGTTGGCGCCCGGATTGCCTGGCGACTCGGGGTCGTAGACGAGTATCGCCACGACCTGCGCACCGGCGTCAGTCATAGTAGCACTGAAGTAAGTAGACTTTTCCTCCTGCGTCACACCGTTCAACATCCATCCCTTGAAGCGGTAGCCTGTTGCGGGATAAGCCCTGACAGTATACGTCTCTCCTGACACCACCTCAGAAGCCGAGAGCGAGAACCTTGCAGCTCCTGCCGGCGAAGCAATCGCCGTAAGCGGGCGTTTCAGCTTGGGCTGCTCAGGGTCTTTGGGGTTGGTAGGGTTATAGACATAGTTGGCAGTAAGCACCATGTCCGAAGCCGGCATCTCGAAGTTGTAGTAGCTATTGGTGCTGACGGTCTCGCCGTCGCGTGTCCAGCTTTTGAAAACGTAGCCCGAGTAGCTGTTTGCAGAGAGGTTTACCCAATCGCCCTCCTTGTAGGTGCCTGCGCCCGAAAGCGAAGCTGCACCGATAGGGTTGCATACCACCGTGAGCTTATACATCTTCTCTACAGGCGTTGGCGGCTGCGGATCGGAAGGCGATTCGGGGTCGTACACGATGTCTGCCATTAAGGTGACATCGGTAACTGAAGGCATGGTGAAATGGTATTCGCCGTACTGCTGTTCAATCTGTTTGCCGTCGAGCGTAAGGCTGCGGAGTCGGTAGCCACTGTTCAGGCGTACGCTCAGATATACGTTCGAGCCGTCGGTGATGTATGCTTCACCATCGCCTCTGAACAAGCCGTATTCTGCGCTGTATGTATTATAGTCGAGAGCGCTGAGACCGCTCTTGTTGTTGGTTCTGAACGAGAGCTTGCTCTTTGCCTTGTAGGTGTATGTGGCGGATGCGACGAGGCTCACGCCGTTCGCATTGACGCACACCGCCTTTAGCGTTGCGTCTGCACCTGCCTGAATCTCCACCGGAGCGGTATATACCATGCCGTTGTCTGTCGTCGGGTCGGTGCCGTCGAGCGTGTAGCGTATGGTTGTTGCAGGATCGTTGAGGTCGGTGATAACAGCCTGGAACGTGCGGTAGAACTCGCCGCTTTCGTGCGAGATGACCGGTGCCTTCGGCTTGGGCTTCACCTCGCCCGTCGAGTTGAGATACACCTTGATGTTCTTCACGCGGAACTGTCCTTTGTTGATGTTGAACAGCACCTCGGTTGCAGCTGTGCTACTCTCCCATGTGTACAGCTTGGCTGTGGCGTCATAGCTCACGCTGCCTACGTTGGCAGAGAGCGTGGTGGCGTCGTTCTTGTATGTCTCGGTCAGAAACTCCACCTTCGACACGTTGCACTCTTCCGGAGCGTACATAGTGATGGTGTTGCCGGTGTATACTCTGATTGCGCCATTGTAATACCTCGGAGGTATCGAGTTGGTATTCTTGTCGAACACGAACGAGATGCCTGTGGCCTCGTCGTCCAGGCTCGCTACGTCGGTGCCGTTGCCGAGAGTCTGGTCGGGTACCAACTCGACGACGGTTTGTGCCGACAGTGGGCAGCCCGCTGCCCACCCCACTATGAGCAGGGCGAGCAGCATGGCCGTTCGTTGTATGTTAATAAATAGGTGTTTCATAAGAACAAGGTTTTTACTTTATCACTGTCTTATATGTCTTCTCGCCGCATACTACGACGTAGATGCCTGCCTGTGCCTTTGTCTTGAACTCGGCGTAGCTGCCGCTGAAGACGGTCATGCCGGCTGCGTTCACTACTGTCACTTCGGCGTCGGCACCTATCTCGGCTGCGATTGCGTCGATAGCAGTCAGAGGCGACTTGAAGCTTATCTGGAAGCGGCCTGCCGTAGTGCCGGCTGCTGCCTCGAAGGTGTAAGCGCCTTCGCAGAGGTTCACGGTGGTGCCAGTCTCACGGTCGGTGAGCATCACCGCCCAGTCGTCTGTGTAGCGGCCAGAGAGCGTAATGGTGTACTGACCTGCTTTGGCTGTGCGGATGGCGAGTTGTGCAGTGCCGTCTGCGAGCGGACGTTCGCAGATGTCGTACTTCACGTCGGCGTCTACGTATATCTCGACGCCCGACGGCTTAGAAGCGAAGAACTTGGCTGCGTCGCGAGAGCAGTCGTAACCCATCGATGCCTTCTCGTTCAGCACGATGCGTGTGCGGTTGTCGCTGCCGCAGCCCTCGATGGTGAAGTTGAAGACGTTGCGCTGTGCGCCGTCGATGCTGCGTGCCGGAGCGCTGTTGACGCCAGGCTTCTGAGAGTCGGCCTGGGTAGCCTTGAGCGCGTCATTGTAGTGCATGCGTCCCTCGGCGCCGAACACCATCTGCTCTACATCTATCGGTCGCTGCACGAAGAACGACTCGTAAGGACGCAGGATGATGTCGTCGTCAATAGGCGAGTAAGCCTGATAGTTATAGCCATTCCAGAGCACGATTGGCGAGTAGAACTCGTCCTTCAGATGGTTCATGTCGAAGTAGCACGGGTATGGGTTGCCCACGAGGTTCCACGAGCGGTTGTGAGCGAACTCGGCTGCATACTCCTCAAGCGGCACGATGATGTCGTTCGAGGTGAAGAGACGGTTCTTCGTAACGGTGTTGCGCGACGGGAATACCACCACTGCGTCGTTGTAGTTTCCGTTCTCGTTTGTGGTGTTGTTGGCAGCCTGAATGATGTAGCCCTTGCCTGCCTGCAGCACGCCGTCTGCCGGCACATCCTCCCAATTGCTTGAGGCGCCTGTCTGCTCGGTCTGGTCGCCGGTTGCAGCCGCACGCTTGGCGCTGTTGTACTGGCGGATGACGTAGTCGGTGTTGTTGAGTGCATATACGTCGCTCATCTGCACGTCGTACTGGAACGAGATGAAGTGCCATTCGTTCTTCTCGAACGTCACTTTGCAGAGCACGCTATCGGCGCGCATATTCTCTGCGTTGTTGAGGAGTGTCGGTCGGCGGTCGTTGCTGTAGTATATGCCGTTGTTCTCGTTGATGTTATTGTTGTTGCGGTTGTAGAAGTAGTTGTTGATGGTGAATACGCCTGCCGAGAGTGTGCCGTCGCCCGAAGCGGTGAGCTGTCCGACGCTGTTCTTGGCAGAGCTTCCCCAGTTGTAGTCGTCGATGTAGTAGTCGAGAGTCATGTTCGGGTTGTCCTGCAGCACGGCGTTGTCTCCCGACTGGAGGTCGAACGTCATCGGTCGCTTGACGTAGATGTTCTTCACCGGCTCGTTGAGCGGCTTCATAATATAGAACTCGCTCCAGTATTGTGCGTCGCGGTAGGCGTCGATAGTGAACGGAGCTATGTAGAGCGTGCAGTGGTTGAGGTCCATGCCGCCGGTGAAGCTGCCTGTTGCAAGCGGAGGCACGATGGCCTTGCACTTCACGGCGAGCAGACTGCTGCAGTTCTGCAGGGTGCTGTAGCTGAAGTCTTCCACGCTCGACGGTATGGTGAGCTCGGTGAGGGCGCTACAGCCAGAGAATGCGTACGAACCTATCTTGGTAAGCGTCTCGGGCATGGTGATGCTGCTGAGGGCGCTGCATCCGCTGAATGCGTTGTTGCCGATAGACGTAACCGCCTCGGGCACTACCATCTCGCTAAGTGCCGTACAATTCTCGAACGTACTGCTACCGATGGTGCGAAGCATCGGCGGGAGCGTCACTTTCTGCAGCTGCTGGCATCCGCTGAACACATTGTTTTCGAGAGCTGTGATGGTCTGCGGAACGGCTATTTCTGTTATTGCCGTACCGGCGAAGGCGTTTGAACCGAGAGTCTGCAGCGCGTCTGAGAGGATGGTGGGTGCGAACATGCTGCAAGTATTGAACGCATACGATCCGATGTACGCAACCTTCGAGATGTCGAAGTCGGCGAGCTTGTAGCAGCTGTTGAATGCGTAGTTTTCGATGCGTTCAACGCCGGCGGCGTTCACCTTAGCGAGACGCTGGCAACCATTGAATGCATAGCTTGGTATGATCTTGAGGTTCTCGGGCAGCGTAATCTCCTTGATGGTCTTCTGTCCGTTAAGGAACGACGAAGGCAAAGCCTGGAACGTAGCGTCGGCGAGATCGAGACAGCGCAGACGTGTGAGCTTCTTAATGTTAGAGAGGTCGGTATCGTTGAGCGCACCTATCACCTTCACGTTGACGCCCTTGCTCCAGTCGGCGTCGGTCATCTCGATGTAGGTCTGTGCGAACTCGCCCTTGCGCTGCACGTTTACGGCGAGCCAGTCGAAGTCCCAGCCCTCGGGCTGCAGGTCGGCGTTATACCAATTAGAGTTGGCGCTATACTGGTCGTAAGCCTCCTTGGCTCCGATATATACAACGTAAGACGACGGAATGCTCCAGTCGGTTGTAGGCATGTTGCCCTTCATGTGCAGCTCGTTGAGACGACACATTGAGTTGTTCCAGTTGAGATATATCTGATCGTAGCCGGCGGGCACGGCGAGCGACTTCAGGTTAGGCGCTTTCTCGAATATGCGATATGATGTTTCGTAGTAGTTGCTGTTGCCAGCAGAGGCGATCTGCATGACGCTACCGTTCTCGTACGGTGTCGATTCGGGCAGCTGTATGCTGTCCTGCTCAGTGAATATCTCAACGACACAGAAGCGGTCGCCGTTCTTCATTATGCTGAAGTAGTCGCCTTCGCGTTCGCCTGCAATCACCCAGCTGTTCTGGATTCTCGGCTCGGGATAGAACGACTGCTCCTCGCCTATAAGCACGCGCTTTGCGCCAAGGAACGTATAGTTGCTGCGGTCGAGTCCGTAAGGCAGGTGCAGGTAGATATTGCTCAGGTCGGCATCTCTCATTATTGTGGTGTTGCCGGTCACGGCGAGGTCGGTGATGGCTGAGCCTTCGAAGTTGAGATACAGCTGCGGCACATTCGTGAGGTCGAGCGTGGTCACGCTCTGTGCCTTAGACCAGTCGAAGCGGTTCTGTCTTGCGTTGCCGAATATCTCCACCTTGTGCTTCACGCCGTCGAGCACTACGCTGTCGGGGATGGTTACGGTGGTGGCAGTAGAGCGGATGCCCTCAACGGCAAGCATTCCGTCGTAGTAGTCGAGCGTGAGCGTGGTGAGTCCGTCGTCGCACGTTGCCTCAAGCACCTTCAGCTCCCAGCCTTCGGCCTTCAGCTCGGCAGAGTTCCATGCGTCGTCGTACTTGAAGTCGTTATACGATTCCTGCGAAGCGATGTACACGCTCATGCCCGAAGACAGGGCGTACTGCGTCTCGGGTTTAGCGCCCTTAATGTGAAGCTCGGTGAACGGCGCTGCTTCCCAGTCGACAAAGAGTTTCTGACAGCGTTCGGGGAGAACAACCGACTTGAGGTTGGGCGCCTTGGCGTAAAGCGCCTCCGGAGTGGCGGTGTGCTGCGCGCCGAACTGTGTGATGTATATTTTGTTGCCATACCAGCTGCTTGTAGTCGGCAGAACTACGCTCTCTTCCTGCGTGATGATCTCAACCAGGTTGAGGTAGCCCATGTTGTTCATTACGCCGAAGTATTCGCCCTCGCGCTCGCCGGGCATGATCCATGCGTTGTCAAATGCCGACTCGGGATACTCGGGCTGCTCCTCGCCGATGAGGATGCGCTTGAAGTTGAAGTTCTTATACGGCGAGCGCAAATAGCCGTAAGGCAGATGCAGATAGATATCGCCCAGATAGCCGTAGCTGTTAATCGAGCAATTGTCGCTTAGGTAGAGATCGGTTACGGAAGAACCGCCGAACAGCAGATTCACATCCTTCACGTTAGAGAGGTTGAGCGAGGTGACGCTCTGCGAGCCCGACCAGTCGAACGAGTCAAACTCAGGCTTGCCGAACAGTTTTACAGGGTACTCCTTGTCGTTGATAAACACGCTGCTCGGAGCTACAAAGGAGGTAGCCGTGGTGTTCATGCCCACCATGCACAACGTATCGCCGGCGAGATACAGGCCGAGCGTCGTCACGGTGTCGGGGCATACTATGGTGTAGGCGTTGGCAGCCATGTCCTCGGTGATGCCAAGACCGGGCAGATCCTTCTCTGCGCTCCACTTCTCTGCCACGAGAATTTCGCGAGAAGAATAGAACGCGTTGTTGTGCGACTTGATGACGGTGCTCTTGTCGCTCTTCTGAACGATGAATGCAAGATACATTATCCGACCATCGGGCACCCAAGTGTCTACAAAGAAATCGCTTGTATAGTTGTTCTCGGCGCTAAGCGTCACTTCCATCGAATTGCTGATATGCAGCGCACTGCCATCTTCAGACTGATAGAGAATGCAAGGCTGTACGACTGCGTCGCCGTCAGCCTCCAGCCGACCGCTGAAGCTGTATATGTTCTTATACGATGCTACCCATGAGTCTACGCCGTCCTTTTGCTTCGTAAGCAGGGCGTTGAATTTGAGATCGCTACCCGTAATCTCTATGACATTGGAGGCAAGATCAATATTCAGGCTGCCACTGAACGCCAGCGATGTGCCGTCATCGAACTTCCACAAGTCGACTGTCTGTGTCTGCTGGCTGCTCTTCAACTTCTTCATGCCGGCAGCCTTGCCCTTGTCCGGCACCTTGAACTTCGCCAAGGCGAGACTCGCCTCGTCTATCTTCATGTCGTTTAGCGACTTGCTCTGCTTTTGGGAGGCAGAACCTAACATTTGCTTTAGTTGACTGATGGGGCCTTGACCGGTTGCGGCAAAGGCGAGTGTACACAGAATGGCTGCGAACACACCCAGAGTGATAAGCGTTCTTTTCATTGTGTTGAGTTTTGGATTGTTTATGTTATTTCTATCTAATTTCTGTATTGACGTGCCTTAAACCTCTATTCCAACTTCTGCATTGACGGCGTGAAACGCTATTCTGATTGATACATTGACGGCGTATAACGTCGTAGCCTACTCCTTGTGCAGGGGCATCAACGTCTATTATTGCACAGTTAGGGTTTATGGTTTCTGGGGTTGTCTAGTTTTTTACTTAATTCGGGTTTAGTTTTTTATTTAATTACGGGTTTAGTTAGCTTTTAGTTTCGGGGATTTTAATAAGTTTTCGTTTTGTTCAGTCTATTCATGTTCTACAGAACAAGCACACATAGGGAGCAATTAAATCTCAAGGTCTAGTCAGTAAGCAGGCGCAAAAGCCTGTCATTTGCAAAGATAGTATATTTTTTAATACAATGCACATTTTCTTCAACTTTTTTTTCGCACTCCAGTTTTCATATCCCTCTCCCACTGCGTTTTACAAGCCCAGCTGCCACCTTTTCCGCTACATTGGCAACGAGCGGTTCGTGGTAGAGCGGGCTGACAATGCAAAGATAAAGGTGGGCCGTCCATTCTATCTTTAAAATACCTTTCAAATTCCTGCATAAGGATAACGGACGAAATGGCATAGTTATCAGAGTCGGACAGTCCGAAGTCGACTATCTTCACACGGTTGCCATTGGTAGTAACCATTATGTTGTCGGGCTTCAGGTCACGATGTATTATCTGCTCAGCGTGAATAGCCTTCAGAGCATCCGCAACCTGAAGCACAACGCTCCTCTTCGTTGCTACATCTGGCGAAGTGGCAAGATACTCATCCAAACTCGTGCCAACCACATACTCCATCAGTATACAGTTGCACAATCCTGCAACATTCACGAAGTCGATATAGCGCACGATGTTAGGGTGATTCAAGCGGAAACCGATGACAAACTCCTTCATCAAAAGCGATACACCCAAACAGACATTGATGAATTTATGGCAAACAACAAACGTGAAGCATTTTGCTAATACGCATTATTATATATTTAGAACTAACTTTAAAAATTATGACAGAAAAGAAAGAGATGCTGCTTATTGAAAAGATACAATGGGAAGCCATTGTGTCGAAAGTCAGAGACTTAACTCTAAAAGTCTCTATGCTCAAAGATAAATGTGTTACTCAACCGCAATATTACAACAATAAAGAATTGTGTAAAGTGCTTGGTGTTGAAGAACGGCTTATACAAAAATACAGAGAGCAAGGATTGCTCGCCTATTCAAAAATTGGTGATAAGTATTGGTACAGCCCACAGGATGTCTTAGACTTTTTAGAAAAGACTCGACATCCGGCTTTTTAGAAGATTTTGAAATCCTTGTCAAACAAGTTGGATATTGGTTTGAATAGTCTGCACAGGATAAGTCCGACGACTATCAAACCTATACGCACTAATGCAGAACCGTTCATCGTAAATCCGAGCCAAATTAGGCACAGCGGTGAACACATAGCGGTTATGGTTATCAGCATCATTAGTGATGCAAGGAATGTTTTAATGCCCATGTCTCTATTTTTTTATCTTTTTCAATGGTTTAAGGAACAACAATGTAGTCGCTCGGCAAGCCGTGGAAATACTTGCGGTAGGCATCGTTGGTGGTGTAAATGTCACCTTCATTGTCTTCCGTGATGAAATAGACTTTCATGTCTTTGTAGTGATTTTCAACCAGAATCTTGAAATCGGTGATGAATGCGACTTCCTCAGCTTCCATTTTGAGAACTCCATCTTTAAGGTCACAATGGAGAATGTTGCCACAAAGATTGCAGTCGCCATAGTCTATACCGAGTGCTAAAATGATGTTGCCTTCCCAACCTGGCTCCTCGTCAGTTTCCATAACGGGGCGTTTCTTGTCGGCAAACTCCTTGTAGAGATTGTATATTTCTTGAAGGTTCTCTTGTCTGCCCTCTATTTTATATACCACTCTTATCCAATGCAACTGTGACTTGACAAAAGTCTCCCAATCTATTGTTATGTCTTCTTCCATCTCTAATCAATTTTAAAGTTGTACAATGGTCGCAGACTGTCGCCTACAATCTCAAAAGCCACAATGTCATGAGCGTACTCGTTGCTTCCCACTTTAGCAGAGAGGAAGAACACATAGGAGCGATTGCCGTACTCATCATCCAGACTTACTATCTTCTGCACTTCATGATGGCTGTAATCATCATCAGGGTGAGCAAGTCGAAGCAGAGGGCGATGCTCTTTGTGCTGCTTGCCGTCTGCGGATTTGAACTTCACCACACAGTCAATGTCGGGTGCCGTTCCTCCTTCGCCGGTGTCATGCCAGATGGCTGTCACGAGACTGTCGTCAGAGACTATTGTATGGTAAGTCTCGGTAGAGTCAGACTTACCATAGCTCTTATCGAGACTTGTATCGGAAGACTTGTTCAAACATGAAGAACATATAGACAATGCCAACAAGGCTATGCTACAAAGCTGGAGTATCCTTTTCCCATTCCTCATAGTTTCCATTAGACATATATGCCCGTTTCAGTTTTTCATCTTCAAAATCACTCGTAAACATACATTCTGCCAAAACCTCACCATCCTCTGCGTATTCGGGGTCGAACACAAGTCCTGGGAGAGTAAGCGGTTCTTCTTGTTCATATATGTACGAACCGATATAGACGTATTCCTTGGAAGGCTCTACCTTATCTTTATCTAAACCCGTTGGCGGAATTAATTTAAGTTGATAAATATGAGTAAAAAGTTGCACA
>ERZ1031954.452-NODE-452-length-17213-cov-12.099429_pt1 | contig 17213 bp, 10 predicted proteins | sample MGYA00516701_ERZ1031954 | MGnify/ENA primary metagenome ERZ1031954 (study PRJEB33719, sample SAMN04261284) | wastewater metagenome | biome: rural village; feature: human; material: feces | host: Homo sapiens | place: El Salvador | collected 2013-01-07 ...
AGTATCGTTGGTGTTTGGTTAAGCCCTGCCACGGACTTTGTCGGGTGAGCCGAAATACAGAATGTGGAAGGTTGGCCTTTGTTTGTAAATCGTCTACTCAGAACAAAGTTGCATGTCGTGTTGACAGGTAGCAACGCCAAGCTCCTCAGCAATGACTTGGCGACCCATTTGACAGGAAGAAGCAGCGAAATCCCCCTCTTCCCTTTTTCTTTCGAGGAATATTGTCAAATAAAAGACGTAACGACCCAAGCGCTTACCACAAAAGAGATTGCGCTATGCAGAACCTCTTTCGACCAATACATGCGGCAAGGTGGATTCCCGGAACTGTTGCTCATCAAGAACCATAGGCAATACATATCCAACTTGGTGAGTAATGTCTTGAAAAGAGACATAGAGCAACGTTACAACATCTCATACCCTGCCAATTTCGAGAACATGGCCAATCATCTCTTGAACATATCCCCTGTAGTGCCTGCCATAAGCGAATTGGCTGAGACATTCGGTTTCAAGTCCACACATACCGTAAGAAACTACATCGACTATCTCAAGCAAGCTTATTTATTGGTTGGGGTAAAAAAGTTTTCCGCCAAAAGCAGGACGCGTATAACGCAGGAAAAGCTGTACGCAATAGATGTCGCGATGATGAACAAGAGGGAAAATGCTTTTGCGGGTGAGAACCTTGGATGGCGTTTGGAGACCATCGTGCTGCTTCATCTGATTCGCCATTGCCATTTTGAGGAAAGGGATGTCTATTATCTAAAAGACAGGTCTGGAGAATGTGACTTCGTGGTTTGCGATGGCAACAAGGTCTTGCAGTGCATACAGGTTTCTTACGACATTTCCAATGAGAAAACCAGGAAAAGGGAAATCAATGGATTGCTGATGGCGCACAGGCAGACAAAGTGTAACAACTTACTCTTATTGACAGACCATGAGCACGAAGAAATGGATATTAACGGTGTGCCTGTCACCATACAGCCTGTATATGAATGGGCTTGCAACTTACAAAGAAGACTTGGGTATAAGGCCTAAAAAGGCAAAGCCTTTCCCTTGTCATCCAAAAGGCCAACGTTAACGCCATAAAAAACACAAGATGATAAAAATAACCGGTAATGGCTTTGCGGATAGGGCAATAATGATTATATTTGCAAACCAAACGACTTGATTTTATGGAAGAAAGCAAATACATACGTTTTGACTGGGCCATGAAACGACTGCTCAGGCAAAGATGAAAAGCCTTGGCCTGCCGGCTGACACCATCCCAAAGATAACCGGGCTGACCGTCGAAGACATCAACAGCCTGTAAACACCCATACCACATTATTATATTAATACACGCGCGACAACAACATCATGACAAAATAATGGAAAGACCAACTCTCACCAACAAGCAGTATGTCCTGCCGTTCATCCTCGTAACCACCCTCTTCTTCCTCTGGGGCTTCGCCCGCGCCATTCTCGATGTGCTCAACAAGCACTTCCAGAACGCGCTCGACATTTCCATGTCGCAATCGTCGCTCATCCAGGTCACCACTTACCTCGGCTATTTCATCATGGCCATTCCCGCCGGCTGGTTCATCAACCGCCACGGCTACCGCACCGGCGTCATCTTCGGCTTGATGCTCTTTGGCGTCGGCTCGCTGCTCTTCATCCCCGGCGCCGAGGCCGGCACGTTCTACGCCTACCTGGGCGCGCTCTTCATCATAGGGTGCGGACTGGTGTTTCTCGAAACGTCGGCCAACCCTTATGTCACCGAGCTTGGCAACCCGGCCACAGCCACGAGCCGCCTCAACTTCTCGCAGTCGTTCAATGGCCTCGGCTCGCTTGCCGCCACGTTCATCGTGGGCCAGTTTCTCTTCACCGGCGACAACGCGCGCGGTAAGGTGGTGCTGCCCTACGCCATTCTCGGCATCATCGTGCTCATAATAGCCGTGGTCTTCTCCTGCGTCAGGCTGCCGGAGATAAACTACAAGGCCACCAATGAAGACAGCGAGCAGGGCACGCGCATAGTGAAGCTCTTCCGCCACCACCCCATGTTCGTCTTCGGCCTCTTCTCGCTCCTGGCCTACGAGGTGGCGGAGATCAGCATCAACAGCTATTTCATCAACTTCGTCACGGCAAAGGGATGGATGACCGACAACACCGCCTCCATCGTGCTCACCGCCGCGCTGGCGTTCTTCATGCTCGGACGCTTCGGCGGCAGCTGGATCATGCGGACCGTGAAGGCGGAGACCATGCTACTCGCCTGCGCCACGGGAAGCGTGATAAGCATAGGCCTCGTACTCTGCAACCTCGGCAAGCTGTCAATGATAGCCTTGGTATGCAACTACATCTTCGAGGCCATAATGTTCCCCACCATCTTCTCACTCTCGCTGCGAGGGCTGGGCAACCTCACCAAGAGCGCGTCGTCGCTGCTGATGATGACGCCGATAGGCGGCTGCGGATTCCTGCTGATGAGCATCGTCGCCGAGTCTACGCAGATGATGTCGCTGCCGTTTATCATTCCCTTCCTCTGCTTCTTCCTCGTGTTGCTTTTCGCTTTGGAACTCGCGCGAAAGGGCAAGGGCCACGACCCCGTGCTGACGCTTTAAGGCGCGGCGCCTACATGGCATGACAAATTTTGCAAAACGGATATTGCAAAACCGCAAAGCAACGGCAACGCGACACTTCCAATTACCTTTTTTTAATATTCGGAAACGTTAAATAACCATCAAGGACATGGTAAAAGGAAATATATGTGCTAAATTTGCATGCTGAAGAGAGCAAGGCAGTCTCTCTTTATACAGGATTTCAAAAGGAAAACAATTATCTTTTAAACATTTAATAAAATGGTTAACTACAAAGATTTGGGTCTCGTCAACACACGCGAGATGTTCAAGCGCGCCGTAACAGGCGGTTATGCTGTACCAGCATTCAACTTCAACAACCTTGAGCAGCTTCAGGCTATCATCACAGCCAGCTCTACGCTCAAGAGCCCTGTCATCCTTCAGGTTTCTAAGGGTGCCCGCGCATACGCTAACCCTATCCTGCTCCGCTACATGGCACAGGGTGCCGTGGAGTTCGCCAAGAGCCTCGGCTGCAACCATCCTGAGATCGTGCTGCACCTCGACCACGGTGACACTTTCGAGCTTGTCAAGGACTGCGTAGACCTCGGCTTCTCAAGCGTCATGATCGACGGTTCAAGCAAGCCTTACGAGGAGAACATCGAGCTCACACGCAAGTGCGTGGAGTACGCCCACAAGTATGACGTCACTGTCGAGGCTGAGCTCGGCGTGCTCGCCGGCGTTGAGGACGAGGTCGCTTCTGAGGAGAGCCACTACACAAAGCCTGAGGAGGTCATCGACTTCTCACAGCGCTCTGGTTGCGACAGCCTCGCCATCTCTATCGGCACAAGCCACGGTGCTTACAAGTTCAAGCCCGAGCAGTGCACACGCGACCCGAAGACTGGCCGCCTGGTTCCTCCTCCATTGGCATTCGACGTGCTCGCCGAGATCGAGAAGAAGCTCCCTGGCTTCCCAATCGTGCTCCACGGCTCTTCTTCAGTGCCACAGCAGTATGTAGACATCATCAACAAGTTCGGTGGCAAGCTGCCTAACGCCGTTGGTATCCCAGAGGAGCAGCTCCGCAAGGCTTCAAAGAGCGCTGTCTGCAAGATCAACATCGACTCAGACTCTCGTCTGGCTTACACTGCCGGTGTGCGTGAGACTCTTTCTGAGCATCCTGACTACTTCGATCCTCGCCAGTATGGCAAGGTGGCTCGCAACTACATGATCGACATGTACGAGGAGAAGATCAAGGACGTGCTGGGCTCTGACAACAAGCTCGCCAACTGCGACTAATCTGCCTTTCTGTCTCCACGCGTGGAGATGATAAAGGCTTATCAAATATAAAGGCGCGTGAAGACACAATGTCTTCCGCGCCTTTTTCATATGCCATTAGCCAACAAAATGTAAAAAATCATTTGCAAATAACAGATTTTTTCATAAATTTGCAACATTATCCACCATGATAAAACCCACTGTGCGATAACGGAATATGAAACCATAATCGTTTGTCTCTATCGCCCTGACAATTTATTAACGCTGGAGAGGGACTGCCGGCACAACACTTAAAAAGAAATGTTCCTGAGGAAGTTCTTTATATCCATTATGCTTTTGGCAAGTGTCGCTGCCATGAGTCTCGCCCAAGGCACCACTTCCCTTGCCCTCTCAGAGACCATGGGCAAGTTTCTCGACGCTTGCCTGACCGCCAACCAAGGCATGGCCCGGAAAGACGCCGACATGACGCAGAAAGCCATCGACGCGCTGACAAGCCTCAACATGGCATCGCTAAGCGAGAGCCGTCTGGCGCCCGTCGATGGCTCCGACATGCTGCCACTCGACGGCCACTTGGTCTACGATGCCCACTACCTCGACTCGCTCATCGTGTGCCAATTCGAGACTGGCGTGGTGAAAGTAAACCCCGCCATGCTGCTACGCGGCGACGACATGCCCGACATCTGCTACGCCAACAAGGTACTAAGACCACACGGAAAGGTCACGTTCCAATGCAAGGGCTCCGGGACTAAAGAGCTCGTGGTCGTGGCGGAAGGCAACGCAGAGGTAAGCATGATGGTTGACGATGAGAAAAACGACATACACATCGCAGGGGCGAAGAGCCATGGCGTGGGAACGGCCTACGCGCGGTGGAAGATGCCACGGTTCTCCACTTTCTTGGTGACGGTGGAAAACAAGACCGACGCCGCCGTCAGCTTCGTGCTGGCGATAAACCAGTAAGCTGCTACGACACACAAGACCCATGTATCAACGCACAAACCTCGTATCATGCGAACCGCTATCTCGCTAATCCTCCTTTGCCTTGCGACGTGTGCCATGTCGCAGACGCCTATCGCCCATTACCAAAAGGGCGACTCATTGGCCGCGCGCGGACTGTATGGTGCCGCCATACAAGAGTTAGGACTGGCCGAGAAAGACGAGGGCAAGCTACTCAGAAACCGCAGGCAATTGCTCTACGGCCGCCTTGCCTATGCCCATCAGCAACTTGGCGAATACCGAAAGGCCCTCGGCTACTATGAGAAACAATTGGGAATGATGGGGCCGTCGTCGCCAAGCCGCGACGACATCATGCTCAACATGACCGACCTCTACCTGCTCACTGGCGAATACCGAAAGGTGATTGCCGTCCTCGGCAAGCTGCCTGGCGACAACGCCAAGAAGACCATCAACATGGCTTCGGCGTTGTGCCGCATGGGGAAAACGGACGACGCGCTCAAGTTGCTCGACGAAGTGGCGACGAGGACGGCTCCATGCGCCACGGCCATAATGAGGCAGGCAAACGTGGCGGCACTGCAAAACAAGGCTTTCGTCCTCGACATGACAGGGCGGCACGCGGAGGCTTACCTCTTGATGAAAGCAGTGCTGCCAAGACTGGAGACAAAAGAGGAATATTACCAAGCCTTGGGCAATTTCGCGCTCACGGAGTCGGCACTCGGCAAGAGCGGCGACGCATTGGGCCACATAGACCAATGCATCGCCTGGCAGAAGACGTGGCTCGGAAAGAACCACGACGACGTGGCGATATCCACGCGAAAGAAGGCGGAGATACTCATGGCGGCAGGGAAGACGGCGGAGGCGGAGAAAGCCTTCAAGGAGTTTTTCGGCATTGAGCGACAAAACATTGAAAAGAATTTCGCGTTCATGACCGAGAAGCAACGACGCGACTACTGGAACTCGAAAAAAGACCTCATAGCCGAGTGCCATGCCTTGGGAAGCCAAAACCCACGGTTCCTCTTCGACGTGGCGGTGTTCTCCAAGTCGGTTTTGCTGCAATCCAACAAGGACTTCTACCGCTTGGTGTCAACCGACAAGCGACTTAAAACTGAATACGAGCGGTTGCTGGTATTGAGAAGCAAAGCCGCCAACCTCAGCGGGCCGCGACGCGACTCAATGGAAATCGCCATGGAAAGGAAGGAGCGCGAGCTGATGGGCAAGCTGCCCGACTGGCAAGGGTTCTCCCGGCAGATGAGCGTCACGGGCGGCGACATAGCGCGCGCCCTGACACGTCCCACCGACCGCGCCGTGGAGTTCGTGAGGGTGAACCGTGGCGACACCACGCTCTACGCCGCCTTGATGATCGACCCGCAAGGCAAGGCGACCTACATCACCATTGATACCGAGCAAGGGCTCTACGAGCACGCGTTGCACGGCAACCCCTTGCTTGGCACGTTGAGGGAGGCATTGCAATCGCATCGCCACAGCGACAAGGACAACATCTATACAGACACCTTGCTTGGCAGGAAGATATGGACTCGCGTGATGAAGAACGTGCCAAGGAAAGGAAGGCTCTTCTTCGCGGCGGACGGGCTGTTTCACCTGTTGGCCATAGAATACCTCAACTTCGACCGTCCCGATTGCGAACTCTACCGCGTGTCGTCCACACGCTACCTGCTCGAGCGTCGCAAGGGCGGCAACGCCCCCACGCTATTGCTCCTTGGCGGCATCGATTACAACGACGCGGCACTTGCTAAGCGGCAAGACTCCCCCGACCGCTCCACCAGCCAGATGCTCGCCGAAGACCGCATGCCTCCTGCCGTGGGCGGAGGCTATGGCTACCTGCCTGGCTCATTGGCGGAGGTTGACGCCATAGCCTCGACATACAAGCGAGGCAAGGCCACCAAGCTCACGCGGAGGCAGTGCGACGAGGCCGCGGTGAAAGCCATGATGGGAAGACACGGCATCGTACACGTCTCGACACATGGTTACAGCACCGACAACGAAGCGCCCACGCCTGCCGAATACGACAAGGACCGCCTGCGCGAGGACTTGTCGATGCGGCGTTGCGGCGTGTTGCTCTCCGGAGCAAACACCCTATCATTGCCAAACGACTCCAACCGCCACCATGAGGACGGGGTACTGTCGGCCCAAGAGATAAGCGACCTTGACCTCAGCCACGTAGACCTCGCCGTGCTCTCGGCTTGCCAGACCGGGCTTGGCCACGTCACCTCGGATGGTGTCTTCGGCATGCCCCGCGGACTGAAGAAGGCCAACGCGGGCGCCGTGGTGGTGTCGCTGTGGGAGGTGAGCGACAAGGCCACGCAACTTCTCATGTGCCATTTCTACCAAAACATGGAGCGAGGCATGGGCAAACGCGCGGCCCTGGCAAAGGCGCAAAGGCAGTTGAGGGAAACCGTGCTCACGGAGAAGGAGACCTACGGCGTGTTCGACCCTACCACGGGAGCCACGCGGCAGGAAGAACACGTCGTGAGGACGACCTTCGACAAGCCTCACCTTTGGGCGGCGTTCATCCTCATCGACGGAATATAAGCCATGCGCCAACCATAACGGCAAAACAATAATATCAACGACAAAACAACATAAACCACACATACCGACTACAATGAACAGGATATTATCACTGCTCCTTCTCGTGACACTACAGTGTCTCGCCACAACAACCGTTGCCCAACCCAAGGCTCCTGCCGCGACTGCCAACGCTCACGCTAACATGGCAAAGGGCAAGGACGTGTCAACCTACGACCTGCTCGTGTTCCAAAACAAGAACATCGGCAAGGACATCACCCGCAAATATGGTGCGCAGCTCGAGGGCTTGCGCCAAGACATGAGCCGCGGCTACCTCTCCAACCTTCTCGGGCAAGGGCTGACGGCCGCCAAGAAAGCGGCAAGCACCTCACTGATGGGACTGGTGTCCACCGGTGTCAACATGATTGGCGACATGGTGAGGTCGAAGAAAAACGACTGGCGCGCGGCGGTGGCACGCGAGAACGTGTTCGTGAAGACTCTGCCCATGATGGAAAACATAGAGGACTTCTACAGCGACGTGTCGTTCGCCGGGGCACTCGACCCCAGCTCGCTGTCGTTCAACGGGTTCGGCTGCCTGCAAAAGCGCGACAACGACACCGTGCTCTACATGGTGTGCCACTTGGACACCACCGAGTATGGCGTGGGACGCATATTGAAGCACTCCAAGTTTGAGCTAACCTTGGACACCCTTGTGTTCAACCCCTACAAGTGTGACCTGCCAAACGACTCCACCCTGCCTTACTCACTGCGCATGCCGTTCTCCTTCACCAACCGCGACAACCTCAACCTGCAAATCAGCCTCAACGTCATGTCGTCGTGGATAAACCAGGCCATACAGTTGCATCGCGACCAGACTCTCGGCCAGTTCTTCGTCAACGTGCCCATCAACGAAAACACGCTCGACGCCGACTCCGTGTTCCGCTTCTACCGCGGGTCGGCCAACAACAAGACAGTGTGCGACATCACGGGCGAGAGCTTCATAGTGCCGAGGAGCTACATAGGCGTGCGCGACGCTAACGGAAGGTTCCACGACGCGTGGGGCACCGGGCAATACAAGATGTCGATGACGTTGAGGGAGACCTGCTCCAACACCGAGGCCTTCGACAAAAACTGGAAGGCCGACTGGAAGGCGCGCAAGATGAACAAGGGCCACAAGGTCGACTTCGGAAGGGCCATGCGCCAGCTGTGGGATGCCAACGGCAGCAAGTGGGTCATGTCAATAGTGGAAGCCCCAGCGAAGATGCTCACCCAAGACTTCCTCGCCACGATAGGATTCTTGCAGCCACAGGCGACGGGCGCGGCGGCAATGGGGGCAATGGGAGCTTCCGGTGCAGCCATGATGAAGACTCCCTCGCAACAAGGCACCGCCGGTAAACAATAAGCCTGTTGTCAAAAGTTTCGTAAAATACATATCCTTCATATATAAATATATGAGAAAAATCCTCCTGCCTGCAATTCTCCTTTTTGTCGCCAGCATGGTGTCGCGAGCCCAGACCAAGGAGTCGGACGCGATATTTGCCCAAGGCGTAAGCCTCTACAACAAAGGCAAGTACAAGGATGCCATCAACCTGTTCGCGCGGTGCGACTCCATCGACGCCTTGACCCTGCCAGCGGAAAGTAGCCGCGCGTGGTACGGCAAGGTATGGATGGGCGCGTGCTACCACAAGTTGGGGGATGACGCGAAGGCCAAAGAGCTGTCGCCATACTATACCGCGCCACCAGTGGACAGGCGGCTCACGGTGCAGTCGGACAGCCTTTCCGACTTGGTCATGCCCATGTATCAAGAAGGCAAGGCCACCGAGTCCGCGCCAATCCTGAAACGCGTGATGGAACTGGAGCGCGAGAACCTTGGCGAGAACTCCGTGTGGTGTGCCAACACCATGATGCTCTACGCCAATGCCCTCGCCCACTCCACTGGCGATTTCGACGGGGCGAGGGCATACGTGGACAAGGCTTTGGCGGTGTTCAAGGCCTACAGAATGCACGACAGCTACATCCAGGCCAACGACTTGCTCTACGGATGGTATCTCGACACGGGCGACTACGCTACGGCAAAGGAGCTGCTTACCGTCTCGCGCGACTTGCGCGTAGCCAACAATTACCCCGAGCTGGAAATCGCCGTGGACAACGCCACGATAGCCGAATGCGACATATTCACCGGGAAACCGCGGGAGGGGCTCGACAGCATCACGTCCATCGCTGCCAGATGTGTAGACCAACTCGACATGGGCAAGGAGTCGTATCTCTACGGACGGTGGACATACGCCATAGCCTCGGCCAACTATGCCTTGGACAACCAGCAAGAGGCTTACGACAAGGCGACGGAGGCAAAGCGCATACTGGAAAACAACGGCGACAACTATTCGTTCGCCCATTTCCAGAACGACCTGTGCATTGCCCTGTCGGCATTGAACCTAAAGAAGGACAACGCCACCGAACTGACAAGGCAAACCAAGGACAACTACCTCAACTCTGAGTTCGCCCTGACTCCAAGTTTCATATCCCTGTTGGACATATACTACCACAACGCCTACAAGTCCATGACCAAGGAAGAGAGGGTGGAGACCATGGAAAAGCAACTCTCATTGGCAGGGCAAGTGTATGGCAAGAACAGCGTTTTCTACCTGTCAACACTGACAAGAACCATCAATCACCAAATGGACTTCCCCGATGTCGAAGCCATGATGGCTAAGGCCTACGCGCACATAAAGGAGGCCGGGGAAATAATCTGCGGCATGGACAGCGTACCCACGCATATCATAGCCGACGTGTACCAAAAGAAGTCGATAATCGACGCTGGATATTACAACAAGGCCGACGAGGCGGAAAAAGACTTGCTTGAGGCGCTGCCAATAATGGAAAGGCACGGCGGAAAAGACCGTGCGTATTATTCCATCGTGGCCGAACTCGCCAAGCTCTGCCAAAACTCCGGGAGATACGAGGAGGCCTTCAACCACTACGCCAAGATAGAGGCGTTTTACGAGAAGACTGGCGACACCGCAAACGAGAGCTACCTGAAAACATTGCTGAACATAATACAGTATTGCCAATCGGTGGGCGATGCCAGCAAGATGGAAGCCTATACCCAAAAGGCCGACAATGTGGTGGAAGGCGCGGAAAACTTGCGAAACACTTACACGTACCTGGCACTGCTTGTCAACAAGAGCGTGCTGGCTCTCAAGAAAGGCCATGCCGATGAATGCGACCGAATGGTGGACGAGGCATTGGCCACCAGCAAACGGATAAACACTGGCTCAGAGGGCGAGGACGCTTGGGTCATGCTCCCGATAGTGGCAAACCACTGGATGTCGGGCAACTACGCCAAGGCGGAAACGATGATGAAGGAGATAATGACATCGTTCGGGAAAATCATCGGCAAGACCAATTCCGACCTATTGGTGGGGAAGGGATGGCTGGCAAGGATGTACGTGACGGACGGTAAATACGCGGAAGCGAAAGCCATCATGGACGAGATTATGCCCGAACTGCCAAGCTACACGCTGGAACCGAAGAACAAGGCCAACATCCTTTACATAAACAGCGACTTGAACATCAGGCTCAAGAACTACAAGGAAGGCATCGCCGGCACCAAGCAGCTCAACGCGCTCTTGGCTGACATCGTGCGCAACAACTTCTCGTGGATGTCGTACAGGCAACGCACCACCTTCTGGGACGAATTCTCCAGCTGGTACCAGTACGACTTCCCGCAGTTCTTCTACCGCTTCCCCAATGATGAGGTAAGCGGCTTCGCCTACGACAACGCCTTGCTGAGCAAGGGACTGCTGCTCAACTCGGAGACCGCCATCAACAAGTTCGTAAGCGAATGCAAGGACAAGCAGGTGCTCAACCTCTACAACGAGATTAAAGCCGACAAGGCGCGCCTCGACCGCATGACGCAAGCCGGGCGGACAGGTTCCGAATATTCTGCCTTGGCGGCGGAGACCGAGGGCAAGGAGAGGCGGCTGCTCTCCATGTCAAAGGCATACGGCGACTACACCAAGCGCCTCGCCGTGGGATGGGCCGACGTGCGGCGAAGCCTGAAACCCAACGAGGCGGCGATAGAGCTGATGAGCATTCCACTGAACGCCGACTCCACCATGCTCTCGGCCCTCGTGCTGCGACACGACAGCAAGGTGCCGCGGCGCGTGGACCTCTGCGCGGAGAGGCAGATTTCCGCCATAGGCCAAGACAGCCTATATAGCACCGACAGGCTCTACCATCTCGTGTGGAAACCGCTCGAAAGCGCGCTCCAAGGTGCCACGCGCGTCTATTTCTCGCCAGCCGGAGCGCTGCACAGCGTGGCGATAGAGTACGCGCCCGACGGGCGTGGTACGTTGGCCGCCGAGAGATTCAACCTCTGCCGCCTGTCATCAACGAGGGAGATAGCCCTGGAGCAGACAAGGCCCGACAAGGAGCAGGCCACACTCTATGGCGGACTGGAATACGACACCGACGCGGAGACGCTGAAGGAGGTGAACCAAGCCTACGCCACCGACGCCTACCGCTCGCGCGCCCTGACCGACGACAGGTCGATGCGCGCCGGCGTGATGCCGCTCGAAGGCACGGAGAAAGAGGTGCGTAACATAGCGGCGATAATGAAGGACGCCAAGGAGAGATACAAGGTCTACTCCTCGTGCGAGGGAACGGAAGAGTCGTTCAAGGCCCTCTCGGGCACCGACAACACCTGCCTCCACATCGCCACCCACGGCTTCTACATCCCCGACAAGGGCGGCAACGGACGCGCGCGCCAGACGTTCAGTTTCATGGTCAACGACAACTCCATACCCGAGGAAGACCGCGCCATGACGCACAGCGGACTGCTCTTCGCCGGAGCCAACGCCACCCTCCACAACGAGACCTTGCCCTACAACCTTGAGGACGGCATACTGACATCGCAAGAAATCACGAGCCTCGACTTCCGCAAGGTAGACCTCGTGGTGCTCTCGGCCTGCCAGACCGCCCTCGGCGACATGACGGGCGACGGAGTGTTCGGCCTGCAACGAGGATTCAAGAAGGCAGGGGCGAAGACGCTGCTCATGAGCCTGTGGAAGGTGGACGACACCGCCACGCAGATTCTCATGACGCGATTCTACACCAACTATCTCAGCGGCGACACCAAGGGGCAGAAGCGCGCCTCGTTCGTGAAGGCGCAACAATACCTCCGCGCGTGCGACGGGGGCAAGTACGACAACCCTGTATACTGGGCGGCGTTCATAATGCTCGACGCGCTGAGTTAGCCACGGCGCGAGAAAACGCCAGGAAACGCGCCATTCCTCATTAAGCTGAAAAGAGGGTGTGTCAAAACTGTTTTTTTTTCTGGAAAAATTACGCTAAAATCTGCCGAATAGCTTAAAATGAGCTATTTATGAGCTTTTCACCTCAATAGAGGTAATGATTTGGCAGCAGTTCTAACTTCTGCATTGTGCATAAGTTTGCTTGTCAAACAACTCTTTTCGATGGCAAAGGTACAACATCTTTGTGGATTAACGAAAATCGCATATGCTTTTTAGATTTTATTTTCAGTTGGGTGTTACATTTGCCGTACAAGTTCCTTATGCGTAATTATCTGTTATGAGAATGTTAAAAATGAACCGCAAAGTACATTTAATCGTCTAATGTTTCTTGTTTATGAAACAATATATTTATCTTTGCACAAAGATGAATATGTATGGCACAAAATATCTTCCGACTTGTCTTGACAGACGAGGCACAAAACTTTATTGAGAGTTTACCAGAAGCGGTATCTTACAAGATTTACTACAACTTCAAGCGTGTTGCAGGTGGAGAACGTAATAAAGAACTTTTCAAGAAGTTGGAAAACTCGGAAATATGGGAGTTCCGTACATTGTACAACAAAAATTGCTTATCGCTTGTTCGCCTTTTGGGACAAGGACAAAGAAACATTGGTGATTGCCACTCATGGCATTATCAAGAAAACTCAAAAGACACCGAGTAGGGAAATAGCAAAAGCAGAAGCAATAAGAAAAGAATATTTCAAAAACAAATAATCATGGCACAGATGAATCTTACCCCATTGGACGATGTGCTTGACAAGCACTTTGGAAAAATCGGAACTCCAAAACGTGATGCTTTTGAAAGTGATGTGGACGAGGCATTGCACGCATACCGTTTGGGAGAAGCAATCAAGAAAGCTCGTATAGAACAGAATTTGACACAAGAACAACTTGGTGAGCGTATCGGTGTGAAAAGAGCGCAGATTTCTCGCTTGGAAAGGGGGTATAGTATAACAATACCTACTATGCGAAGAGTATTCAAAGCTCTTGGTGTGGTAACTGCAACCGTAGATTTAGGGATTGCAGGAAAAGTGGCATTGTGGTAGATAAAACGCAGTGCATATGGCTTTAGAGATGAAAGGTATTTAAACTAAATCCATACGCACTGCATGCTATCACTTGACAAAATAGTAGTGTGTCTGTATCATAAAAGGAATAATTTAAGACAGTATTTCCTTTTTTAGTGCTTTTATTCGTTGTTCTATAATTCTGTCCCACAATCTAGAACCGCCCAACTCCGAGGCTGGAATATATTCTCCATACTTTTCGAGAAATTCCTCATTGTAGATAATAGAATCGTCACCATATCGGTCGATTATGTATGCCCAATACCATCTGTCAGCATACTTGATTAAAAGTTCATGGGTCATGCTGATACAAGATTTGTCAGATAGTATTTTCCAATCCCAATAATCCTTAAAAGTCTCAATGTTGTCCTCTGTAAACAATAGTGGACTATTATTTGAACTCAACTTATGCCAGTCAAGTTTATGCTTGAAGTTTTCAAGTAGGCTTTTTGTCCACACAACATCGTGGTTTCCAGAAAGTTCTTTCCAGTCCACATAATTCATATACTTCTCAAGCAACCGCTCTGTCCAAGAGAAATCTTTGGAGAGTTCTTTCCAAGCAGCCTCGTCCATCATACGAGAGACTAATTCTTTGTTTAACTTATCATTTGCCATATCTTTGAAATTTTAATTATGTGATTGGGTGCAAAGGTATGGCTATGATGCCCCATTATTTATGACAGGTTAGAACTAAATCAAAATTCCTTGAAAGTTTCATTGTTGCTTCACTGCTTTTGGGTCGAAGTAAGCACCGTGTTTATCTTGCCAAAAACTTTCAATCTAAAACTTGACCACTTTATTCAACAACGAAAAGAGCCATGTCATTACTCCAAAACAGAGTTGACATGGCTCTTTTATGTTTATTGGCTACAATCTGTAACTTTTCAGAGAGGTCATGTTTGCTTTGACACACCCTCTCCTTTTTTCGTATCCGGTTTCGTGCCCACTTACCCATGAAATGTTAAAAACAATGGTTTTACGCACTTTTATAGTACTATGTATTGCATAGTTCCCAAGTATTACCTATCTTTGCAAACGTATTAACCACAACCATTAAAGCAATGAACATCGACAATGCCAAATCCCAGATGCGCAAGGGCATGCTCGAATACTGCATCATGCTTCTGCTCCGCCACCGCGCGGCCTATGCCAGCGACATCATAGCGCAGCTGAAGGAGGCCGAGCTGATAGTGGTGGAGGGCACGCTCTACCCACTGCTGACGCGCCTGAAGAAGGACGGCCTGCTCTGCTACGAATGGCAGGAGTCAAAACAGGGACCGCCACGCAAGTATTACGCGCTGACGGCCGACGGCGAGGCTACGCTCAGTGAGCTCGACAAGGCGTGGCAAGAGATAGCCCACACCGTGGGGGTATTGAAAGACGCGCGACAAGACGCTAACTCGCAACCAAACCAATAACTCTTAAAAACCGGAAACATCTATGAAAAAGAACATCAACATAAACCTCTTTGGCACGCTCTATGCCATCGACGAGGACGCCTGCGAACTGCTTGAGGATTATCTCAACAACATGAAGAGCTACTTCGCCAAACGCGAAGGTGGCGACGAGATTGCCGACGACATAGAGCACCGCGTGGCGGAACACCTGTGGGCACTGAAAGAGCAAGGCATGAATGCCATCGACCTGGAAACCGTGAAGCGCATAATCGGCAGCATTGGCAACCCCGACGAGGTTGACGGTTCAACGAACGACGATTCTGCAGAGTCGGCTGGAGATTCAGCCACGGAGAAGACGGCGAAAGAGCGAGACGCGGAAACGGATGACAAGCATCGAAATGGTAAACATGAAATACGTGTGGACATTAATCTCGGCGACGCAAAATGGATTGACCGCATGCTTCACCACGTCAAGACGCATCGTTTCTACCGCGACGGCAAGGACAAGATCGCGGGAGGCGTGATTTCTGGACTGCGCCACTATTGCGGCGGTGGCGACATAGTGGTGTGGCGAGTGTGCGCCGTACTGCTGGCCCTTGCCACGTTCACGCTCTGCCAAATGAATTTCTCAGGTGGCCTGCAAAGGTTTCTCGTCTTGTTCTTCACCGTGCCTTTGATTATCTACGTGGCCCTTTGGCTGCTCGCTCCCGTGGCACGCACGGCAGAGGAACGCCTCTGCATGACGGGCGTGGAAGTGACGCCCGAGTCGATAAGCCGCACCTTGATAGCAGAAGCCGACAAAGAAAAGAAGCCCACGACACGGCCGCATGGCGACGGTATGATAATGAGTAGGCTGTTTGAGATTGCTAAGTTCGGCGTAAAGGCAACCGCTATTGTGGCGTTTGCCATAATGTCGGCTGTCGCGTTGGCTTATCTCGTGTGTGGAGTAGTCTACTCCATCGTGGGCGAGCCGTTCCTCCTGTTGTTCTTCGACGAACCTGAGAACACGCGTGTGCTTTCGTCCATACCGCTGCTTGGCATGTATTGGGTGACATCGGCGGTGTGCTGGCTCATTGTGGCACTGCTTCCGCTGCTGGGCATAGCGCGCTCGTTCAAACCGAACCGCAAACGGCTTGGCTTCGCGGCCATAGCCTCGCTCGCGAGCGTGTGGACAGTGGCCATCACCATGGGCATATTGCTGTTTGTGCTGTTCGCCATACACGCCGACAACGAAAGCAAGATAATAGACCGCCAGCACAACACGCGCAACGGCATCTACCTTAACCACTGGACGTGGGAGCACCTGTACGCCACGGGATGGAGCGTGAAAGAGGCTGACAACATAAGATTCGCCTCTTTGTTCGGAAGCAGCGACGAAGACCCGCTGCGCCTTGACGTCGAACCGTTCAGCGTCAGTCCCGACAAGGACGGCAAGCCCATGACGCTGTCTGTGAGCCGCAAGCAAAGCGTGGCAAAAGGCGACTACGCGCTCGAATGCATGGCGATATGCACGGCCATGGATGCCACACTCAGCGTGTGGAGTGGCTCCAAGTGTCTTGCCGTGCTGCGCCTCGACGGTTATGGGGCAGCAGAAGACCGCATACTGAAAGACTTTGACTGGACTGCCAGCCGTGACATCCCGCTCTTCAGCGAGCAAAACGACAGCACGATTTGGGTAGACAACGTGAGACAGGGCAACGACAAGTGGCACTACCTCGTATCAAAGCCTTTCCATCACGACGGCGGCACGCTGGAATATCGCCTGCGTATTGGCCAGCACGACGTTGAAGACGCCACGACCGTGAACAGCGAGGTGTGGATGGCACACGAGACACTAAGGAAGCAGTGAGCAAGTTCATTCACTGCCGACAAGAAACGTGAGCTTGGCAAGACAAGATAACACTTTGATTCCCTGCGCGAGCTCGAGATAGGCATGAAGGCGGAGGCTCACAAGCTCGGACACCTCGGAATGAACTATCTGGTTCGTCGCAGCACGCTTGCAGAAGCCAATATACGCCGTCCTCAGGAGTTCTTTGCAGGTGTTTATGCGTATCTTTTGGAGAAGTATGCCAAGTTTTTAGCGGACAGTTCCCTTTGCCAGAATGGCAAACAAGTTGAGATAATAACAAAAGAGCG
>ERZ1031954.453-NODE-453-length-17205-cov-7.578542_pt1 | contig 17205 bp, 15 predicted proteins | sample MGYA00516701_ERZ1031954 | MGnify/ENA primary metagenome ERZ1031954 (study PRJEB33719, sample SAMN04261284) | wastewater metagenome | biome: rural village; feature: human; material: feces | host: Homo sapiens | place: El Salvador | collected 2013-01-07 ...
TGTGCAACTTTTTACTCATATTTATCAACTTAAATTAATTCCGCCAACGGGTAATTAAATGAATTTTATTATGGATTGACAATGACAAGCCTCCTGGGATGGTACTTGTTAGGTGGCTTGTTACGGAAGTCAAGTCTGAAGATATTTCATCTAAAAACATGGCAAAATTTGGCAATCTTCCTTGGAGTTGGTCTGTTTTGTGTATTTCTTAATTGTGCGACTGCTTACATTGGATTAAAGAAAGATGTATTCAGTAACATATCGCCGTTACAGGTCATACAGACAACATATTTGTTTCTGTTCTGCCGTTCTTTGAAGATAACCAGAGGTAAGGCAATAATTACTTTCTTTGCATCATCCGCTTTTGCTGGTTTGTTGATGCATTCCTGGGAAGGAGCTCACATGTATGGCTTAGGGCATGATTGGATTTATGCTCACATGCCAGTGCCTTTTGTGTTTTCCATGACTTACATCTGTCTTTTCTTTATTGTAGCCTGTTGCTTAGACAAGATAAGGATATGGTGTTGGAATAGAATATCTGAAAAAGTATTTGCTAAATGATGAATCGAATATGTTATTTGGATTGTCTGCGTGGCATAGTAATGCTGATGGTAGTATTCTGCCATGTATGTGGATTTAGTTTGGACTGCCAAGAAGATTTATGGATATGCCACATTTTTGGGATTATAATGCTTCCTGGTTTTTTCTTTGTTAGTGGTTGGTTTTCTCGCATTTGCCTAAATGGGGGGGCAATCGTGAACCGACTGGGATACATGCTTTTGCCAACAATATCCATGTTTCTTCTCTATGTGTTTGCTTATTGGGGAAATCTCGACAGGCTGGGGTATTGCTTGCATAACGAATACAAATGGGGCTATTGGTTTACATTCGCCTTATTTTTGATGAACCTTCTTCATTGGACAGTTTCTGCATTAGTAAGAACTTTACCATTCAAAGAGTATAAAAAAGAGCAATGGATATTAGTATTCATGCTTATGGCAATTGTCTTGATTGTTCTATTAAAAGGTTGGGATAATCGCAACAATGGGGCTTTCTTGATAAATTGGTTCTCATTACGATTGATAGCAATGTATTTCCCTTTTTACCTGATAGGTTTAATATGCAAGCATTTTGACAAATTGTTCCATCATGTCGTAACCAATGATTATGTCATCGGGATGGCTATGATTTTCTTTGCTGGGAGCTTATTTCATCGAGGCAGTTTTTATTATGGATTGCTGCAAGGCGGATTTGGCATAATACTTCTTTATCGTTTTTGCTTTCAATACATGAACATATTGTCATCAAATACCATTGTTGGCAAACAATTGTCGTTAATCGGTCGCAATACATTGCCAATATACCTTATTCACTATTTTCTTTTATTGGGCATGAAGCTATTTGTCGTAGGAACTTATCTTGATGCAAAATCACAATGGCTCATGATTTTTGTAATCGCATTGTCTTTGACAATAATGGTTGCCTACATTTCTATAGCCATAAAAAGAATAATGGATATATCCAAACCTTTAAGTAGGGTTTTGATTGGGAAATGAAAAATTATAGGTTATGAAAGCTAATGACAAACAGGAAATCGAAATTGAGATAACGGATGGGGAGAAGAATACCGCAAAAACTAAAGTTACGTATTGGGTACATCCTCATCATCGTGATAAACGGCCAAACAAAAGTCAATGGACGATAATTCCCGATGAGGAATTAAAATGCTTTGTTGAGGCTACCCATCTTGAAAACTCATTCGGACTTTACTTGAAAAATGACAGCCCCAATGTATTAGGTAAGCGAAAGTTGAAAGCAATACAAGAAGGAAAGAAAGATGCCGAATTATATATAGCTCATTTTGTTTCTGATGTCGCCCATAAAGTTTGGCATGGTTATCCTGCCGATGGTGAACTGGGCGACCAAGATATTCCTTCAAGCTATTATCTGAAACGATGGAAAGCGAAAGGCTATTTTACAGCAGCACAACTTCGTAAAATTCATAAAGGTTGGCCGATATGAAAAGTATTTTACAAAAGAAAACGAGTATTGTCGGGGAATTTATCGACATACAGTTACATAAGGATAAACTGTACTTGTGGAATTTTGAGGGAGAGGTGAATGTTGTTGACTTCGAAGCATACATAAGAGCGGCTAACAGAGTGAAAGAACCTCTGTTGTTGAATGAGGCTATACTTTTGGATAAATTCTCTACTCCTGGTACTTCTCTTCCGATTGACACATACATCATGCAAAACAACCTTTATTTCGCTACGGATGATGGTGTATATAAAGGGTATGTGCAAAATAAAAAGGAAGACAAATTCTTGTTGAGCCTTAAACCAAAGAAAATATGGGATGCTCGTGTATTTACAATAACCAAGAAGTTAAATTCTCAATTATTATCTTTTGCATCAGGGGATAATGGATTGTATGAACTAAATTTGTCAAGGTTGGAGATGGTTGGGGTAAAGTCTGTTGAGAAAAATATATTCTTGATAAACAATCAGCCTTCACATTTTGCAAGATATTCAAATCTCAATATAGAATCTTTCTCACGGGGTGACAAGTTTCTGGCAAACTTTAGGAGAGAGACGCATAAAAGAATATTTGAGGGTATCAATAAAGAAGTTGACTTTGATATTAACCACACCACCATAGACGGATTGGACTTTTATGAAGCCTCGGATGGTCTTACTGTTTATCAAAATGGGCTAAGAATATTGCAATATGATGAGGAATTTGTTAGGTGGAGATACTTTAACCGTGGCGCTTTCAACGGCTTCTTGTTTGTTCTGACGAATGAAATGGCAGATATTTATGAACTCTTGACTTCTGGCAATAAGGATGTTGTAGCAAAAGAAGTTAAGAAACATATAACAAGAACGAGAGTAATAAAATATTGTGACATAGTTAAAAATGTATTTGGTGACACGTCACGTATCATTGACGATATAGATGAAATACATGATAAGTTACTAAAATTGTTACAAGATGCCTCTGGTTGCTTTAATTGTGACCTTATCGATGGCGACAATTGGGACAGGCTGGAAGATGTGCGAATAGATAAAGAGGCTAGAATCTTATATCTTTCTAAAGATAATCTGCAGTTCTTGGATGATAAAAATATCATAGATGCCCATCGTATGGTATATGGAGCATACGATAATTTTCAGATTGTCTTTAAGGTCGATGGCTTGTCTGTAATATCTCTTCATGGTTATCCTATGGTTGTTCTAAAATCAAAAGAGTCATCTGTGGATGAAATTATTACGCAAAAGAAAAATGAAGGTTGGTATGTCATAAGAACCGACAAAACATCCATAGGAACAGACTTTACATTAAAGAAAGATGGACACATCTTTCACTTAAGATACATAGAAAAAAACTTGCCTGTTTTGATGTTTGTCGGAAAAGATACAAGTTGGGATTCTACGGACAGCATAAGACTTCTGTTATGGGAAAAGTTCAATCATCTAAAATCTTCTAATCTTGTTTTGCGGATGTTTGGACAAAAAACAGAAAATGATCCAAATCAATTTGATATGGCAAATGACATCATGCCAAAGTTGATGGAAAACCTATTGAAAGATTGCCTGTATACAGAATCCTTGTGTTATTGTCTTTCTTCCAAAATCTCAGATGCTAATTATGTGGGTATAGAGGATACTATAGAGGACTTTTGGCATCTCATAAATTCTTTTATGGATGAAGAAGTACAAACACTTTATCAATCCTTGATGAAAATTTTGCATAACATGACCAAGGAAAGTCTGTTAGCTAATAATTCCTCATGGTGTAACATGATGGAAGACAATATAACAAGGATTCAAAAACGTTTAATGGAGAGTAGAGGCTATAAATACTGATGCTTATGTCGAGTAGATTTGAGAATAGACTTATGAAACCAAAGATACTTTTTATAATGCACATGCCGCCGCCTGTGCATGGTGCCTCAATGGTGGGGCAATACATACACGACTCTGAGCTTATCAATTCGTCGTTTGACTGCCATTATGTAAATCTGGCTGTGGCAACACGACTGGATGAGATTGGTAAGGGAGGATGGAATAAGGTGAAAGGAGTGTTGAAGAAGCTGATAGAGGTGAGGAAGGTGGTGGAGACTGTAAAGCCGGATCTGGTGTATATCACTCCTAATTCAGCTGGCGTACCTTTCTATAAGGATTTCATCACGGTGATGATGCTTAAGATGATGGGGCGGAAGATTGTGATGCACTTCCATAACAAGGGCGTGGCTACCAGACAGAATCGGTGGCTGGACAACTGGTTGTATCGTAGATACTTTAAGGGTGTGAAATTGATTCTGCTGGCTGAGGCGCTGTATGAGGATGTAAAGAGGTATGTGAAAAGGGAGGATGTTTTTGTATCTCCTAATGCTATACCAGAGATAAGCATGGCAAAGGAAAATATGGCTTACAAAATTGTTTCTGCTTCTAATGTAGCGAATGATAATCATGTACCTCACATCCTTTGGCTCACCAATATAATGAAGACAAAGGGTATTATGGAGTTTCTTGCAGCCTTGAAAATATTGAAAGACAAAGGCGTAAAATTCCAAGTTGACTTTATTGGTGGCTTGACTAAAGAAATGAGTGGTGATGAGTTTGACACGGCTCTTACAATGATGGGGCTGAATGGTTGCAGTGCTTATCATGGACCGAAGTATGGCGATGAGAAGTATGCCTTCTATCGTGATGCTGACATCTTTGTTCTCCCTTCTTACACAGAAGCTTTGCCAGTGTCTATTCTCGAAGCCATGCAGTTTGCTCTGCCTGTTGTGGCAAGCAATGTTGGTGGTGTGAGTGCAGAAGTGGAGGAGGGTGTATCTGGCTTCTTGCTTGGCGGCAAACAGCCGATAATGCTCAATACCTTCCGTCCTGATGTTTGTGAGATAGCGGATAAATTACAGGTACTGCTTACTGATACCGACTTGCGCCATAAAATGGGTTCGGCAGGACGAGAGAAGTTTGAATGTGAGTTTACGTTGGAGGTGTTTGAGAAGAGGATTGTTGAAATCATTAATCATTGTCTACATTATTAAAAAGCATCTAACAATGTGTGATCAAAATACAATATGAAACTGATATATTGCTACATAGAGCACTTTCGTAACATAGAAAATCAGGATGTTTCCTTATCTGATGAATTCGATTGTCGCTACCGTGATTCTAAGATATTTATAGAAAAGCGAGAAAAGAATCCTCTGATGGATTACATTTATGACAATGGGTTCATGAGCAATCTCAGAATTATTGTAGGAAAGACTGGGTCTGGTAAAACCAATTTCCTGCAATTGATAGGTATGGACTGGTGGAATAGAAAAAGTACGGCTGATGGTGATGCTTATCTTCTGCTGTATAAAATGCACAATGAAAATGATTTCTTTGTTGAGGAAGTGGGGCTTGGAAATAAGATACGGGCGTATTGCTTCACATATGATTTTGATAAACACGAAATTCTGAAATATATACCTGCTGCTTATGATGATCATGAGGATACATACATAATCAATGCTTTTGACAGATATGCTTTTGCAAGTTGTCCTTATGATAATGTAAGGCAGGAACAGATGTTTGATAATAATCAGTTTATTCCTCGGAAAATCACTCAATATGGAAAGTCAAGTGTTTCTATGGAATGTGAGTTTCTGAAAGAATACTTGAGCCATTTTTCAGAAAAGAGCATAAAAAGAAGAGTTTCTTTTGTAATCGGATGGAAGAACTGGCAGAATAAAATTCAATCAGATTTGGATGAGAAACTGATAAAAAGGGAGTACTGGACGTATAAGGATAGAGCAGAAGAACAAAGGGATAAGAATTTTCGTAATGGGCAATACAACAAGCCAATAGAATATGATAAGAAATCTACACCAAAGAGTCGTTTCATCCATGACTTAATGGTTGATTTTGCCATATATCTGAGAAAGTGGGCAGAATTGGTGGAATATGAGTTTCCTGAGAAATATTATCCCTACACTGGTATTGTATATGATTTGGGCATCGAAGATCCCAGAGAGTTGCCTGACGGGAAGAAGATGGGAATCCTAAAGCGCATTGACTGGTTATGCCAATATATAGATTATCATACTGATGAGATTACAAGCAATAGAGGTCTTGTATGGCAGATTGGTTCTGATATCAGGGATCTTTTCCACCTTCTCGGAAAGATGGATGACAAATACTTCACGGATATTGAGTTTACTATACCTGTAATGGATATAGATATAAACGGAAAGACCGTGATGAGGGAGGTGTTTGAACGGATGGAGCAATATCGACCTGACCAGATTGGGGTCTTTACCGAGTGCCTGTTGCCTTATCATTGGAGTTATGTGAGTTCTGGAGAGTATCAGTATGCCAAAATATGGGGTGTTTTGGAAGAATATGGAGTGAGAGTTAAAATGATGACGCAGGGGCAGAAGTATTCGGAAGCCATTCAACCTAATCTCATTCTCCTTCTGGATGAACCTGAAAATTATATGCACCCAGAAATGTGCAGAACTTTTATCAGAAATCTGAATATATTGCTAAGTAAACGCAACTCGAATACAGAACTACAGGTACTAATTAGTACGCATTCGCCTTTTATGTTGTCGGATGTGATGGCATCGCAGGTTATCAAAATGGACTATGATGAGAATGGTAAGTGCGTTATCTCAGAAAGTAAGAAGCCATATTATGCTGCTAATATCCATAGCATTATGGCTGATGGTTTCTTTTTAGAATACACAATTGGAGAGCAGGCTCGCATCTTTCTTGAAGACAAGTTTAAGTTGTTACAAAGGTTAACTTGCCTGAACAGAAATCTTTCTTCTTCAGAGAAAGAAGAGCTAACAATGATACGTAGCTTGATTCCGAATATCGGTGATGCTTTGATACGCCATTGTTTCTGCATGATGTTGCAAAAGTTTGAATAAGATGATAAGACTGTTGTTGCCGAACATAGAAGAACTGAAATGGCTTCATTATGAAGCGGTAAAAAGTTATGTGGCTGATATCATGCACAAGGAACTGCGGAAAGAGTTTTATCAGGAAGTGGTAGCTCTGCCTGGATTTGAAAAATATGATAGTGGGTATGATCTGGAGCATGATACTTTCAACTGGCTCAAACAATTTATATTAGCCGATTGTCCGACTCTTGCAGGATGGGTGGCGAATTGTTCTGAACTGCTGAAATTTGATTATATGAAGAAGGTGTACTTGAACAGGTTCTCAAATGGTATCTCGAACTATGTAGATCGGAATGAAACCTATAATGCATATACTTTGTTTGAGAAAATGAATTTAAAGGTATGCCCATATTGCGAACATGAACTATTGGATATCGTAGAAGTAATGCATGGCAAACAGATTAAACGTACATTGGAGTTCGACCATTTCTATCCGAAAGGTACTGATGAGTATCCTGGGCTGGCCATGTGCTTTTATAATCTGGTTCCAAGTTGTAAGGTATGCAATCAGCTGAAATTGACGAATCCAGTGGCTGCCAATCCTTATGAGTCGGATATAGAGAACCTATCTTATTTCTATTCAAACCTGCCCATAGGAGTGAACTATGATGCGGTACCAGAAGCCGATTTCTCCATCAAGATGCATACTGAAGGAAATATGATGATAAATCAGGACACGTTGGGGTTAGAACAGAGATATCAAAGCCAGAATTATACCGCTTATCAATTACTGAAGAACAGGCAAAACTTCCCTGATGAGAAGTTGGCAGAGATGGAGCGAATGGGATTAGGTACTATAGAGGGACTGAGGTTTTCTCTTTTTGGCAAGCCTCGCAGTGAGGCTTCGGGAACAGAGTTGCATACAAAAATGAAAGAGGACCTAATTGGATATTAGAAAGTAAAAAGCTATATTTCAAATACTAATATGTTTCGATTAAAAGATTTAAATATACTTGGCAGCAAGGCGGAGCTTGCCGCGCTGCCGGAGGGCAAACTGCTCATTAACACAATTAACGCTCATTCGTACAATACGGCGCGTAAGGATGAACTGTTCGCTGAGGCGCTGACAAACGGTGATGTGCTCATTCCGGACGGGGTGAGCATCGTGAAGGCGTGCAGATGGATAAAGGCGAAGAGCCTGCCGAAGGAAAGAATAGCAGGATGGGATTTGTTCGAGTTTGAAATGAACAAACTCGAACAGTTAGAATTTAGGAATGTTTCCAGTTCGTCCCAGCGAACGGTGATGTTCATGGGAAGTTCGCAGAAGGTGCTCGATCTGATTGTGAAGCGGGCTGCGGAGGTGTATCCGCACTTGAAGATCGTTACCTACTCGCCGCCGTACAAGCCGGAGTTCTCGGAGGAGGATAATAAGGCTATCATTGATGCCATCAATGCGGCTGACCCCGACCTGCTGTGGATTGGTATGACGGCGCCGAAGCAGGAGAAGTGGACTTATTCGCATTGGGAAGAGTTGGATATTCACTGCCATGTGGGCACCATCGGTGCGGTGTTCGACTTCTTCGCCGGCACCGTGGAGCGTGCGCCGATATGGTGGCAGCGTCATGGATTGGAATGGCTGTATCGTTTGCTGAAAGAACCGAAGCGTATGTGGAGACGATATATTATTGGCAATGCGCTGTTCCTTTGGAATATGCTGAAAGAGAAATGTTGAATGTTGAATTGAAAGATAGCTTGACAGATATTTACTTCCGCTTTATTCAATTTTCCTTGGGCGTTTACGAGGGCAAGGAGTTTCTTGATGGTTCTGCTCTAAAATACCTTGATTGGAATACATTTTATGAATTTGCCAAGAAGCAGACGCTTGTCGGAGTAGTCTTTGATGGCATCCAAAAACTACTTAAGGATGCTGCACCGAATTTGGAATTGCTGATGCGTTGGTTTGGCATAAACCAGAAAATCATGCAACGCAATAATGTTCTGAATGAGGCTACGGTGGCTATATATAAAAGGTGAATACTTTTAGATATATCTGCTGTATTTTGAAGGGACAAGGCAATGCGGTGATGTATCCTAATCCGTTGATAAGAATACCTGGGGTGATGTGGATGTTTGGATGAATGCTGAGCGTGATGAGATTCGTTCTCTTGCCAACTCGTTTGCTGAAAACGCCAATGGACATGTAGATGATGATAGTTTCAACCATATAGGTCTTACTGTCAACGGCATAACAGTGGAGTTACATTCTATTCCTGGCTTTATGGCTAACTTCGTGTATAATCGGAGATTGCAAAGATGGTTGAAGCAGAATGTTGATGAGCAATGTAACAACATGGTGGCATTGCCTAATGATGCAGGTCTTGTTGCAGTCCCAACACATTCCTTTAATGTCGTGTATCAGCTTTATCATCTGTACCCCCATTATTTCTATGAGGGTGTAGGGTTGAGGCAGGTCGTGGATTACTACTTTGTCTTAGTGAAGAGTGAAGAACGAAGAGTGAAGAATTCTATAACTTTAGAACGAGAGTATAAGCATCTCGGATTGTGGAAGTTTACAGGGGCTATGATGTTTGTGTTACATAAGGTCATGGGAATACAAAATGACAAGATGATTGCACCTATGGATGCAAATAGAGGGCAAATGCTTCTTGATGACATCTTGAATGGAGGCAATTTTGGATATTATGACAAGCATCACGTTTTGGGGCATAACCTCCTTCGCCTATATCGTGACGCTCATCTTCTGAGATATTATCCTGCCGAGGCTTTGAGTGAGCCGATATTCAGAACATGGCACTTTTTCTGGAGAATGAAGAACAAGAAATAATAGATATACAGCGAACGGCTCTACTCTCCATTTTTTGTGGGACTACATTTCGGGGATGGGGCTAAGTAGCCTGATTTTTATTTCTAATGAAATTATAAGATAAATGGCACATCATTTTTGCATCATAGGCATTAAGCCTTTAATGCCAACATTTCAAGACGAGAATCCTGTTTATGTAAACAAGGCTCAAGCAATACAGAAAGCGTTGTGGGCACACAATGTATGGCACATGTTGTATCAAGGCTATTCCATAGCTGAAAATAATAGTTATGTTGATGTCACCCAAGAAGCTCTAAGAGATTATTCTCTATATGACACAGATGATTTGAAAATTTCAATCTGTGCTATAGTCGGGAAAAATGGTAGCGGTAAGAGTAGCCTTGTGGATTTGGTAATCAGAATGATAAACAATTTGTCAGCAGCTCTTCTCGGTGAAAAATTCAATTTCTCAGCCGCAGAACATCTGCATTTCATAGACCATGTATATGCCGAAATGGCAATCAGGATAGACAATGCCATTTATATATTGGAAGAAAGGGGACGAAAGGTCGTTCTAAAAAAATTCATGCGTAAACGAGTGACAGGATTACGCTTCGTACTTACCAAGGAAGATATTATACTCAATGAACGGACTACTACAGAAACGACAAGTGAGTTGCTTGATAAGCACTCAAAAGGACGAGTAATTCTAAAATCGTTATTCTATACCCTTGTATGCAACTATTCTATGTATGGGTTCAACTATCGGGATTACTTTGAAGAAGCTACGCCTGTTAGTCGTCTTGAAAAACTATTCAAGAAATGCAATTTTGATGGCAACCGTATCACGGAAGATCAAATTTGGCTGAAAGGAATATTCCATAAAAACGATGGTTATCAAACACCAATAGTCTTACATCCCATGAGAGAGGATGGCATATTGAAGATAACAAAGGAAAACCTGCTTGCCAAGGAACGCATGGAGAACTTGCTGTTTTATAAGGACAATGCTGGTCATTATCCACAACGTGTTGTCAATGGAAATCTTCACATTGTAGCGATACGGATAAAACCGATAAGCAACAAATCGTTTTCTAGGAAAAATATGCTTAGCCACATAGGTATCGGTAGGCAACAGAATATCGCTCAGAATTTTGATAATATATACAATTGGATTATCGGCTTCTGGGATAGCCTGTATCATTTCAGCACTATTCAACAAGGACAAAAGCTACGTGAAGATGCCTACGACTATATTGTATATAAGACATTAAAGATTGTCTCAAATTACAAAAAATATAGTTCAATTTACAATTACCTCAGCAAAACAATAGCCAAATATGAAGATGTCTGTGAAAAATTGATTCCATTATCAGAAGATTTCACGCATGTTACGAAGAAACTACTGCGTACAATTATGTATTTGAAGAAGGGCATTTATTTGGATTCTGACAATATATATAATTTGGATGACTTGGGCAATACTATCAATGCTATGGTTGGGGAGCGTATTCATCCAAAGCATAAACTACAAGAGACAGACTTACTTCCACCACCGATATTTGAACATTTCTTGCTATTGCAAAAAGATGGTGACAACGGCATTATTGATTTTCGGAATCTAAGTTCGGGAGAAAGGCAAATAGCTTATACTATCAGCAACTTTATGTATCATCTGATAAACGTGGATTCCGAATGGAATGATTTTTATCAGAGAAAAGACCATCTGGAAATAATCAAATATCGTTTTGTCAACGTGATATTCGATGAGGTTGAGTTATATTTCCATCCAGAATTGCAGCGTAGTTTTATGGGATTATTGTTACAAGCATTACAAAATGCACATTTTAAAAACTTATATGGAGTAAATATCATATTGGCAACGCATTCTCCATTTCTGCTAAGCGATATACCTCATTCGAATGTGCTTTGTCTGGGTGAAGATACAATGAACGTAGAGGGTACATTGGGAGCCAATATCATAGAACTGTTGGGCAACAGCTTTTTCCTAAGTTCTGTAATTGGTAATGTGGCATCAAGAGAAATACAAGAGATAGTCAATCTGTATCAAACTGCGAAGCGAGAAGAAAACATCACCAATACTTTCAAAAAGAAAAAAGAACGCTTCAAATATGTATATAAATATGTAGCAGACCCCTACTTGAAAGATTTGGTAGGAAGAATGCTTGATTATATGGAAGATTATATAAGAAAAGCGCACTAATTATGTATAAGTTTGTAAGTTCACAAGACAAAAGGGCATTACATAGAGCATATAATGCGCTATATGTTTATGATTTGGAAGAAAAATGGAATAAGAAGGTCCGCATTACTCCACTATTAGCTGGAGCAATGCTTCCTGGCATGACAGCAAAGAAACTTCTTACTGCCGACTTTAAGAAACTTGCAGATGTGTATTTCCATTATAGAAATTATGTAAAAGGATTGACAGATATACAAGCTAAAGAAGTTAATGACGCTGCTAAAGAAGTATTCACATACGATTCCTTCAAAAACAAGATTAGGAAGTTTCTGATCAATCCTGTTCACAAATTCGAGATATGGAATTGCGTGTATTGTGACATGGCGAAAGTTTCTCCTTTTGACCATAAAGGAAAACGTGTAAGACGGTTTGATACCGAACATGTACTTGATAAAGGGAATTGCCCATTAGTAGCTTTGTCTTTATATAATTTTGTACCTTCTTGTGCAACATGCAATGGACCTGCGATAAAGGGAACACAAACTATTGGAAACACTAAAGATGAAATCGTCAAACTAAGTCCTACAAATCCTGCATACGATTTTTGGAATAACGTTTTGTTTGTTGTCAATTCGAAAGCGACTATAGCTTGGAAGAAAAGGGTGGATATACCAAATAATTTTGAGATAGACTTTGTTTACAAGGATGCAACATATAAGAAATCGGTGGATTTGTTTGGGCTAAAATCGCGCTATAATACAGATTGCTTAATGGAAGCTTTGCGATGGTTGGATAAAAAAGACAGATTCACACCTAAGATGCTGCATGACTATGCAAATCTTGAGGGGTGCAGTGAAGATGCAATCTGTGAAAGAGAATTTAAGATAGATATTGATAGAAAAGAGCATAATCTCTATCTGAAGATGAAGGAAGATCTGATTGGGATTACGCCTTGGTGATTAAAATGAGTGTTGCTGTTGAATGATGAGAAAGAATAATAGAATATTATTGTATGTTTTTGTGTGTTTGGTGGTATTACTGCTACCAAACATGATTTCATTTGTAAAAATGGAATGGCAATGGTTAGGTCACAATGTTGCAAAGGAAAATCTATGGACTTCTATTTCTTTGGCTTGTATTGCTTTATTGGTGGAATTTTTCTATAGTCATCGTCATGAATATAAAAGACAGTCCCCTAAAATATATGCAACGTCTGCTTCTCCATTATATTTTGATTCACCAACTTCGTCCGACTTATTTAATAGAAAAAGTTATTCAAAACTATTGTTGAACAAGATATATTCTTCATTTTGCAGTAAAGAAAGGAACAAACATTCTTTTGTCATTCATATTGGAGAACACTATGGACAAGGAAAGACATCTTTCTTAATGATGTTGGAAGAAGAAATCAAAAGTAGAAAAGTTCCTGTAGTCAATATCCATTTTGAGCCTTGGCTCTGCGATTCTGAAACAGGCATAATTAACGAATTCTTTGATACATTCAGAATAGAAGTCGGTAAATATTTGCCCCGTTTGAATGGAACAATGCAGCAATATGTCAGATTACTATTGTCTTCTATTAAATATGAGTCGAGGTGGTTGACAGTGTCCTTAGCTTCACTGTTTGGTTGCAAAAGTACCTTGAAGACGACTCATGACTTGATAAGGGATGAACTTATGAAGATAGATTGCCCCATCATAATTACCATTGATGATGTCGATCGTTTACAAGGTAAGGAATTAATGATGGTATTGAAAATCATCCGTGATACAGCTGACTTTCCGAATGTTTTTTATATTGTTGCAGCAGACAATATTCATCTTAAACGGATGTTGAAAAGTTTGAATATAAACAATCCTGATGAGTATCTGAAGAAATTTTTTAATTTAGAATTTCTATTACCTGCCAATGAGAATGTTGCCTTTAGGAAATTACTGAAAATGTTGGAAGGGAAATTCCAAGATTTGGGAATAGATGAAAAAACGAGTGCATGGTATGTTTCTCAAATCCGGAATGTAGCATACATTAGGGAAGCATTTCTTAATATGAGAGATGTGTATCGTTTTATAAATTCTTACTTTCTTTCCATAGATTCAATGCAAGAGGTTAGACAATTAAATCTTTATGATTTGTTCTTGTTGACATTGATTCAGACATTGAATATTGAATATTACTTGCAATTGAGAGACAACAGTCTGAATTTATTAAATGTAGTACATTCTGGAAATGATATACTACTTCAATGGAAAGGTGATTTGAATGTCATTCAAAAAAGACAGGAGAAAGAAGCCATGGTACAAATGGAAAGAATACGCGCTAAAGATATTAACACCCCATATAAAGAAAAACGCTCAGAAGAAGTCGTGGTTCCAGACTTTGAAGAGACGATAAAGAAAACAATTATAACCCCTAATGACATATTGCCAGGCTTGATGAATCTCTTTTTTGGTCAAGGTACACAAAATGTAGCTTCTAATCGTGCTTGTCGACATAATATGTTTTTCAAGTATTTTGCCAATATAGATGCAAGCTATATGGTATCAAGAATGGAAGTTATAGATATGTTGAACTCAGACGAGAATGTATATCGTAGTAGGCTTGTTGAAATGTTTGAAACTCAAAGGGATGCTCATTTTTTGTCGGAGTTTACGTATTCTATACCTTATGTGAAAAGATACAAGGAAACTGATTTTTTGAAACGTTTCATCATCTTTATAGCATTATCCTATGAATACAAGAGAGATTTGACCGACCACAGCATGATAAAGTCTTTGGCTGATTATGAAGGTTGGGAACCAAGCAGACATAAGTTGTTCAATGTGCTTGCTTGTATGTATAGAAGAAACAAACAAGTTAATGTAAAGGACAAACTAGATGATTTTACTTTATTGTGTTCGACTTGTTCAAACATCAACATATTGTTGGTCTGCTTAAATATCATGTCAAACCAACTTGGCTACTTTATATTTGACAGAAAATATGTGGATGAAACAAATAGTCTATTGGTAGATAGATTCTTCAAGGAAAAAGTTGAAAAAAGTAATGGTAACATTGGCATACAAGAAATAGACACGATTCTACAGATACAATGTGACTATGACATGAGGGAACATTGGAATAAACGTTTCGAACAGTTGATAAAGGAAGACAAGAACACTTGCTTGAATTTATTTTGCAGATTGGTGATATTCTACAATAACGGCAATATAGAATGGAATTTTCATTACAAAAGAGCTATATTGGGAGAATCATCTTTACCTAAAAACAATCTCTTATCTAGGTTAGCTGAAGCTTTTCCTGACGAGAAAGATATATTCCATTCACTCTTAACATTACATAATCATTGTAGGAGCTTGACTGATGTATCAAATCTTAAAGATGATGCATTTATAAAAATGGCAAGTTCAAGGCAGAATAGTTAGTGTACAAAAGTTAAATGCAATATTGGGCTATGAAAGCAACTATCAGAACATTTCAATCAGGATGTGGCGATTGTATTTTCCTGATTTTAGAGGATGGAATGAGTGGTGAAAGTTTTCACATCATGATTGACTGTGGAGTATTTACGACAGAAATCAAGACGTCTGTAGTTCAAAAACTTGAACTAAGGCTTGATTTGCTTATTGTAACTCACTACGATGATGACCATATAGCGGGCATCATTAAGATGCTTTCTGAGTTAGAAAAATTAGAAATAGGGAAGATATTATTCAACTGTTTTCAGGATTATGAAGAAAATGCAACTGTCGAGATTCCATCCGAGGATAAGGATCTGTTAGACAAATATGTTACAAACATACATCTGTTATCCAATCCAAACAATACAAAAATCAGTGCTCCTCAGGCTGCACTTCTCAGTCTGTTGTTGAAATCAAATGACAAATGGTTTAAAGCGTGGAATAGGGAAATACTTATAGAAGGAGACTCTATAAATGTTGGGAACAATCCAAAATGGGGACGGCTCCTTGTTTTGTCTCCGTCAAGTGAAGCATGGGATAATCTGAGAGATTACTTTGTAAAGGAATATGTGAAATGCGTTCACTCAAGACCACCACAAGGAGCATTTGAAAACCAAGATGCTTATTGGGAGATGCTTTTAAGAATAGCTGCATTGAAGCCACAAATAAAAAAGATGATACCAATAAGTTCATCAATGATAACCAAATCGTTCTTACAGAAAAAAGCAGCTGCAAATCCGAATGAGGTTGGTATTACCTCACCCAACAAAGCGTCATTGGCCTTGGTATGGGAGTGCAATGGAAAGAGATTATTATTGGGTGGTGATGCTATTGCCTCTCAATTGTATGAAGCGATAAAGAAGCACTACGACGGTAATCATATTTTGTTTGAAGCTATCAAGATACCGCATCATGGAAGCAAAAACAATATGAGTAATGAACTTTCCCTACTAGTTGACTCTGAACACTATTTCCTAACTGGAGGAAAGAAAAATGAAGGCCCCAACTATGAAACGTTGGCGAAAATCATACTTCATCCTATTGAGGATGGAATTCAATCTCACACGGTTCATTATAATAGAATACTGAACCTTACCGAACTTCAATGTTTGATAAAAGATGAATATAAAGAACTCTTAGAAAGCTGTAAGGCAAAACTAACCAATGAAAATGAATACACATTTGAATATTGAGGATGTTGCTGGAAGCATTGTGGTTCCTGTCAGGTGCGGAAGTGAAAGAGGAACAGCCTTCTTCATTTCACCAACGAAATTGCTGACAGCATTTCATGTTGTAGCAGAACATGTTGCTGACGATAGTGATATATTTATAAGTGTAAATGGCATAACTGAGGAATGCACTTGTGAGGAACTGGCAAAAGGTAGGGACATAGCTATACTGACATGTGTTTCCTATAAAAATGAGTGCTCTCCTTATTCATTATTGGCTTCTGATTGCAGAAAGGGGCAAGTCTTGTCCATTGTTGGCTATCCTGAGGAATTAGGTAACGGCGTAGATGCCTTTTCGTTCTCTGTGGTGAATGTCCGTACCATAACAAGCATTCCAAATCAGTTTGATATTGTTGTCAGGAGAATAGATTCTTTTGCATTGTCTACCTATATGGGGATGTCGGGGGCTCCTGTTATCAATGATTTTGGTTCTGTTGTGGGGGTCGTAACAGATGAACTTTATAACTCTTTAGGATACACCTCCATTCTTTCCGTTATGGAAAATCTGGCAGAAAAAGGTATCAAGTACCTGTTGGCGGAATTAATTTAGTGCATACTTAATTCTGCCAATGGGCTTGTC
>ERZ1031954.454-NODE-454-length-17191-cov-5.098915_pt1 | contig 17191 bp, 10 predicted proteins | sample MGYA00516701_ERZ1031954 | MGnify/ENA primary metagenome ERZ1031954 (study PRJEB33719, sample SAMN04261284) | wastewater metagenome | biome: rural village; feature: human; material: feces | host: Homo sapiens | place: El Salvador | collected 2013-01-07 ...
CTACTGAACCGTGTATTTTATATATTTCAGCAATACCCTGTAACGATGAGAATACCAACTGATTCTGACCCACGTAAGTTTTATATCCTTCACAGTGATCTTCTAAAAATGTATCATAATTAGTCGTAATAATGCCCGATATACTCTTTGTAGAAATTCTTTGCAGTAACACTATTTCTTCTTGATATTGTGATTGAAGTGCAAAAGAATGTTTGATGTACCAGGCTACTTCTGCCTTAAATGGCGAAACCCCTTGTTTTACTTGCTCCATTTCGTTTTTATCAAGATGCCGCTTCGATGGGTTAGTAAACCATGCTTCATTAAAGTCTCTTTCTATTAGAGTGGCTATCCTAGGCATACGCATTGCTGGAGCAGCATCTGCTGATTTATCAGCATAAAATTGATATGCAAGCTCATCCCCTTTTATTTCTGTTGCAAAGTGCGCAAGCAGACTTTTCCAATCCGGTAATCCTAAATATCTTCTGGAAATTCCGGATCCAATAAAAAGAAATGGAGTTGTATTAAAACATTCCACAATATCCGTCAATGTCATGTGCTTTATCCCCTCAATTCTAAAATTTATCGGTCTTCAAAATATAACTTTTCAAAACAAGTTTTGTATTGCTATCCGTGCCTACATCCCTACAAGACTCCATTTTCTTTTGCCGCGGACCGGATTTGCTCCCGGTACTCCTCAACCGTTTCTTCCGGACCTTCAATCCGGATGCTGTCGGTAAAGCCGAAGACCCAGCGGTAGAAGGTCGTGCTCGTGCAGACACGGACCTTTGCCCTAAAATGCTCCTCATCTACAGGCTCAGACCAGAAACGCTGCCCGAAATTGTCAATCAGATACTTCATGGCGGAGACATGGCAGAAGAGGGTGATTTCCTTCGGCTCATCTGTATCATACATACGAAAAACAGCCTTGTGGTATTCCTCCGGATTGTAGTTGTCCGGCGGTGTCACGGCAATTTCATGCAAAATCGCCGGCTGCCCCTTGATCCGGTCCAGCCGGAATGTCCGCATTGCCTGCCTCTCATCGCAGAATCCGCGGACATAGTAGTAATCGCCATCCCAGGTCAGCTCGTAGGGACTGATGGTGTACGGCTTTCCATCATTCGTAACATAGCGCTTCTTATTTATATCAAAATCCGTGTAATAAAACCGGATCTTGCGGTGCAAATCGACGGCATTGTTAATCACGTCGACGCTGTAGTAGCCGGAATGATTGCTGCTCTTGTAGCGGTCCGTGACGGAAATATGTCGGCGGAGCCGCTGTGCGTTTTCTTCAGTCGTCAACGTAAGCAGCTTCGCAATCAGGTTGCTGGAAATATTCGGCGTTATAAACCTGGCAGAAGAGAGCGCATCAATCAGGATCTTCAGCTCGCTCACTTCAAATGGCCGACCGTTGTAAAAATATTTATTTTGTGTCGACTCAATATACTCAATATGCAGATCCGATTCCCGGAGAATCGCCAGATCATTGCTGATCGTATTCCGGGAAACCTTCAGATCATAATCATCCTTGAGCATCTTCGTCAGCTCGGCCGTAGACTGCGGATGATCCGGATCCGTATGCTCAAGAAGATATTGATATAAGTATAAAAGCCGGATTTTCGTACCATATTCCATGGTGCACTCCTTAACCTTTTGCTTTTCTAACCTTGTCGGAAAATCCTACAGGGTAAACTCACTCTCTACAGAATACATCGAACGTTTTTTCTTAATATCTGCACATTCTTATACTGCTTTCTGTTCGCATTCATGCATATAAAAGGATCATTCTTGTGAATCATCAATTTTGAGTAGCTCTACATAATGGCTCCCGTTTAATTTTACAGACAATGTCTGCACAATTGGAAAAGTAAAATATAGCTTGCGCATCTTATTCACATTGCTCATGTCGAAGCCTTTTCCATATCTTTCGATCAGATCATGAGACAGCCACTTCCACTTCAAGGTTTCTGAACAATATTTTGCTTTCTCATGTCCTGCCTGTTCATATGTCAATATTCCGTATTGTATGCAACGTTGACATATCCTTCAATTGGTCAGACAGTGTCTGACCAATCTGATCCTGTGAACATGTAAAGTAATATGTTGGTGAAATGTATTCTGAAATATTCATCTCATTTTTCAATTCTTTGTGCTTCTTTCAGCATACATATACTGCAATAAGGTGGTTCTTCATTGATGAGCCCTTACGGACTGTTCGGAGAGGAATTCGCCCTCTTTCCTCCAATTTCCTGCTCGAGACGCTTCAGCCTGTCTACGCAGACTGTTTTCTTGGAGATCTCGCATTCCCAGACTACTATTACATTCCAACCATCTGCCCGAAGCTGCTCCTGTACCTTCCGGTCTCTGGCGATATTCTGATCAAACTTCTTCTGCCAGAATTCCCGGTTTGAAGCCGGAGTTGTTGCGTACCTGCAACCAGGATGCCTGTGCCAGAAGCAGCCGTTTATAAAAATCACTGTCCGATATTTCGGAAGTACTATATCTGGTTTCCCCGGATACCGGCTGTCATTCTTGCGATACCTGTATCCTTTCGAGAACAGATACTTTCTGACGATTTCCTCCGGTCTGGTGTCCTTTCCTCGTATATGCGACATATTGAAATGCCGCTGTTCCTTCGTCAAAATGTCTGACACCGGCATCACCTCCGTATGTCACACTTCCCTGAATATCTTCTTGAAGATAAGCTGTGTCATCACTTCGTCAAGCTGCTTCGCCGTGTTTTCCGATTCAATCAGTGCTCCGAGTTCGATGTTGCCCTGCTGACCATGATATGACAGATTTGCCGACGTTATCAGCGTCTTACTCATATCCACGGAGATGACCTTGGCATGCAATGCAGCCATCTTGTCGTCCTCGTTGCTGTAGTCGTACAGTTTGAGAAAATGGCCCCTGTATCTGAGCAGTTTGTCTGCATCCGGCTGCTTTTCAATGTTATTGATGAAGAACTTAACGAACACCCCCTTCTGGCTTTTATCGATAATGGTGTCCGTCAGTTCTGAAAAGTATGAGGAAAGCGAGTATCCGGTTATCAGGATGTTTCTTTTCGATCCCTCGATCATTGACCGCACAACGGTCATCGTAGGCTTTGCATTGATTCTGAACGATGGCGGTGCTGTCACGACCAACGAGATTTTGTCACTTCTTTTCATGGTCATGGCAGACCGGATTGTCCCGGCTAATTCCTCGTAATCCGTCGGAGATAATCCCGGATATTGTCTGCGCAGGATGTCCGTGGCATTGTCGGTGCCATTGGCGGCATCCGCCCTTACGGTATTCAGAAGTATTTCTTGTTTTAAATCTCCACCTGACACAGCTCATTCACCAGCTCTCTGAAATACGATGTCTCTTCGCGTCCCGAAAGAGGAACCACGAGTCCCCGGTCAAGCATTCGATTTCCGTTCTCGCATGCGGTTTCTGAAATCATGCAGCACGAATGGCATGCGGCTCCGTTTGAGTTCTTCCCGGCCGGGAGCGTGTTCATGCATTCCGGATCGTTCGTGCATACAAGTGCCTCCTGGAACGCTTCCCTCATGAGGCTTGTCATCTGTTCTGCCGTACCGAGTTCCACGAGACCTCCGAGAGAGCCTTCCTTGTCGGAGCTTCCTGTATAGAGCAGAACGCCTGCCATCTTGTCATCGAAGTAGATTCTCTCCCTTATTGCTGAAGAGGAGTATCCCGACGACATGGCCATCTGCTTGATGAGAAGATGGGAGAAGGTATGCATGAGGACATAGACGGCGTTGCGATCTGCCTTTATCGTCCATCCCTTTGACTCACAGTACTCCCTGTAGGAGGCGGCACATTTCTCTGAAATTTCTCTGGTCTTCGGCTCGGTCAGCCACTTTACAAGCGTCTGCCTGTTGAATTCGATGAAGATTCCTTCGCCGTTTACCTCCACTGCAGGAAGCCATCGTTCATCCCTGCCTTTTGTCAGGTAAACGATATTCGGCTGTTCATCCGCATCCGGATCAGGAGCGTCAACCCGTGTGAAACCAAGAAGCACTCGCACCTCGCGCAGTCTTGTTATACGTATGATCCGGCTGAAATAACGGCTTAAATATCCGGGTAGCGGATCTTCCTCAGCCTTGAAGTGCTTCTTGTTGGACTGATAGGTCGGATCATTGTGATGCGTGATGGCTTCATATTCCATCCGCTTGATTTCAGTGAATTCCTTGATGTTTTTCATGCGTCGCTCATAAGCAGCATCGAATTCATCACGTGCATAATCAGAAAAGTATTCTTGATAAATATGTTGAAGGCCTTCTTCTTCGCTACGTCCGAAGCTCACGGCCATCTTTTTCGCCTGTTCGATATCGCGAAGATGCTCATCTATCAGGTTGTACAGGGGGTTGATCCATGGCGGAATAGAAATGGCGCTTCTCGTCACGGCAAAATACACATTCGATGCACCACGCTGAGACGGAATGACCGGTTTCTCGCAGTGTTCACATCTGGTGTGTGGTCTGAACGGATGCATGCCGCTGCATGACAGTCCCTCGAAGTTCTGGGCCTGCGTGGCTCCGCTCATGCTTCTTCTCGCACCGCAGGTGCACTCCACCCACATATCTGACAACGTGGATGTGTTTCCTGTTGAGTACATCCTCATTTTCCCTTTGCAGTCTGTTTCTCCGCGATGAACCCACCATCTCCAGGGGAAATCAGACATGTGCCCGTTTTCACAAATTGTGATGAAACGGGCAGGATAAGCACGCCAGTCGCAGTCAGGGCAGTTAACGCCAAACTTCAGATACTTGTCGAGATCATCGTTGATGATCTCTCTTGCATCAAAAAGCCTCCCGCACTTTGAGCAGACATGCCAGTAAGGAAAAGTCACAACCGGTATGTCATGAGCAAAGGATGTCCTCGGCATATAGAAGGCATCCACATTCAGATAGGACGCAAGCCGTCCGTCTATAATTTTCTTTCCCTTGTCCTTCCAGTACGGGATATCCAGAATGGTCACAGAGTCTTTCACTGCATCCACGACTGACCCCGGTCCAAAAGTCGTGATGATCTGATTCGGGCGCAGCTCGCCAAGTTTGTTATTGTCGTATCCGGCCATATCATTCCTCCGTGTAATAGTACATATTTGCAGCGCTTTCCACATCACGCATTGACCGCAGGGTAGGCTTCTCATTCTCGATATGAGGCTGCTCATATCCGTTCATAAGCCTGTTGTACTTTTCCGTTCCCACAACGTAATAACGAAGAGGCTTGTCCTGTGATGCCAGCAACTTCCATTCGTCGATGAATTTGTCAATCTCTTCGCTCGCATCAGCTCTTGCAGAAGGCTTGACGATTTTTACCCGTTCAAGAATCATTTCCTTCACTGCATCGATCTGATTCTGTGACAGAGAATTTATTGCCACAGCATCCTTGTTATCAGCCATTTCCGGGTACAGAAGCCTTATCGCGGAAATGACAAGTGCATGCAGAACACGGTCTCGCGCCCTTGCAGAGAACGGAGTGGCCGTTGTTCCTTCCACGAATCTGTAGAGCTGTGCGTGGTATCCGGTGAAATTCTCATAATGAGACAAGTCGCGCGGCCGATATGCGTTGTACAGCGTCACGACAAGACCCGGATGAGCACGCCCGATACGGCTTGTCGCCTGGATGTATTCGGAGTTCTGTTTTGGCTGACCCGACACGGCCATAAGACCAAGACGATCCACATCCATGCCGACCGCAATCATATTCGTTGCAACTGCCGTGTCCATATGGTCCTTTGCGGTATAGGTCAGCTCAAGCTGGTTGAGTTTTTCCGGTATTTTCCAGGACGACATGCGCGATGTTATCTCATCGTTCTTATTCAGATATCTGCGCTTTTCGAGATGGTATCTCTTCTGAATGCGCTTTATTCGGGCGGGAATATCATCCTGCAGAAGGCGTACCGCACCACCGAGTTCACGTATGCTGTTGAAATATCCGATCAGGGTGTAGTACGGATCGATGACATCCTTGTATTCATCCTGCAGGGAATATGTATAGACCGCCTGCAGAATAATGGCATAAGTTCTCAGTAAGGCTGTTTTCACAGACTGCCCGGGAGCACAGATTCCGACATATTTTCTGAACGGGTCTTCCTCAACCGGAATCTCACGTATGAAGAAGCTGTCGCCGATCTCAAAGCCGTTCGGCGGGAACTGCTTCGTTGTCTTTCTGGCATACAGGCACTTCGCCTGGTTGTCTGCATTCTTGATTGTTGCCGTGGAGACCACGTACTTCGGTTTGATTCCATCATGCGTGCACATGTCCTCGATGATGGTCTCATACGCACCATAGATGGTCCCAAGAGGCCCTGTGATCAGATGAAGTTCATCCTGAATAATAAGCTCCGGCGGGAGAAACGGCTTCTGCAGCAGGAAGACCGGATGTCCTCCTGTGTTTCGGATGTTCTGCACCAATCGCAACATATCCGTCACGGCTGCACTTGCGATCAATTCTTCCGAACAGAGCGTTCGTGTTCACGTCCCACGGCAGTCTCGCGAACTTGTCGACTGTTGACAGGATGATGGTCGGGCATTTAGCGTAGATTTCCTCGTCCACCAGGTATACCGGAATCGGGATGCGTTCCCCGGTCTTTGGATATTTATAGAACATGCAGTGTTCGTCCGAGCAGTAGATTTCCAAGGACTTCCTGTCCGGGTCAATATAAAACTCTTCCTTTGTAAGCGGCTTGCCGCAGAACGGACAGGTAAGAAGCTGCTTATAAATCAGGTTCTTCTGATTTCCTGCCTCGTAAGGTCTTTCCGGATTTTCCTTCAGATCATCAAATCTATTCGGAGTCACACTGCCTCCGACCCAGAAACCGATGCTGATCGGCTCTGTTCCGTACCGAGGATAATTTTTCGGATCTCGTCTGGCGAGCTCCGCAGCAACAACCATCTTTGTGATACGGTCGCGCTGCTGCGTTGTCAGAAGACGAAGTGTGTACCGGAGGATGATGGTCACACCGCCGTCACGGTTATATTTGTCAGATTCGGAGGCACGAAGGCGTCTGTTGGCGATGGTAAAGGCCATGAGTCCGAGATAGGCCTCCGTCTTTCCACCGCCGGTCGGGAAGTAAAGCAGGTCGACGACGTCCCGCTCCGGATCTTCCGGATGGACGATTCCCTTCAGATTCATCAGGATAAAGGCTATCTGGAACGGCCTCCAGGCGAATTCATTCTTTGGATTCTTCGGATTAACAAAATCCTTGAAATTGCATTCAATGCCTTTACCGTGCTTCTTCGAGTAGTTCTTTATGCTGTTCTGCATAAAGATGACGCTGTTCATGAAACTAAACGCCTCGAATGAGATGTCGTCCGTCTCGATGATCTGAATGCCTTCCCGTATTCTTCGCAATGCGTCCCGACAGTGTCCGATGACGGTATTCCCGATTTCCTCCGCGAACTTCGGATTATTCATCCGAAAGCTTCCTGCAAGCGTGTCGTCAATCCACTTTTCATATGAATCGGCGAGCGTGTTCAGCTTCTGTATGGTTTCTGATTTCCTGCCCTTTGCCGCCATCTGCCATGTTGAAAAGTATGTGGGTGAGAATCCTCTGAGAGCGGCACTGACGCCTGGGTACTCGTATTCCGGGATGAATGCGGATTCCACATAGTCCGTACGGCCGTTCCCGGTCTTGCCCCATACGGCGGCACAACCTCTGCCACGTCCCATGATCGGTCGCTGCTCGAAATAGAACTCGTCAGTCGCAAGAACATGCCTGCAGATGTGTTCCGCAATGAAGACCGCAGAGCCATCCTCGGCATGGGCCTTGATTTCGACCTGGAACATCAGGCCTTCGATGTCACTTGAGGGATTGCTCCGCTTGTTCACGACATGGGCGGTGACAAGGGAATATCCATCCTTCAGAGGAATCCGCGAGACGTGGACGTGTATGTTTGAATCCTGCGCAAGCTGGTAATCCTTTGTGCGCCTGAAATCACTGAACTTCACATGTACGGTTTCGCTTTCAGGGACTCTCCGGTAAACCGTGCGGTTGTGTTCCTTTTCGTCTTTTCCTATAACTTTTTCGGTCGAGCTGACATAGTCGCCCCACCTCACATCAAGGCAGATGCCGTCGAGACTGCTTTCCACATAAAAACTGATGCCGATGGATGATGGCAGTTGGAACTTTGTGGTAGAAATGGGCTCGTTGTCATCATCCTCACCTGCGGTGAAGTCCTCGTTCTTGTCATAGTCGATATCCGTATCGATTTCCTGTTCGTTCCCGTCCGGTGCATTCTCATCACGCTGCGGCTCGAGCATTCCAACAAGGTAGGCGAAGCGAGGGTTCTCGTCCAGCACTTCTTCCGGAGAAAGCGGACCGATCAGGTCGGTTCTGATTGCATCTATGATTTTCTGCCGTACTTCGGCATATTTGAATCTGTCGGCCATTAATCCTCCTCCTTTACGGGATGCGCCGTTCCAAGCGTATATTTGCAGGTATTTCCTGGATGGATGTTGTCATCGGATATCAGCCGGTATTCCCAGGTCTTGTGATCCGGATCGGCTGTCGAGGCAAAGGTGCACCAGCGAATTCCCTCGCGCGCCTTGGAGACGACCTCCTCATTGTTCACTTCGTTCAGAGCTTTCACCTCGACCATGTATTTTCCGGTTGTCGTCTCAACGAGAAAATCAGGGTTGTACTGCTGTCCGGCTTTCCAGAAAAGACCGAGCTGATTCATTGGAGGCTTGATCCAGCGGATCACGTCTGGATCTTCCTCAAGGATGACAGAGAACTGTCGCTCCGTATCGCTGTCGAAGGCGTTTGCCGGATAATAGGACTTCTTATATCCGGTGAACAGGTACTTCTTGATGTTGCTCCTGTCAGTGAAAGGCTTATCGTAGCGCACCTGTCCATTTTTCTTCACGTTCTTCACGAACTTGCGGAAGACGATGAGATCCTTCTGGACTATATGGATGTCCTGCGTCTTTCTGTCCATGTGTGTGTAAATCTGTTTTTTTATATCGTTCACGATTAGTCCGGCGTAGCGGCGGACGATTTTCTTCTTTTCCTCCTCGTCGCCGGGTATCTGGTTGAGGTATTGCTCCACAACATCAATGATGAAGTCGGCATCATCGTAGGAAAGCTCGCTGATGGAGTCGAGCAGCATGCATGCCAGCGTGTTCCGGGCATCCTCGACTTCGAGTGCCTGTGCGTCTACTACTGTCAGCAGATGCTGGTTGATTGCGTCGAAACGCTCGATCTTTGCTGTGGCTATCTCAAAGTCCTGTATGGTTCGCTTCACCTCAAAGCGATTGAACTTAACCTCTGAAGTTGTCTGTACGAGGATCTTCGGTACAGAGATGGCTTTCGCCGAGTACTCTGTAACTGTCCTCGTGAACTCCTCCCGCGTCATCGGACTTTTACCGGTTTGTGTTTTTCCGGTAACTGGTGCGACTTCGGCTGCAGACGTTTCCGTTGAAGAGAAATTTGCTCCGATATGCATGGCTTCCGGTTCTATGTCAAAAAGACTCAGCTGATTCGGATCATCAGACTTACTGTGCTTCTGTTGTAATGCCATGAAATTCTTCACATACGCCTGATAAATCTCAAGCTGTGTCTGCGGATTACGCACCTGTTCAAAGGACTTGACTCCGACTGATGTTATCGCATCATCGAAAAGTGAAAGCTGTCCGTCATCTCCTGTGCTTGAAACATCCACGGATTCTGTTTCTTCAATTCCGGACTTATCAAGATCCCGGTACCGGAAGACATCACTGCTTCTGATTTCATCGACAAGTTCACGATAATGGTCATGAGCCACGATATCCAGCGTATCAAGATCTTCGTTTCCCGTCTGTTCGCCAAACGGAAGACGCAGACCGCGTCCGATGGTCTGCATGGCAAGGATATCGCTTTTTGCGGCGTTCAGCGGGATGATGGTGAAGAGGTTGTTCACATCCCAGCCTTCCTTCAGCTTGTAGACGTGCAGAACAATCTCGATGGGATTTTTCGCGTTCTCGATGGAGAGAAGAAGCCGGACATTCTCCTCGGATTCCTCGCCGGTCTGCTTCGAGTGGATCTCGATAACTTTTCCCTTGTACTTTCCATTCATGAAATCATCGCTGTCTATCAGGGCGCGGATCTTCTTTGCGTGATCCGTGTCTTTGCAGGCTATAAGTACGATCGGTTTCACATAGTCGAGTTCATTGTTGGCGCAGTATTCCCGCAGGACGGTCTTCCGGTGCTCGTGCAGGGTGAGTCCGTCACGAATCTTCATCTCCTCAATGTCGTCCTGGCTGTATCCGGCGATATTGGAGCGTCCCATGACGACGGGAATCTTCAGATACCCTTCGGCAGCTCCGCGCGCCACGTCATACGAGTAGATGACGTTTGACGGAGACTTCGGCGTGGCCGTGAATTCCAGTCCGAGAATCGGCCGCAGATAGTTGATGGCTTTCATGGACGCGGGAGCATAGTAGTGGTGCGCCTCGTCCATGCAGATGACAAGGTCGTCGAACTGCGCCAGCACGTCCGCGAAGGACGCGCCGAGCGTCTCCTTGAACTTGTGGAAGTTGAACTGCGTATCGGTCTTGCTGTTGAAGATCTTCCCGATGTTGAAGATGAAAAGCTGAATCTCCGACGTGTGGTCGACAAACAGGGACCCCTGCTCGTACTTGACTGGGTACTGGTCGTAGTTCTCGCCGTCCCAGACACGCGGTCTGCCCATCTCGACCTCGAGTCCCTTGAAGATGTACTTCGGATGCGCGGGGTTGGATTCCTTGCGCAGCTTGTCGTAGATGGTGTTTCCGGGTGCGAGGATGAAGAAGTGCTTGTATCCCTTTGTCTTGTACAGATAGTAGATGCAGGCTCCCATCAAGCGCGTCTTGCCGATGCCGGTTGCCATGGCGTAGCAGAAAGACGGGAAGTCGAACTTCGTCCTGACCTTCCTGTTGTTCTCGCTGTATTCGGACGCGGCCGCCTCGACGGCTTCCTTGTCGTCCTTCTTATAGTCAAAGTGTGCGCTGATGGCGTCGAGGTAAGAGAGAGCTTCCTCCTGCGGCGTTCTCAGGCTCATGGCGTACTTTATTCTGTTGACGATTCCTGACATTTACCGCACCTCGCTTTCAAAATTGCACTTGCCCAGGAGATCCTTCGGGATCTTCTTCACCTCGATGTTGTCCGGCAGGATCATGTCCGACTGGATCTTCGTGGCGTAGATCAGGAGAGACTGCCCCTCGTCGAGATGCTGCGACAGGGAGCGGATGTACTCCGCGTTGACGAACTCCGTGGTCACATGGATGAACCGCTTCTCGGAAGAATGACCGTGGAAAACATCCTGCGGCTTGTATTTGAAGCCCTCTATCTTGCAGATTGCCTCGCACAGCATCTCGAACGTGTAGGCGGGATTGATCTGGTAAATCGGCAGCTTGTCGTTCCTCACGAGCAGACTCGGCGCAAGCTCATAGAAGTGGTATCCTCCGCCGCCCTGCCAGTTGACAGCCTTGGAGATGCCATTTGTATCTGTGTCATCAATGGCAGAGTCTAATCTTTTCTTGCAGTGTGTATAGGCTTGTTCACCCATTTCTATACCAATCCATCTGCGGTTCATTTTATGGGCAACGGCGGCTGTTGTACCTGATCCAAGGAATGAATCAAGAACCCAGTCACCCTCATTAGTAGCTATTTCAAAGCATCTTTTTATCAATGCTTCTGGTTTTTTCCCTTTGGGAAAATCCACACCACCTTCATTATGGAGATTATTGGATAGTAAATCGTCCCAAAGTGTTGTTAAAGGCTCTCCAGTTACATATCTGCCATCTATTTTCTTCAATTTGTTTTTATAAAAGATAATTCGTTTCCCTCTAATCAGGATGATATCTGAAAGGCCATCGCGCTTTTGAACAAAAATCCTATCAGGTTCAGCATTTGACTTATCAATGTATTCTCTTGTCGTCGCTCCAACACTTTTATAATCAGGATTCACAAGCTGGATAACGGATTCACAATGATCCCTTACGAACTCGTCTATCTTCTGCGGTTCGTTTTTAATAATGGATCTTGCTGCTTTTACGGAAACATCCAGCGAAGAGGCAAAAGCCGCCGTTAATGTTGTTATTCTCCAGTTTTCGCACTTATCTTCGATGTTTTCTATGTAATTCCCGTATCGTTTATCTCTGCTACCACGATCGGTAAAAATGCGATTAGGATTCCATTCCGCTTTAACTTTCGAATAGACCAAGATGAAATTAGTCGTGGTAACCATCCCCAGATTGATGGCTTTGTGTCCGGTTGCCGATCCCTGCTTAAACGTAACAAGATATAGTCGATTTGACCTGCCGAATATTTCATCCAAGAGAATAGTGAGATACGGCAGATATGAATCATCTATGTGGACGAACAAAGTTCCATCGTCTCTCAGTAAGGAATGTAACAATTGCAACCTTATTCGCATCAAATTCAGCCAGATCGACATCTCCAGATTATCGTCATAGTTTTCAAAGGCCTGGCCAGTGTTAAAAGGCGGATCGATGTAGATGCACTTGATCTTCCCAGCAAAGTCCTGCTGCAGTGCCTGGAGCGCAATCAGGTTGTCGCCGTGGATCAGCATGTTCTCGCTGTCCGGGTCGCCGTAGGACTTATCCTTATCCTCGATGAGGATACGCGGTTCAACCGGCTTCTCCTCGTCGTACTTGCCGACCCATGTTAACTCGAGTTTTCCTTTTTTCTGCATATCTGTATCTCCTAAAACTTCAGTACAACGCTGATCAGAAGGATGGGATTGTCAATCTCGAGGCTTCTGTTGAACTCGGCGATTTCCCGCTCGCCGTCTGCTCTGAAGCGACTGCCTCGCTCATGGAAGGAAGCCTGGAACAACTCGAGCTTTTTCTGTTTCTGGTCCGCCTTTTTCCTGAGATCTATCTTTTCATAGAAATTATTCGAGGCCTTCTCCTCTTCACGGATTTCCTCAATTTCCGCGTTCATTTCCTGGTACTGCACGACGAGTTGCTCGTTCTGGATGCGTATCCAGTTCTCGATCTTTCGCCTGTTATATTCCCTGACGGGTTCCGTCTGTCTGTCGAGTTTGTCAAGCATTTCGGTGACGAGATTCCCGTAGGTTTTCCTGAACATTGTGTTTTCATCGTCGGTCGGTTTGAAGTACCGTACTGTTGAATCGTCGATTTTTTCGAGTTCCGGCACAAGGTCGTCCTCCTCGAAATCGACATATTTTCCTTCCTGATCGCAGAGAAGCAGCACGGGGAACAGGATGTCGGCATTATTGCACATTGCGCCGAGGAACAGATATCCGTGTGCGCCGATGGCCTGTTCACCCCAGTCGTCGACCTTCCAGTACTGAATATCGCTGAATACCTCCGGCTCGGCAACCTTGTCCCAGTAGTCGACTTCCTGAAGGTAGTGATCTATATCCTTCCTTGTGCCTTCGAGTGCCTGTTTCTTCGCGCCACTGCTTTCCGTAATCAGGATGGAACGAAGCTTGCGCGCGTTTTTATCGCGTTTCGCGTTCAGCTTCCTGTCCAGCTTGTCGAACGCCTTTCTGAATTCAGTGGTCGTGTTGCAGGACTGGTAGATGTCAAGCACCATCTTCTCGAAGCTCGTACCGGATTCCAGTGCGCCGAGTGCAATGTCGGAAGCGCCGAACACACCCTCGAACAGTTCGAACTTCTTCGACAGTATCTCGTAGACGCGCTTGTCGGCCTCGTTCTGCGTATTCAGCAGGTTGATGGCGACCACGTCGTTCTGCTGCCCGTAGCGGTGGCAGCGACCGATCCGCTGCTCGATCTTCATCGGGTTCCAGGGCAGGTCGTAGTTGATGACCGTGTTGCAGAACTGGAGGTTCAGGCCTTCCGAGCCGGCGTCCGTGCAGATCAATATCTTCGCGTGCTCCTTGAAATAGTCGACGATGGCGTGCTTGTATTCGACGCTCCTGCCATAGTTCGCGTTCCCGAAGTTCTTCACCTGCCATGCCCGGTAGATTTCCTTTGTCATCGTGTCATCGAAGTCTCCATTGAACAAAAGGATGTCATCCTCGCTGTATCCGGATTTTCTGAGCTCCGCGGCAATGTATTTCTGCGTCCGCTTTGACTCGGTGAACACGACAGCCTTCTGCGCTATGCCGTTATCCCTCTGGTATGAGAAACCAATCTCAAGCGCCTGTTTCAGCGCGATCACCTTGGAATTCGTCTTTATGCGCTTTGCAACATCAATGATGGCATTGACCTTATCCAGTTCCGCCTGGATGTATGCCTTCTGTGTGGCGGTGTCCTCGTCCTCGGTTTCCTCGAAGCCGGATTCGTCGATTTCGTCCTCGACGAAGCTCCAGAAGAGATCGAAGCCCTCCTGCGCGTCCGCCGACTTCGTGCCTTCATACAGCTTCTCGAGCCGCTTCTTCAGTACCTCGAATGTCTCGATCAAGGCGAAGCTGGACGAAGCCATGAGCTTGCGGATGACAAGGATGATCAGCGCCCGGTTAGATGTTGGTATCGAATACAGGACATCCCTTTTCAGGAACAGGTTCACGCGCTCGTAGAGTTCAATCTCATCCCGCGACAGTTCGAAATCCACGGTCTTGCAGATGCGCTTCACGAAGTGCATGTATCCCGCCACGTCTTTTCGCAGCGTCCTGTACAGAACGGGAGTGAGCTCCCGCTTCAGGTCGTCGTAGTCTTCATCCTTCATGTACCGCTGGCGGAACACCTCCTCCGAGCCGAAGATTCTCGGATCGACGAAGGAGACCAGACCGTACAGATCCATGAGCGAGTTCTGCAGCGGCGTGGCTGTCAGAAGGATCTTCGGTATCCCGCCGGAAAGCCCGAACAGCCGTTTCGCGCGTTTCGTGCCGTTCAGGTTGCGCAGGTTGTGTGCCTCGTCGATGATGAGGAAGTCCCATTTCACATCCGGGAAGCGTTTCATTAGTTTCGATGAGTAGTCATAGGAGGTAATCACAATCATGACACCTTGTCTGTCTGCGAGCTTCCTGTGCCAGTTCTTCACGTCATGCTCGACCGTGAGCCTGTCCAGAATCACAGAACTCAAGTCGAATTTATCCTCAAGTTCCAGCTCCCACTGCTTGCGGAGGGATGCGGGAAGCGCTATCAGTACCTTTTTCGCTCCGGATTCCAGCATGTAGCGCAGGACGAGGCCCGCCTCGATTGTCTTTCCAAGTCCTACTTCGTCGGCAAGCACCATGCCGCCCGTCTTCATCGCGTCGATGGCGGCGCAGAATGCGTTGATCTGGTGAGGATTCGGATCGATGTGGGACTCGGACGCAAGAAGGAAATGAAACGGCGACTTTTTTAGTTCCATTCGTTTGAATCTTCCATACTGCTCGAGGAGCAGGTTTCCGTTTTCACTGCCGTCCATCGGCATCTTCCCCGTGAAGCTGTGCAAAAATACCCTCGGCGATACCCCTTGCCATCAGAGGAGGCACGGCGTTCCCGATCTGCACGAACTGTGACGTGCGTGGTCCCTCGAAGTAATAGCTGTCGGGGAATGACTGTATGCGCGCCGCTTCCCGTACAGTGATGGAACGATGCTGGCTGATGTCCGGATGGATGAAGTAGTGGCCGTCCTTGGAAAGGTGAGCCAGTATCGTGTGGCAGCATTGTTCATCACCCTCGACGACCTTGAAGCGGTCGGTGAAGGAATGGCGGTTCTTATGCGTCTTCAGCTCCTCGGGCAGGTCGTTATAGTTGAGACGCCTGTGACCGTCATTCCACAGTTCTATGGCTCTCTCGTATATCCTTATATCACGCTCGATGTTCGGCCGGCAGTTCTGCAGGGTCAGGACATCGTCCTTCGTGCGTATACCGGTTTCGATCACGTATCTGCTCGGTTTTTTCTTCGAGTAGGTGTTGTTGCTTTCCCCCGGATGAAGTTCAGGGAGATCTGTGAACAGGTCGTTCACCACGGCATTCGCTTCCTTTTCGATGAAATCCGGATATACCAGGCCGCTGTTCTTGAGCCAGCCGACGATGATCATCCTCCGTCTGTTCTGGAGCACACCGAATGTATGCGCGTTCTGCTCCTGGCACTCAATCTCGTATCCGACCCGCTTGAGATATTTCTGCAGGTTCTTCCAGATTGCGCCGCCCTGTGCGGATTCGATGCCTGTCACATTCTCGAACACGAACATACGCGGCTGGTATTTCTTGAGGAATCGCGCATAAAGCTTGTACAGGTAGTTGCGCGGGTCGTCCTCCATCGGAGTCTCCATGTGGCTGCTCTGGGCTCTGCCAACGAGGGAGTATGCCTGGCACGGCGGGCCGCCGACAATCACGTCTATCTTCCTGATTCCGCGTAACTTCATTATGCCGTCGATGGTCTTGAAAACGGCGGGGAGCGTTTCGTCCGACAGCGTCTCGTTGATGATTGTCTTTGTCACGGAGGCGGGAATCATCTTCATGAGCTCATCGCGGCTGATATCTCCAGAGAGGTATTTCCTGTATAGTGCCAGGTTGCCCGAGTTCTTCAGGTAGTAGTATGCGCTGCGGGTTTCGAGCGTCTTCGCAGCGTACTCGTTCATCTCGACATGGGCAACCGGACGGAAGCCCGCCTGAAGGAACCCCTCGGACAGGCCTCCCGCCCCTGCAAACAAATCTATGAAATTATGATTGCTATATTTATTCGCCCGTGGCATACATTTTCCTCACAATCCTTTGATCCTTCATACATGCGTATTTGAATCAGGACTATTTATCCAGTCCTGATTGCGTTATTTTAACTTGATATATTTCCCACTCTTGATTCTTGCATCGCGAGGTTTTTCTGCATCCGCTGGGATTGCCCAGTAGAAACCGATCTTTGTAGCACCTGGAATTCTCTTTTCTGAGCAAAGGATGTTTACTCTCCGGACAGAAATGCCCCATTTTTCCGAGATTTGCTTAACAGACAAATACTTCATAGATTTAATTCCTTTAAACAGCTGGTTCTTAATAATTTCGATATAAATCTGGGAATTATAGTTTCATTCTAATCATATCCTGGAATATTATCAATCACGGAAGTTTGACACCCCAAAATCCCCCAGAGCCCTCAGGGCCTTATTTTTTTGAGCAAATTGAAATATTTTTATATGGTAATACGGTAATATATATGGTATACTGTTCTCAGCAGTTTATCTTGTTCATGTTGGGAGCAATGCCATGCGTGTCACTAAGAACAAAACAAAAAATGGTCTCTCTTTTTATATCATTCGTTCTGTCGACGGAGGATCCACCGAAG
>ERZ1031954.458-NODE-458-length-17103-cov-7.602710_pt1 | contig 17103 bp, 15 predicted proteins | sample MGYA00516701_ERZ1031954 | MGnify/ENA primary metagenome ERZ1031954 (study PRJEB33719, sample SAMN04261284) | wastewater metagenome | biome: rural village; feature: human; material: feces | host: Homo sapiens | place: El Salvador | collected 2013-01-07 ...
AAACCAATAACCAAAATGTGCCCCCCCAAATAAATAATCATGTATACCATTATTGAAATATGCATACGTACCCCCTATTGCTGCTGTTGGAATTAACAGTTGCTTCGCTTTTCTTCCGATATGTTTAAGACTCAAACCTTCTTTAGCAAACATGCCACTTAAAAAGAAAAATAACGGCATATTATAAACTGATATAAAATTGTTCCATACGTTATCATTATATTTATTCCATGTAAAATAAAACACATGTCCAATAACGACAGTAAAGATTGCTAATGCCTTAAGATTATCAATATAGACTATTCTTTGTTTCATAACATTCTCTTTATCTTGTGAATAATTCTTGAAATTAATAACCGATGGTATTCCTTTGCATCGGTAGCAACTATCCATTTGCCTTTAAAATTGATCACGTTAAATTGATGTCCACCTTCTTTATAGAAAGGGATATCCGGCGGCAATATCTTTTCTTTCAATATGATCTCTTCATACTCTATTGGAGAAAGTTTCGTTATCTCGGAAACATGAACGTTGTCACCATAGCGATACGTACAATCCTGTGATACTCTCAGCAACTTGCCTTGATGTTCTATCCAACAACCTGCATCGCGACCGACCTTATTACTTTTAATAATAGGAGAACAAGAATGTGCTGTATATGGACCTTCTAACTTATCACTAATATAGAGTTCCAATACATTCACAGGTTCACGATATTGCAACATGGTCATCAGGTAATACCTACCGTTTTTTTTGTGAATAGAAGAATCACCATAACCCATGCGAATTTCCTTATCCTCAGGCTGCTCCAACAACTTCTTAATCAGTCTAAATGCACTAAGACTATCGTTGGTTGCTTCATATAGACGTATACTACCATCTTGACCTGTTTCTGGTATCATATATACCTTTCCTTTCTCCTCAAACACCCAAGGATAAGAAAGATGAAACGGCTCTTTCAAGACAACTACCGGCTTAGACCAATGAACTAAATCTGAGGTTGAAGTCATCATGAGCACACCAGGTGTATAAAGTCCCTTACTTTCATAAAACAGATGCAGCTTACCCTTATATTCAAATAAAAAAGGATCGGCCACAATAATGGTTGGATTGGCCTTAAAGTATGGCTTCAAGCAATCCACCCCAAATATTCTCTTTCCTCTTTTGATATTAAAGATATCCTCTTCATTATCAAAAGAAAGAAGTTGAATTTTAAAACATTCTATCATTTTTTAAATCCTAATATTTTCTGAATTTTATGGATCGGGAAATATGCAAAACGATGCCACCAATAGACCAGGGCAGGTTTCTTATCATTCTTATTCCACAATAATACGCTATCAGAATGATGAAAATTCTTCAACCATTGCATAAATGATATGCCTTTAAGTTTTTTAAGGCAATCCATCAAATCTGGCACCTCATCCATACAATTAAATTTTTCTTTCGGCTTGAAATCATCCAGATAAAGCTTATTATCTAATGTTGATACTGCCCATCTAAATGGCAAATTAAAGCCACCATACGTAAAGAAATAACTCCATCCCGAATTGCGATAATTAACTTCCAAGAAATAGTGTTCACCTTGCTTATCAACCAAGAACTCAATACAAAATATTCCGGTAAACTTTGTTTTACGAATTAATTCTGTAATCTTATTAATTAATGCCGTATCACGGAATGGGAAGAAGTACATATAGTTGCCAAAACTATCCTTTGTCATACGATAGTAATGACAGGCATATGGCATAAAAACCTGTTCACCTCCGTTAATACTGATACCATCAATACATAGTTCGTTCTCTTTCTTTATAAACTCCTGAACTAATATCTTATCAGACTCCATCGTTTTATAGGCAGCTTTCAGTTCTTCTTCATTTTCACAAATATGAGCTAAAGCTTTCCAATTTCCTCCTGTTGAAGACGTAACTGCCTTTGTAAAGACTGGATATTTCAAAGTCTTAGGCATCTCTCCAACTTGAAGCAATTCTTCTTTAGGAATATTAATACCGCACTCTACTGCAGCTTGAGTAATATCATATTTCTGAAGATATTTTTCTATACCACCTTGTCCATTGGTAAAATAGAACTTATCCTTTAATTCCTCATAGTGCTCATCGAGAAGTAGAGTAACATTATCACTACCATTATAAATAAACGGTTTAAGAGGCTCATTACTATAATGCTCCATAAGGAAATCAAAACCCTCTTGAATGGTATTAAAGATATGTAATTCCCCAACATACTTACTATTATTTACCATATGTGGGTTATGAGCACACAACAAGACAATAGGCTTGATACCCTCTTCACCTAAACTACGAACGATACCTAATGGATTCTGATGTTCTTCTACAAGACAAATATGTTTGTGCTTATAGACTTCATGATTTTTGCTTATCATATTTTTAACTATTTGATTTTTTCAATGTATATAAGAAATAACACATACCCGCAAAAATAATCGTGATGACGATAACGCCTAAGATTACTGATGCCATTTGTACTAACGCCAATCCTCCACAGGCAAATAACACCATGGCACAGAAACATTGGGTCATACTCCATGACACTTTTCCTATTGTCCAAGCCTCTTTATCTGGTGTAAGCAATGTAGCCACGACAAAAGAACTTGAATCTGACGAAGTAATAAAGAACAAGCATATTGTTATCAATACTACTGCTGACATAAAGAGATAAGCGACATGACTCGTTGTTATGCTTTCTATAAAAATAAACAATGACGTTGTAATGTCATTTTGCATGGCAGGAAATATAAGGTCCTTGATTTCTGTTCCTATGGTTCCATATACACCAAACCACAACATGGTTACCAATGATGGTAATATCAAAACACCAAGAATGAATTCTCTTATACTTCTACCTTTAGATATCTTTGCAACAAAAACGGATACAAAAGCAGCCCAAGCAGCATACCACATTTGATAAAATACCGCCCAAGAAGCAGCCCAATCATCAGATTTCGGATTGAAATAATCGTTATAAAAAATATAATTTCCAAAGAAGGTTACAAGACCCTTTCCTATATAAGATCCATAATTTGTTACAGAATGAGTAATATAGGCAAATAAGATAACCAGTAAAACTAAAATTCCAACAAAGATGGTAGAAGAATTTGATAGCCATTTTACACCTCTTTTCAAACCTGAGTTTACGGACCATGTTGCAATCAGGCAAATTCCCATCATCAGAATATAAGGATTGGCATTCACATGAAACACATATTTAAATCCACCACATAACTGTGCCACGCCCAATCCTAAAGATGTACACAGACCTGCAACAATACCTAGCGCCATTACTATGTCGATAGCTCGACGCAAAACATAACTAAAGCGGATAGGAAAGATCGAACTGATTTTAAGTTCTCGCCCTTTGTTAAAATGAAAATATGCTATAATAAGTCCCAACATTGCATATAATCCCCAGGCATTAAAAGTCCAATCATATAATGTTAAGGAATAAGCAATAGATTCTGGAGATCCAGATACCCATCCTACATAAGGATTGCTATGCAAATGAAACAAAGACTCCTGGCAATAGAACATGATTCCGATACCCATTCCTGCCATAAACAAACAGGAGAACCAGGAGAAATTACTATACTCTGGCTTGGCATCCTTGCCGCCTAGTTTTATTTTTCCATACTTCGATACTGCAAGAATCACTAGAATCAGAAGGAACAGACAGCATAAGGATCCAACATAACCTCTAACGGCAATACATGTTTGCTTAAAAAATAAGCCGAATGCTTCTGAATCTAATCCTATAAATGCAATAACGGCTAAGAGTAGCACTATCAATGCAAAAGCAATGATAGAACAAATGTTCTTTTTAAATTTACTGATCATTTTACGAAACTATATAGTTACATCAAAACCTGCGACTATTCTTGGATGAGAATCAAAAAGATTATCTCCCCACAGATACAAATTATATTTTTTTACACTATAGTATGCACCAACAGCCATATCCATGTCTTCATCCATCTTCCAAGAATGAATTTCACCAACCATAGGAGTAATGCTACTCTGCTTGCCGACCTTAAAGCAATGACCTAAATAAATCCATTGCTTTATAGTATTGGGCGCTCCATCATTAACTCCCCACCATGTATTCGCACACCAGAAGGTATTTCCATCTTTGGTAATATTACCATTTAAATACAATGCAGAGGTAAGATACGAAAACTTAAAATTATCAGACAGATTGAATGAAGGGGTAACTTGAACACCAACATTAAAGTATTTAGAGAAACAGGCACCATATCTCATCAAAACACCCCAATAGCTGTTACCATTGCTGGTATACAAGTCTAAACCTGTTGCCAATGAATTACTCAACCCATACTGAAAAGTAGTATAGGTTTCCTGTGAATTAATACCAGGGCGCACTTTCATTGATGTATATGCATACATCCTATTTTGCCCTACCGTCTTTGCGAAATAAGGGATCTGAGCCTTAGCCATAAGGTTTATGAAAAGGCACAAAATAAACAAAATTTTCTTCATTTAAAATAAGCTATCAAAATCTACACGTGGGAAAGACTCTAACATGCCTCCTCTCGTTGCATTATATATATTAAAACCTTGCTCTTTTGCAGCACTTGCTGCTGCATCATAGGCGGCCTTCATTTGCCATGTTGGATTAGGTTTTAATCCTGTAGTTTCAACAGCCTCTTCCTCTGATTTATAAAAATGGTCTTTACCTGCATCATTATAAGTTACACTACCATCTCTATTCAGATTTACCTTATAAGACATATCACAACCTATCAGATATATTTCACGACAGCCTAAATAAACAGCAAATTCCAAACAAACATAAGTAGAAGTTCCAATACTTGGCATTTTCTTTGTAATATCGCTATCAAATACAGGATGATCCAACAAATCAAGAGACTCATTAAAAGCTAAATACGCTTTTTTGCCTACTGCACTTAAACTTAAAAGATAGCGGCGCTCATCATAGAACTTTAAGTCACATTCAGTCTCCCTGACAACTTTTTTGTTCTTTTTTTGAAAAGCGCAATCATCTGTTGCAGACAAGAATGTAGCTCGCCATGGTGTATCTTTATAAACTCTACCTATCATGTTCATAGCAATACTAATATCGCCAGACTCATGAATCTTTGTCAAATCCTCTGGACGAAGACTAGGTCCATTACAAACTATAAAACAACGTTTACCCTTATACTTATCCTTCAAAGTTTTTAAAAATTTCTTGTTAGCTGCAGCTGTACCGCTCAAATAAAAAGCTGCTAAATTAACAAAATTTATTGCTGCCATTTTCAACGTATGGCATGGAATACCTAATATTTTCATTTTTATCTTGATCTTTTTTGACGTACTAAAATTTTATTATATCCGACAGAGATTTTTCTGAAAGAGAAAACAATAGCTATCTCTTTACTCTACCACTAATATTACCACTCATCAAAGCTTCAACATCATCTACTGTTGCCCAATTGAAATCACCCTTCAACGTATGCTTATAAGCACTAGCAGCTGTTGCAAAGTCCAAAGCCTTCTGATTATCCTCATAATGTAGCAATCCATAAATCAAGCCTCCCATGAAGGAATCACCACCACCTACTCTATCTACGATATCCGTGATATCATACTTGGCAGACTGATATAGTTGCTTTCCATCATAGAGGATACCACACCAGGTATTGTGATTAGCATTGATAGCACCACGTAGTGTTACTGCCATTTTCTTACAACGAGGGAATCGAGCCATCATCTGCTTACAAACGGACTCAAAAGTACTTTGATTGATACTACCTTTCGTATTGTCTGCATCAAAGTTCTTTGGTTTGATACCAAAAACCTTTTCGCAATCCTCTTCATTACCCATGATTAAATCACATCCTTCAACCAAAGCTGGCATCACCTCAGAAGCATCCTTACCATAGTTCCAAAGATTGCCACGATAATTGATATCACAAGATACTGTTACACCTAATTCATTAGCTACTTGAATCGCTTTCAAGCATTCATCAGCTGCATTTTGCGATAATGCAGGAGTAATACCCGTCCAATGAAACCAAGTCGCATCCTTCAATATCTCATACCAATTGATACTACCAGGCTCAATCATTGCTATCGAAGAATATTCGCGATCATAAAACACCTTGGATGGGCGCATGTTACTACCAGTCTCTAGATAGAGGATACCCATTCTCTTGCCTGATCGCTGAATATGGTCTACTCCTACACGATGACCACGTAATTCCATTACACAACGTTCAGCAATAGGATTTTCAGGCAAACATGTAACATAGCCTGTAGATATTCCATAATGAGCAAGACTCACTGCAACGTTAGCTTCTGCACCAGCATAACTAACATCCAGGCTATTGCTCTGTATCAGTTTGAGATAATCAGGTGCGCCTAAGCGCACCATGATTTCTCCAAATGTTACTACTTTCATTTAGTCAATATTATGTTCTTTTACATACTCTATAACACGTTCCAAATCATTAGGAGTGTCAACAGCGATGGTATCAGAATTCACCTCAATATATTGAACACGATAACCATTTTCTATGAATCTCAGAATTTCAATATCTTCGATTGCTTCTATCTTTGCCTTACCATATTTCTTACCATATTCGCAATAGAAGCGTAATGCCTCAGGAGTAAATCCATAGACACAAACCTGTTTATAATACTTTGCGTCAATACTACCCTTAGGGAATGGTGCGGCAGAACGAGTAAGATAAACCCCACGACCATCTTTTGCTGCAAGAACTTTTGGCACGGTAAAATTGATCAAATCAACAGGCTCATGAATCTCTGTCATCAAATTGGTAACTTGAAGATCCTTAATGTTTCCTTTCAAGAAAGGAATGATAGCCTGTCTGATAGTATCAGGTTCTATCAATGGTTCATCGCCTTGGATATTCACATAAAGATCTGCTGGAATCTTTTCTGCGACCTCGCCGATACGATCTGTACCTGTTCTATGCTTAGTGGAGGTCATAATAGCCTTAACACCACGTTCTTCACATGCATCAAAGATACGCTGATCATCAGTTGCTACATAGACTTCGGTAAATTCTTCTACCATCTTAGCTCTCTCATAAACTCGTTGAATCATGAGCTTACCACAAATTTCAGCCAAAGGCTTACCTGCAAAACGAGAAGATTCGTAACGTGCAGGAATAACTGCTATAATTTTCATGTTAATATTATATGAATTGATAAATTGATTTAACTTCTAATTCTTTATACAGTGTATCTGTCAAGGAAATCAATGGTTTCTTGAAATAAGAAACAAAACCAGTAAATAAAGTTCTATTTTCATTAGTCAAGTCCATTTCCTTTTCAGAAAGGACTTCACCCTTATAGCCATCATATCCAATGACAAAAATATCTTTAGCTTCCAAATCCAATGCTATTTGTAAAGCAATAGTTGTACAAGAATCTAAATAATCCTGAGTGAATACAATGTCTTTTAACTCAAAAGTTGAGTCTTCAGCAAAATCAGGAACTTCAGTTCCCATCTTTCTCGGGAAAGGAGCTAAAATACACTTACCATTGAATTCTTCAGCTTTGATATTACGTCTCATTCGCTTTGCTTCATTTCCTACAAGACAATAATATTTATCATTATCTATATCAAGATAAGAAGCAGCATGACGGCAAGTAGCAAAAATCACAGCTACAGAAGGATGAGCTTTCAAGTACTCCTTAATGGCCTCCTGATGCTCAATTGCAGAATTGCCACCTCCAACAATTAAGACCTTATCTGTTGGTCTTGCTTCCAAAAGAGGATAATGAGCATTGTCTGCCACACAATTACGTTTGTTATCCAAAGCTCTAACGATGCTATTGAAACTATATGCTCGGTTGGTTACCCATTCCATAACTTCCTTCTGTGGAATTCGATTAGCACCCGAAATCATATATGGAAGATTGGTTCCCCACTGATATTCATCAAGCAATGCTTGGAAGTTGGAGACATAATCACCTAATACATTGAAATCAACATCCAAGCCTTCGTTTTTAAGATAAGTAAGAAGCAACTCCATATTCAGGTTACCTGCACCTCTGCCCATACCCAAAGCAGTAGCATCAACAAAGTCTACACCGCATTCAATAGCAGTCAAAGTATTAATCAAGCCGAGCTGCAAGTTGTTGTGTCCATGGAATCCTACAGCACAAGTGGCATTTGCCTTTACTTTTGCCGTAATTTCTCTTACTTCAGAAGGAGTAATACCACCGAATGAATCTACCATACAGAACAAATCTGCAACTCCATTGATTTCTGACAGATTATCCAAGAATCCCTTATACTCTGTACTCCATTTTGACATATACATAGTATTGAATGCCACTTCAAATCCCATAGCCTTAACGGCCTTAGCCAAAACAACAGCACGCTCGAAGTTCTTTGGATCAACTGCCAGACGAACCATGTCGGCCAATCCCTTGATAGGAGTAAGAAGCTCATCCAAATCTTCTGGTAATGTGCTTTTTTCATTCAACATTACCGCAAGTTTCTTGTTAGAACTCTTACGTAGTTTCTTCAATATGGAAACAGGCGTATAACCAAACTTTCCCATATACTCTTTTGTTGGTTTATTACGATAACCAACTTCCAAGTAATCTACAGGAAGTTTATTGGTTGTCTCGATATAAGTCTTAACAACATCAGAACTAAAATCCCAATTCGTATAGTAACCACCATCACGAAGGGTACAATCTAAAATCTTTGTCTTCATCAACATAATATGTATATTACAACAGTGCCCTCAGCTCAGGTAAACCTCATCAATCCAACAAGCCTTTACCTTCAATACAAAGTTTCTTATAAATCTGTTCTGCGATATAATAGTCCAACGGAGTATCAATATCAATGGCTTCAATATCAGATGTCTCAACGAATTTAGGATGTTTACCAATGATATTATGATTGGCTATCAAATCCTCTCGTGATGTTACTGTTGCTCCAAAGTTTAGGGCTACTATATTTGGAAGGTTCTGAGAGTTTGGTGCATTCAACGGATTATAGTTAACAGGCTTACCATCAAGCCACATAAACTCTTTAATAGAACTAACCGTTGCAATGCAATCACAATCATCAGTTTTGTTGAGATAAGCTTTGATACACTGTGAAATGGTTTCTGGTTTAATAAAAGGAGATGTACATGGTGCATACACAAAGATATCGGTATCTGTAACCTCACCTAAATGCTGAAAAAACTCACTTCCAGAGCATTGAGATGAAGCATAATACTCTTCTCTACGATGCCATTTTACCCCCCCCACATACTTTTTCTTTACAATCTCAATTGCTTCTTCAGAATTGGTATTCACAATAATGGAATCTAACTCAGGTACTTGAAGCAATGAATTAATCTTGTTTTCCATCAACGTAGTGTTAGCAAAAGGACGGAGGTTTTTGCCCTTTACACGCTGTGATCCACTACGAATAGGAATTACTGCTGTAATTTTCATTTTCAAATAATTAAATATATTCTAAATACTATAATGATGAGATTATCACCTTTCAAAATCAACACTCAAATAATTTAAAAATTTCATCTTTCTGTTTATATCTATCATATTTTGCCAGGAAATATTCAGCAATATCTTTGAGCTTTTTATCCGTTGGGTAGTTATTTAAAACTTCATTTATTTTAGAAGCTAACTCTTTAAAATCATATGGCGAATTATAATAGTATAATTTGTTTTGAGTTGTATCGCCCAAAGCCTCGCATCGGGTACTAATAACAGGACATCCATAAATTGCAGCTTCTATCGGAGTATAACCAAAACCTTCCCGAACAGAACAAGTAATAAACAACTTGGCTTTTTCATAAAGATAGCGTAATTCTTCATCGGAAATACCAGAAAGAACATGAATTCGTTTTTCTAATCCATGTTCCTTTATATAAGGAAGGCATACATCATACCAATATGGAAATTTCTTACTTACAATAACTACCTCTTCCTTTATATCTTTAAGTTCATTTACTGCCTTCAGAAAAGTCATGATGTTTTTATTTATATCTATCGAATTAACCCAAAGAATGTAATTAACGGGCAATTCTATTGACGGCTTTTTCGAAGAAGGTATGACATTAACCGAATTATAGATGACTTTAATTTTATTTTTATTCACAAAAGGGAAAAAGCGCTCAACATCAGATTTTGTGTATTTTGATATAGCCATTAATATATCAGCATTATTGAATGAAATGCACAAGTCAACAAACCGTTTAATTCGTTTCTTGATTTTTCCACCCTTTATAGTTTTTATATCATGTATTACGCTTATCTTCCTTTTGTTTACTCTTGCTCTAGCATATCCTGGCAAATCAGATGCAATAAAGATAGCATCTGCATCAATAGAATTAACTGTCTTTTTATACAAGAACGATCTAAAAAAAACACCAAAGAGAGGTAATTTACACCAGATATTTTTCCATAAATCAATAATTTTTATCTCAAAATCTGGGTACTTATCTGCAATAAATCCACCCCCATCCTTACTCGCCAAGAGTATTGTTTCAGCTTTTTCCTCAGAAGTAAAGAGATCCAGAAGTCGCATTTTATACTGAGGAATACTCATAAAACGAGTACCTTCATTAATTTCAGTAACATCAAATATTATTTTTCCCATGACAATATATCATCTATAAAGTGAGTAGATTTTTGTCTCAACAAAGCTATCATTGCATCAACACCAATCCAATCAATGTTTTCAAAATTTATCAGCTTTAAACTTTCACTATTAGGTACAATAAGATTTGATAAATGCAAAGATTCTAGCAGTGATACAATTCTATCATTTCCTTTAGAATATTCATTATTCAAAAGTACAGCATAGAAAGGCTTGTGATAAATAAGACAGAAAACTACACCATGAAACGATGTTGTTATAACATATTCAGAATGCTTAATTAAGGATAACCATTTAGGAATAGTTGCTTGCTCATTTTGAACACCTGGCAACAATTCCCGAGCAGGTAAATAACCAGATGAAGATACACTTCGCATCTGAAGTCCGTCTTTGGCAATTATCTTTTGAAAATCATCCCAATAGATTTCTTCGGCTGTGCGAATATTCAATGTATAAATAAAGACATACGGTTTCCCAGCCACATCTGTACCATTTGAATCAATTTCTATTGAATCATAAGCTGATGAATTTAGCAACAACGTAGGATCTATTGCTATTATTGATTTATCAAAACCCAGTTGATGACATAAAGCATAAGCCTTTTGCTCACGAACACTAATAGCATTGAAATTATTGAGATATTTGGTAAATCTATTTATTTCACTGCTATCAATATCTCTTCCAATGCTTGCAGCATAAGAAATTCTCTTGGCTGTTGGCTTTCCAAAGTCAAGAAACCATCCTGCCGTATCAGGGTCTTTTAGACTATTGTTCCATACCTGATCACTACCACAGATGTAAATATCAGCATCTGGCGGATTGTTTCTTAACTCCTTGATATTTCGATAAACAATTTCTGTAGACTTGATGTATTTATCTCTAAATTCCTTAAAGCCTCTTCTGCAATTTAACAATTTGTTTCTTTCACATATCAACTTTAGCTTCTTATCCTTTTCTTTTTGCTCGGATGATACTAATAAGCGATATTTTATGGATCTTGCAATCCGTCTCCATAGAGGTATATGATTCGTCGGCATATACTTTATCAAATAAGTATCATGCCCTAATCCAATAAGATACTTCTGCAGGGCAAAGCATTGCAATTGCTGCCCATAGTTATCAGAAGAACTCCAATATGTTACTATTCCTATTCTCATATAATTTATATTCAATCAATTCCTCTAATCTATATGTCAATAGAGCTAAAGGGGTGCTTAATGCCACCTTACATTCTCCTTGATAACCTTTGCAGGAACACCGCCAACAACGGCATGAGCTGGCACATTTTTTGTAACAACAGCGCCTGCAGCGACAATGGCGCCCTCGCCAATATGAACACCCTTTAATATCTGTGCGCCCTGTCCTATCCATACATGGTTTTCGATAACAATAGGCTCAGAAATTCTGTATCCTTCTTGCTCTATCGTATGACCATCGAAAGAACGAATTACTACATCACGTCCGATAGCGCAATCCTTGCCAATTTCGATTCTATCGCCACAAGTAATCTGCACATTCTCATTGATGAACCCACCATGAAGTATTAAATGTCCTCCCTTGATGACTCTTACATACGAACCTGCAAACATCGAAAACTGATCGTCGACTGTCATTGTTGCATTCTCTTCCAATAACAATCTCGTTTCCTTGTGTGAACCTTTTACCTGTGGGTTACCTATTGTAAGAGTTTGCTTCAGATTCAATATAGAACCCTTCTGCAACTCAATAGTTACATGTGGAAAATTCGTAGCCACTAGTTTCTTCCCTCTTTTTACATGAGAAGAAAATATATTAAGAGAAAGGAATGTCTTCCAGTTTCTTACAGAAATTCCCAATGTACGGACTAACCGTAATAGCTTCTTCAACTTGCGGGCATAATTTCTTAACCTATTCTTTAAACGATTTTTGAACGTAGGTAAAGGGAAAAACTTTTCAGCAACTTGATCAAATGGCATTTTATCTAAAGCATCAAAGAAGGCATCTCTGTTTGGTCTAGCTGGAGTCAAGGAAGAATTCAATGCTGGATTACCTGCTTCAGCATCCTTCATCGTAAACTGTCGCCAATTGATTTTATCTTTGATTGCATCAAACAGAGCTTTACCTTTATCTGAATTTACCATTACAAGTGAAGTACCTCTATCCTGGTCCATAGAAGGATCAATATTTTCTATTCCCCAGAAATCTGCCAATGTAATATCCGCCTTCTGTGGAAAGCCTTTGAATGTGCATTGGTAGCAGGAAGGTCGGGCAAAATTACCGCTCTGCAAATAACCTATGAAGAATAGGTCATGCCAGCGATCCTTGCAATATTCCTGTCCATTCTCAAAGTTTACACGCAAAGAGAAATTATGCCATCCCCACTTCTTGTTCTTAAACTTAATCTGTGTTGCCTTTGAACCATATTGTTTCTCCAACATATCCATATAAGACAGGAATACCTTAGGAGAATTGACACCACGGCATATAAAATCACAGGTGGTAAGATTGTCATACTCATTGCGCAAGAATTTATACAATCCTTGTATCTGACATGGAGCACCACAGAAGAATACTTTTTCACCTGCTTTCAACAAATCTCGAACCTCCTTGTAAACTCCTTCCATTGAACTCTGGAGGTACTTGGAACTTCGAATCTCAGGGAGTAGTTGACGGTCTGGTGATACGATATGCTTTACGGTATGATCATTGTTGTAGATTGCCCCGCCTATATAAGCATTTTGCTCATACATTGCCAATGCCAACATCGAATGAATGCCGCCAGATGTACTATCTGTACGAATAGCTTCATCTTTGGTATAAGCTGCATATACTAAAGGTTCATCATAACGGATTACATTATCTGCCTTTGTCAATACCGGACAGGTTTTCTGGCACAACCCACAATCAATACATAAGTCCTGATTTATCTCGGGATACCAAAAACCTTCCTTATCATTAAGAAAGGTAATGGCTCCCTTTGGGCACACATCACCACATGCGTTACAGCCACAACACTTAGATTTTTCTATTATTTCCTTCATAAAATTTGGTTGTCTTTCAATTCTTCTATGATCATCTTGGTAAATTGCTTTCTGCCATGAAGATTGAAAAAGAATGAATTGATATATAATGAACTATCTGTAAATCGTTTATCCTTCAAATGATTTAATACAAGACATTTTTGAGTATTTGCCTCATGGACATAAGCCAAGATCTGATTATTGACAAAATCTTCAGAGAATCTATTGCCCAAATAATCCGTAACAGGCAAAATACAGATTACTGGACGCAGTTTCCTATCCAAACAAAACTGAATCATCTCATGCAAGAGATGAATATTGCGCTTGATATTTGTTTTATTAATATCTGAGAGAACCAGGTTATTAATGTCTATATCAAATTCCCTATTCCAACAATTAATCCAAAAGTCAGCATCAGTTTTCAACTGATTCTCATTCATCTGATTGTTATTGATTAACAAACGGTCTGAAGCTGTTGGCACATCCTTAATCAATCTCTTCAATTTCTTAGGATGAAACAGCAAAGGATAATCAATATGAGTAAGCTTAGTTTTCTTAGAATATCCTACAATATCCTCTTCTGGTAAAATGCCATAATACTTCATATGGTCACCAAATGGATGCCGATATAAAAAAAAATTTAGGACGCATATTGGTATCAATACTGCGGCTTTATCAGCTAAATGATGGAATTCTTTACGTAGTATAGCAAAGTCATATTCCAATGATTGAGGACCTACTGCCCAATTCATCGCCTTCACATTCAATCCATCATAATTGAAACCAAACTTAGGATGATTACTACCCAGATTTACCAGTTGCAAACCATTAGGTATACTAGCATCATTACGAAACTTCTCTGTATCGGCAAAAATGTTTCGGTAGTCGTTTGTGCGTTTATAGAGAGCATTCATAAAGAATGCCAAAAGAACACCACATGATATGAAAATTAATACTAAAAAAATATTCATCATAAATTATAATATTGTCCATCCACCATCAACAGCAATGGTCTGACCGACGATGTTACTAGCTTGGTCACTAGCTAAAAACATCGCTAAATTTGAAATTTCTTCAACGGCTGTAAAACGACCAGATCGATGTGGAGGGAAATAGAAATTATCTTTCTGAAATTGCTTTAATTGCATATTAATATCTGTCAATGCTACACCGGGAGCAATAGCATTGACTTGTATTCCAAACTGGGCAACTTCCTTAGCTAAGCCTTCTGTTAGACATCTGGCTCCCCATTTTGAAATACCATAAGGCAAGAATGCAGGGCGATTTCCTTCTACAGATGTTATATTGATAATCTTAGCTGGGACATTGTTTTTACGGAAATATTCAACCTCGGCCTTACATAAAAAATATAGACCTTTGGTATTAATATCAACAATCTTATCATATTCGCTTTCATCTACAATATGCCAGTCGGTATTATTCCATACACCAGCATTGTTAATAGCGATATCCAGTCCCCCCAGTTCTGATATAACTTCATTAAGCTTATTTATAATGTTGCTACAATCACATTGATCCCATACTATTGTGTGAAGTCTGGCATTATTTATCTTGTCTTTGGCTTCACCAAGTTTTTGTGGATTACGGCCAGTAATCATAACTTCTGCACCTTGAGCAATAAAGTCCTTTGCCATTTGAAAACCGAAGCCACTGCTACCACCTGTTATTAAAACTTTTTTGCCTGTAAATTGTTCTGATGGCAATACTTGTTTAACATTTACATAAACTACCCCCCCGTTTTAACATATTTCAACATATTCTTGAAATACTGTACATACCTTCTAATCATAATTTTACCTTTTTAAAATTGAACGAATTTTATTTATTACAAAAGCTCTCATGTTCTTATCAAGACCTAAAAAATAGATCAACAAAGAGGATGACAGCACGCTTACTATACCAACAGAAATGAATCTTAACCAACCATCAGACATCATATAATAAGTAGTATAAGGCAGAACAAACATCAATGCGCCAATTGGGAAAACCCTACAATATACAGACTTATAGAATGCTAAAGGCGACAATCCTATATATTTCTTCAAACACAACAGTTCAAAGAATGTTTCTAAGAACCATGGAATGACATTTACCATAAACACCGTAACTGGCGAAGCCCCCAGCTTTAACAAAACATAACTGACAGGAAGAATCATCAGGAGTGCTCCTCCTGCTGTAAGGTTTACCAATTTCATCTTACCTACTGCATGAATCATCATAACGACAGGACGCGTCATGGTTTGTACTACAGACTGTATCAATATAATCCTTAAGAATATTGGGGCATAAGCAGGATATTCTCCAAGCCATATATGCAACACGAATTCTATTTCTATAAATAGTGGTACAAGAATAAAAAGTATCATAAAGGCAGCAAGTCTGGAATTAACCAAAGATAGTTTTATCATCTGATTTGTTTCACCAGCAGCATAATGCTTTACTATCTGAGGATTAACTGCCATTTGGAAGTTGCCTACAAATTGCACAACGATAGCATTTACCTGAAAGGCTATTCCACGAGCGGCATTCACTACCGTACCAAAAAACATATTCAAAAGTATATTAACTCCTTCTCCCTGGAACGTTACTGAAGCGCAACCAAAAATATTCCATCCAGAGAAGTTCATCATTTCCTTGAATATCTTCTTATCGAATACTCTACTAATCTTACATTCTTCAAATAGCCTCCTACAATAGACATTATAGATTAAAGCAGATATGCAATTTACTATGAGGTAGAGAAAACCATATAATATCAATTTATCGTAATTAACTACTTGAATAAGAAAAACTATCAAGAGTTTCATTACCACATCGAAGATACTCATGTAAGCATAGATATCCATCTTTTCATGAGATATTATGCTAGATATGTATGGCACTTGTATTACATTAATTAGCATCGTTATACAGGAAAACTGGAAGACCCAAAAAGCCGCATCCATTCTTCCTGGTTCAATATTCATTTTATTATATAAGAACCATAAGCCAACCGTTTCAACCAACAAGAATATAACCACTGCCAACAAGCAGTGAAGCAACAGTGCTGTGTTGAATACTCGATGTAGTTTCTCTTTATTATTTGCACCCAATTCAAATGTCAGAAATCGCTGCGTACCGGTAGCCAAAGTACCATTAACTATGGTAAACATGGTAACAACACCTCCAACTACATTATACAATCCGTAATCAGATACACCAAGTGTCTGTAAAACAACTCTTGAAGTATATAGACTTACCAACATAGTGATAAGCATACGGAAGTATAAGAGCAGTGTATTCTTCGCTATTCGCTTATTATTATCTGATGTTTGATTTGACATAAATTATTTTCCAAATTCTTTAATTCTCTGTTTCTCTTTCAAAGAGCAGACAAGCAGTTGTCCATTCTTCTCGGCTACGATATAGCCATCCAAGCCTTGAACTA
>ERZ1031954.471-NODE-471-length-16961-cov-4.575417_pt1 | contig 16961 bp, 10 predicted proteins | sample MGYA00516701_ERZ1031954 | MGnify/ENA primary metagenome ERZ1031954 (study PRJEB33719, sample SAMN04261284) | wastewater metagenome | biome: rural village; feature: human; material: feces | host: Homo sapiens | place: El Salvador | collected 2013-01-07 ...
CAGCCGCACTGTCAACAACGGGTCGCGACTCCGAAAGCTCGGGCTGATCGTTGAGGTCGATGAAGGCAACTTCTGGCTCAATCATCCAAAACTCAGCCAAGTGGCGTGGAGTATTGGAATTCTCAGCACGGAAGGTCGGACCGAAAGTATAGATGGCACCCAGTGCGGTGGCACCGAGCTCACCCTCCAACTGTCCGCTGACGGTCAGTGAAGTCTGCTTGCCAAAGAAGTCATCGTCATAGATGATGCTGCCGTTCTCGTCCTTCTTCAGGTCGTAGAGATTCTTGGTGGTCACCTGGAACATCTGTCCGGCACCTTCGCAGTCGCTGGCGGTAATCAGTGGTGTGTGGAAATAGAAGAAACCATGCTCATGGAAGTATTGGTGGATGGCAATAGCCATGTTGTGGCGAATGCGCATCACAGCACCGAAAGTATTGGTACGCAGACGGAGGTGTGCATTCTTGCGCATCACCTCAAACGACTGGCCTTTCTTCTGCATGGGATAAGTGTTATCGCAGAGACCATAGATTTCCAAGGTCTTGGCCTGAATCTCACTGCTCTGACCAGCACCCTGACTCTCTACCAAAATACCAGTGGCACAGATACATGCACCAGTGGTAATCTGCTTGAGCATTTCTTCATCAAACTGTGAAGGGTTAACAACGATTTGTACGTTGTTGATGGTGCTTCCATCGTTGAGGGCAATGAAGTCAACGGCCTTCGAACTACGGTGGGTACGTACCCATCCCTTTACACAAACATCTTTTCCAAAGTCTGTACTCTTCAGTACATCTACTATCTTAGTTCTTTTCATCACTTGTTATATTTTCAGTGAGTCGTTGTTGGTTTATTCGTAAGCACCCATGCGCAGACGATCTACCTCTTCCTCTGTCAGGTAGCGCCAGTCGCCACGACGCAGGTTCTTCTTGGTAAGTCCGGCAAACTGTACACGGTCGAGCTTGGTTACTTTATAGCCGAGGCTCTCGAAGATACGGCGTACAATGCGGTTTTTACCAGAGTGGATTTCGATGCCCACCTGCTTCTTGTCAACAGGGTCTGCATACTGGATGTCGTCGGCTTTGATGTCACCGTCGTCGAGGGTGATACCTTCGGCAATCTGCTGCATATCATGGGCAGTCACGTTCTTATCGAGATAAACGTGATAGATCTTTTTCTTGAGGAACTTAGGATGGGTCAGTTTCGATGCCAAGTCACCATCGTTGGTGAGCAGAAGCACACCGGTGGTGTTGCGGTCGAGACGACCTACAGGATAGATGCGCTCAGGACAAGCATCCTTGACGAGATCCATCACAATCTTACGCTGTTGAGGATCGTCGCTGGTGGTCACGTAGTCTTTGGGCTTGTTGAGCAGCACATAGACTTTCTTCTCTGGAGTGACAGGAGTGTCGTGGAACTTCACTTCGTCGGTGCGCAATACCTTGGTGCCCAATTCGGTTACCACTTCTCCGTTGACGGTCACTACACCTGCCTGGATGAAATCATCAGCTTCACGACGGCTGCAAACACCGGCGTTGGCAAGGAATTTGTTCAAACGGATGGGCTCGTTGGGATCGTAGTTCTCCTCTTTATATTCTATACGTTTCTTGAAGCTGTACTTTGCATTGGGATCATAGTCTGCAGTGCGCTGACGATTATATCCGCGGTTGTTGTTATATCCGCCACGCTGCTGGTAACCACCCTGCTGCTGGTATCCGCCGCGGTTGTTGTAACCACCACGCTGCTGATATCCACCCTGCTGCTGGTATCCACCGCGGTTGTTGTAACCGCCGCGCTGTTGGTAACCGCCACGCTGCTGGTAACCACTGCGCTGCTGATATCCGCCTTGCTGCTGGTAACCTCCCTGCTGGAAGTCGCCTTGCTGGCGTGATTGGTAGCCGCCCTGTTCACCGTCCTGCTGATTGTTGTTATATCCGCGATTATATCCACGGTTGTTGTTGTAACCGCCACGCTGCTGATATCCGCCACGCTGCTGATATCCACCGCGGTTGTTGTTATATCCTCCACGCTGCTGGTATCCACCTTGCTGACGTGGCTGGTATCCGCCCTGTTCACCGTCCTGCTGATTGTTGTAGCGGGGACGATAGGAACGCTGGGCGTTATTGTTCTGAAGTCCAGCACCGAATCCTTCTGGACGGAAACCGCCTTCATCATCGTTCTGACTGCGGTTGTAGCCGCCCTGGTTATAGGTGCGTGTCTGTTGATGAATACGGGGACGTGGTGAACGACCCTGTCGATAAGTGTTCTGTTGGTCTGAGTAACCCTCTCGGTTGCTGGCGCCCTGCTGGTTTGCAGATTGTTCTTCTGTCTTCTTCTCGTTTTCGAAATCCATAATTGTTGTTTCCTTTCTTTTTCGGGAACCTCACGGTTCCTCTTTGGGGGTTAATACTTTAAATGCCTGTATAATTCATTGGCGTAATAGCCATAAGTTCCTCTTTTACCTCGTCGCTGACGTCCAGACCTGCAATGAATTCGTGAATCAGTTCTGGGGTCATCTTCTGGTTGGTGCGAGTCAATGCCTTCAGAGCCTCGTAGGGGTGAGGGTATGCTTCGCGGCGCAGGATAGTTTGGATGGCTTCTGCTACCACAGCCCATGTGTTGTCGAGGTCTGCCTCTATCTTCTCTTCGTTGAGAATGAGTTTGCGCAAGCCTTTCAGTGTGCTTTGTATGGCAATGACAGCATGTCCCATAGGCACGCCGACGTTGCGCAATACAGTAGAGTCGGTCAGGTCGCGCTGCAGGCGGCTGACGGGCAACTTCTGGGCTAAGAATTGCAGAATGGCATTGGCAATGCCGAGGTTGCCTTCTGAATTTTCATAGTCGATGGGGTTTACTTTATGAGGCATAGCGCTCGAACCAACCTCTCCAGCCTTGATCTTCTGCTTGAAGTATTCCATAGAGATATACATCCAGAAGTCGCGATCGAGATCGATGATGATGGTATTGATGCGGCGCATGGCATCAAAGATAGCACCCATCCAGTCGTAGTTAGAAATCTGAGTGGTCCACTGTTCACGCTCTAATCCGAGTTTCTCAGCCACAAACTTGTTACCGAATTCGCGCCAGTCGTATTGTGGGTAAGCCACATGGTGGGCGTTGTAATTACCGGTTGCACCACCGAATTTGGCGGTAATGGGAGTGTCTTTCAATCCACGCAACTGTTCTTCAAGGCGATAGACATATACCATAACCTCTTTACCCAAACGTGTGGGGGAAGCGGGCTGTCCGTGTGTCTTGGCGAGCATAGGAACGTTTTTCCATTGTTCGGCATAGTCGTTGAGCTGTTCGATGAGTTCTTCTACCATAGGATAATACACCTGTTCGAGTGCTTCCTTGATAGAGAGGGGAACGCTGGTGTTGTTGATGTCCTGTGAAGTCAGTCCGAAATGAATAAACTCCTTGTACTTGTCGAAATTGCCAATCTTGTCGAGTTCTTCCTTGATGAAATACTCCACAGCTTTCACGTCGTGGTTGGTTGTCTTCTCGATTTCCTTTACGCGTCCGGCATTCTCTTCTGAGAAATTGCGGTAGATGTTGCGGAGTGTTTCGAATAGGTTATGGTCAAAATCCTCCAATTGTGGCAAGGGTAGCTCGCAGAGTGTGATGAAATATTCAATCTCTACGCGCACTCTGTATTTGATGAGTGCATACTCTGAGAAAAATCCTGCCAACTGTTCTGTTTTGTTTCTGTAACGTCCGTCAATAGGCGAGATGGCGGTCAATGTGTCTAATTTCATTAGTGTGTTACGCTTAGTTGTTTATATAGCTATATTACAATATATTGTCTCTATTAGGCTGCAAAGTTACGAAAAAATGTGCGAACTGATGCATGGCTTCGTGTGATATTTGCGGTCTGTGGCTGGTTTTTGTGATATTTTAGCAATTTTGAATGAAATAATAATGGGCAGAACTGAATTTCTGCCCATTATCCTTTGGTTTTGTATGATAACTGATAGGTTTTTTATCTTCCGATATATTCCCAAGGGTCAAAAGTGACGTAGTTTTCTGAGAAGAGTCGTAAGCGTATCTGCGATGCTATGGTTATTTAAAATAAAACCATTTACCTTGGGGAAGTTGATATTTATTGTCAATGGACAAGAATAGACATATCGGTGTTTTGAAATCTTGTGGCACCAGATATGCTGCCGTCCAATAACATTTTGCGTCTTTGTCATCCGTTTTAATGCTGACAAGCATATCATAGCAGCCTTTATCTACTTTAGTAAAACTATCTAATGTTATGTCTTTTACCTGTTTGATGAGCGAGCCATGTATCAGCAACAACTTGAAATTTTTGAAATCTATCTGCGGCAACTCTTTCGCATGACCAGCAAATACTTGATTCAACTCTGCTTCGTTATCAACAAGAAACAATTCCTCTTTCTTAGTATCCTCTATATTCAAAGGCACTTGTGGAACATTGATAGGTGTTATTTTAACGTCAATGTCATCATCACTGCAACTTGAGGCAATCATGCAGGTCATTACTGCAATCAATAATAATCTTCCTAACTTAATCATAATTCTTGTTTACTTAAACTTAAACATATAAATCGTACAATCACTAATGTTGCCAACAGTCAGAGCAAGACCTATTGGGGTATTAAAACTTCGGGGCACCAAATATGCAGCTGTCCAATAACTTTCTTTGGCTACATCTCCTGTTTCAACGTCAACATACATATAGTAACAATCCCCGCTATCGCTTTTTTCATATCGAGTTGTTATTTCTTTTACTTGACATGCTGACAATCCGTGTATCATCAACAACTTGAAATTTTTAAAATCTATTTGCGGTAGATTTTTTGTATGGCCAGCAAATCGTCGAATTAACTCCGCTTCGTTATCAACAAGAAACAATACCTTTTTCTCTGTAGCCTCTATATTCAAAGGCACTTGTGGCACATCTATAGGTATTATTTTGACATCTTTGTCATCACTGCAACTTGAGGCAATCATGCAGGACATTATCGCAATCAATAATAATCTTCCTAACTTAATCATAATTCTTGTTTTGCAGCACAATAGTTTTTTGTTAGTTAGTATTTGCGAGTCAGTAATTTTTCTGTTTTAGTGCTGCAATTTGAAAACAGATAAAGACCGAATTGCTTGACAAAGATATAAAATTTTATTCAACGATGCCATTTCCTTATATGAAACTATGTGGCATATAACATAAATTAACGTATTTGTGAAATAATAATGGGCAGAACTGAATTTCTGCCCATTAACCTTTGGTTTTGTATGATAATTGATAGGTTTTTTATCTACTATCAATCATTGGAGTTTTATGCCATGTTATTGTTTCTTATCGCTAAGCAGACGCACATTGGTCAGTTTTACGGATGCACTGGCTGTATCAATGTCTTCTCCCTTTTTGCTATAGACGAAGGTGGAGTTGCTGATATTGATATCGCGTACGCATTGCATGCCTTCTATGCCATGGGCTTTGATGGCTGTCTCTGCACCACGGCAGATGATATTGTCGATATGGATATCTTGGAAATGGGGCACAAATTGTGCTTCATCACCCTTTGGAGCCAATGCTTTGGCATCGGATGCTCCTGCTGGCCGATTGACATAGTCGCACTGGAAAACAACGGCTTCGTCTTTGATGTCTGTCATGACGATATTGCTGATGTAGAGTTGGCTGGTCTCACCGCCACGGCCTACACCGCTCTTGAAGCGCAAACCGGTATCTGTTCCGGCAAAACGGCAGTTGCGTGCCACTACACGACGCACACCGGCTGCTGTCTCACTACCCAGTACAAAGGCTCCATGTGCGTGATATACTGTATTGTTTTCTACCAGAATGTCTTCACATCCTGATACAGCAGAAGCTTTGGGACGTCCGCTCTTCAGACAGATACCGTCGTCGCCCACATTGACTGTGGAATTGACAACCAACACACGTTGACAGTCGGAGAGGTCGATGCCGTCGCCATTCTGTGCATTCCAAGGGCAACGCACGGTGATGCCGTCGATGATGATGTCTGAAGAATAGCATGGATGTACGTGGAATCGGGGCGAGTTTTGGAAGGTAACGCCTTGGAACAAAACTCTTTTGCATTTTTCAAATCTCACAAGGTCGTTGCGCATCTGCTCCTGTGCTACGGGCGATTTGGCAATGTCAGGATAGCTGTTGCGCATCTGCCAAGGATACCAGAGTGTGCCATCTTTCATCTCCTGTCCGCCCATACTCTTAAACTGGCTCCATTCTGTATCGCTTACTTTTGATCGCTTTACGGGACGCCATTGGGCACCGTTGCCGTCAATGATACCTTCTCCGCTAATGGCAATGTCAGTACGTTTCTCGGCACGGATGCATGGATATACTCTCCGGGCTTTGATATCTGCATCGCGATAGATGCTTTTGTCAGGTGAGAAATAGATGATGGCATTCTTTTCCAAATGCAGATCGATGTGGTCTTTCAGTTCGATAGGGCCAGTCAGCCAAACGCCTGTTGGTACTATGAGGCGTCCACCGCCTTGTTGTGCCAACTTGTCGATGGCATCCTGGATGGCTTTGGTGCAGAGGGTGACACCGTCGCCTATTCCGCCTGCCTCTGTCAGCGTGATGCTTCGGCTGGGGATGTTGACCTGTTGTGGTTGGTTTAACGTGACTGGAGTCTGGTTGTAATACTTCTGATAGTCTTGCGCTGACGATAGTGCTGGCATGCAGAGTGCCAACAAAGTCAGCATAGATGTGATAGTTTTTTTCATACTCTTTTTTTTATTTGTTTATAGTAGTGCTTATTTCCTTATTGTTGTTCTTCTAACGTTGTAGCTGTTTGTACCACAACAGGGAGAGTCAGGATGAAACGCGCTCCAGTAGTATAGTTGGGGTCGAGTGTGATTGATCCGCCCAGTTTGGTAGCAATGGTACGGCAGATGTAGAGTCCCAATCCGGCACCTTGTTTGTTAGAATCGAGTTTGACGAATCTTTCAAACAACTTCTTATGATGTTTAGGTGCAATACCACATCCTGTATCGGTGACGCAGAAAGCGATACTGTCTGTTCCTTGGTTTTTTTTATCTTGCGACAATTCAAAAGGATACTTCCCTTCGTGGTATTCTTAATAGCGTTGCCAAGCATTTCATTGATGGCCTGTAAAGTGCGGTGACGGTCAGTCTCTATAGTGTCGGTGTCCTGCTATTGCCTTTTCGCATAGTTCGTTTACGTTGGTCTCTTCTATCTTCAAATACAGAACAGGTGTGTGGTATGTCGGCTCCTAATTGGTGAATGGCAGAGCACCGCATAGTAAAAAATGTTATTTCCCCGCTTTAGCACATTCGGCACAGATGCCTTTTACGATATATTCCGCCTCTTCCATTACAAAGCCATCGGGTAGTGGGACATGGGGTATGCGTATGCTTGTCAGACAATAGGTGCGGTTGCATTTGCGACAAGTCAGATGAACATGGCCGTCACACTGTCGGGTATCGTCAAAATGGCAGACGCAATATTTCTGCATGCCCGTCCCATCGTCAATATCATGGAGCAGATGCACACTGGCAAAGAGGGTGAGTGTGCGAAACAGGGTGGAGCGATCAACTGTAGGCAGTGCCTTTTCAACATCTGCCAGACTAAAAGCATCACTGAAACCATGGCGTATGGTGCGCCATACCATCAAGCGTACGGCTGTGACACGGATGCCGGCATTGTCGAGTGACTGTTCGTCGGAGATTTCAAGGTGGTGCATACAGTTATAATGAATAGAAAATAACGGAAGCCTAAGCTGACAGCTGTTTTGAAAATAGCTGTGACTCAGGCTTCCGTTTATAGAGTTATACTAAATGTTCGATAAGGTCTGCGCGTTCACCGGGCAGCATGTCGATGACCGGCAGTTCAACCATGGTGTAGCAACCGGGTTGCTGACGCATGGAGGCACGAGCCACATTGACCAATACCTGAGCAGTGAGGGCAGGGTTGTTGATGCTCATATCGAATTCAAAACGCTGGTTCTGAGTCTTTCCACTTACACCTTTGCGCACAAGATGTACGCCATGACCCATATCGCGAACAGCATCCACTGATTCAACGGCAAAGACGTGTGTCTCATCGTTGGCAAAGTATGGATCGGCTTTGATGGCAGCTGTCACCTCATCAAGCTTGGCACCGTCTTCCAATTCTACATATACCATGCGGCGATGTATGCCCTCGCCCAAAGGAATAGTCATAGAGAGTGCATTTTTTACACCCGCTTTCGAACGAACGCATACTGAGTGTCCCATAGACATTCCAGGTCCGAAATTGGTATAGGTCAGACCTTTTGGTGCGAGGCTCTGCATGAGCGTACGTACGATAGAGTCAGATCCTGGATCCCATCCCGCAGCAATCACACTGACGGTACCAGTTTTCTTGTTAACCTCCATCAGTCTTTCGCGATAACCACGGATATTGGTATGTATATCAAACGAATCGACGGTGTTGATGCCCAGAGGCAGAATCTGCATGGCATGTTCTTCACATGATCGAGTAGGAGTGGCAAGAATGGCTACATCTACATCTTTCAGTTCCTTGATATCCTTGACCACGGGGTATGCAGCCAGTTCTGCGGGTTTGTTGTCTGTTCCGTTTCTGCGGACGATTCCTGCAATCTCGAAGTCTTCAGCGGCTTCAAGAGCTTCTACGGCGTATTTGCCGATGTTGCCGTAACCAACTACGGCAGCGCGAATTTTCTTCATGTTTGTATCTTGTTTTGAGTTGTCTTATTGTCTGTCAGTGTGCAAAATTACACTTTTTGCATGAGAATCGTTGCAGTTTGGTGGAATATTTTCTTCTCTGACCTTCAATTCTGACAATTTGAAGATTTGTGGGCGTCTCACACAATAAATCGTCACCAATAAGCGTTATTACTGTTGTATTAATACAAAATTATAAGTTATGATAGATTATATTAAAGGCGAACTGGCAGAGCTCAGTCCTGCCACAGCCACCGTTGAGGCTGCCGGTGTGGGCTATGCCATGAGCATATCGCTCACCACGTATAGCGCGATACAGGGAAAGAACACCGTGAAACTCTATGTCTATGAGGCTATCCGCGAAGATGCTTATGTGCTCTATGGATTTTCAGGTAAGAAGGAGCGCGAGATGTTTCAACTGCTTATTACTGTTAGCGGTGTGGGGGCAAATACAGCCCGAATGGTGCTGTCATCGATGAGTGTGGCAGAATTGTGTGCTGCGATCTCCACTGGTGATGAGCGACTTATCAAGAGCATCAAGGGTATCGGACTGAAAACTGCCCAACGTATCATTGTTGATCTGAAAGATAAGATTGTAGCCTTGGGCATTGCCGACGAACTGCCTGCTGGCGGATCGGTAGCAGTCGCTGTTGATACTGCTGTCAGAGACGAAGCAGTGGCAGCCCTTACTATGTTGGGATTCTCGCCTGCTCCTACGCAGAAAGTCGTGGTGCAGATATTGAAGGATCAGCCCGATGCGCCAGTGGAGCAGGTTGTGAAACTGGCATTAAAACAAATCAAATAAACAAAACAAGAAGCGATTGGCGTTTAGGGTAGGTCATATCGCCATGGTGATGCTGAGCATTGGTGCTTTTGCCATGGCTCAACAGCACAAGCAGGCACCGTTGGAAGTACCGACGGTGCCGTTGCCCGTTGTTGCCGACAGCGTGGCCGATAGTGTGGTAAAGCCCCGATGGACTCCGCAGCGCACCGCCCCCAGGTCTGTTGCCGACCTCGACACCATCCCCCTTGACCTTCGCATGCCACGTAATATTGCACTCCAGGTGGACTATGACGACACCGCCAATACTTATGTTGTAGGCCAGAAGATGGGAGGGCGCTATCTGACTACTCCCCTGCTGATGTCCCCTGATGAGTATGGACAGTGGTCGCTCAAACGAAGGATGGGCACCTTCTTTCGCCAGAAGAATGCCGAAAATGTGGCAACCAAGGGGAAGAACAAGTTTGATTTTGCCGACATGCATTTTGATCTCGGTCCAGCCGACAAGATATTTGGTCCCGGTGGTGTGCGCATCAAGATGATGGGAACGGCAGAACTGAAACTGGGTGGCAATATCAAGAATATCGATAATCCGTCGTTGCCAGTACGCAATCGCCGAACAAAATCTATTGACTTTGACGAGAAGATAAATCTCAATGTGACGGGAAAGGTAGGCGATAAGTTGAATATGAACCTCAACTACAACACCGATGCCACTTTCGACTTCGATACCAAGAATATCAAGTTGCGTTATGAGGGAAAGGAAGATGAGATCATCAAACTCATTGAGGCAGGCAATATCACCTTCCCTTCGCAAAACTCACTGATCAAGGGTGCATCGAGCCTCTTCGGCGTGCGTACCGATATGCAGTTTGGACGGTTGAAACTGCAGACCGTCTTTTCGCAGAAGAAATCATCAACCACCAGTGTCTCATCAAAGGGAGGCGTACAGCTGACACCTTTTGAAATCAATGTGGCAGATTATGAAGAGAATCGTCACTTCTTCCTTGCCCAGTATTTTCGTGAACGCTATGATGCCGCTATGCAACAGTTGCCCAATCTCACTACAGGCATCCAGATTACAAGAGTGGAGGTGTGGGTGACCAACAAGACGGGGACTACCGCCAATACTCGCAATATCATAGCCCTTGCCGATCTTGGTGAGAGTCGTTCGACGCGCTGGGGTAGTGGCGGAACCGTTTCTTCTGTTCCTGCCAATACCGCCAATGGCGAATATCAAGCCATGACCACTGACTATGTCGCAGCACGTCAGTCGGAACAAACGACGACGGTGCTTGATGGAGTGCCTCAGTTTACGGGCGGTAGCGATTACGAGAAACTCTCTTCCGCCCGTCTGCTCAATAGTTCGGAATATACAGTCAACAGTGCCCTTGGCTATATATCGCTCCATACCACCTTACAACCCGATCAGGTGCTTGCCGTAGCTTTCGAATATACCTCAGGCGGTCGGGTTTACCAAGTGGGTGAATTCGCATCCGACCACACCAATACTTCAGAAGCGATATTCGTTAAATCGCTGAAGAATACCAGCAACCATCCGATGCAGCCCAACTGGCGGTTGATGATGAAGAATGTGTATTATCTGGCATCTCAGGTGGAGCGTACTAAGTTTCGCCTCGATATCAAGTATCAAAGCGATACTACTGGCGTATGGCTCAACTACATCCCCGTGCAGCAGGTTAAAGATACTCCCCTGTTGCGGGTATTGGGATGCGACCGTCTTGACAACAACAACCGCCCCAACAGTAATGGCTATTTCGATTATGTTGAGGGCTACACTGTCAGCGACGGTCGTGTATTCCTGCCAGCAGTCGAACCCTTCGGCCAGACCTTGCGTCGCTATCTCACCTCTCATGGTGTCAGTGCCGATGAGGCTGAACGCTATGTGTTTGCCGAACTCTATGACACCACCCGAACGGCAGCACGGCAGATGGCAGAGAAAAATAAGTATATGCTTGTCGGTCAGTATCGGGGAACGTCAGCCAATGTCATCTCGCTCGGTGCTTATAATGTGCCGCAAGGGTCTGTGGTGGTGACTGCCGGCGGTGTGGTACTGACTGAAGGATCAGACTATAGTGTTGACTATGCTGTGGGTGAGGTGACCATTCTCAACCAGAACATTATCGATGCCGGCACCAATGTCAATGTATCGCTGGAGAGCGATACCGACTATGGCATGCAGCGCAAAACCATGTTAGGACTCAACTGGCAGTATGACGTCAGTAAGGCATTGCAGTTGGGCGGCACATTACAGTATCTGACCGAGCAACCGCTGACCTCGAAGGTGACCATGGGTAGCGAACCGCTGCGCAACATGTTGTGGGGACTCAACATCAACTGGCGACAGGAGAGTCAATGGCTCACCAATATGCTCAACCGTCTGCCCTTCCTCCATTGCACAAAACCCTCGCAACTCTCTTTTACTGGCGAGTTCGCCCAACTCTTGGCAGGTCAGGCAGGCGGCACGCAGAGCCATGCCTCGTATATTGATGATTTCGAGAATGCCAAAAACGGCATTGACGTCAGCGACCCCAAGGCATGGGTGATATCGAGCGTGCCGAGCATGTTTCCCGAACATGCCGACCGCGACTCAGTGACAAGTGGTTTCAACCGTGCCTTGCTGGCATGGTATAATATCGATCCTATCTTCACCTATCGCTCGTCGTCGCTCACCCCCAGCCATATCAAGAGCGACCTCCAGCAGTTGTCAAACCACTATGTGCGATCAGTCTATGTCAGCGAACTCTATCCCAACCGTCAGCAGAGCACTTACAGTGGTGTGACAGCCACGCTGCCCATCCTCGATTTGGCTTATTATCCCGAAGAGCGCGGAGCCTACAACCTCACTACCGACCTCACCGCCGATGGACACTTGCGCAATCCGCAACAGCGATGGGGAGGCATGATGCGCCGCCTGGATACCAATGATTTCGAAACCGCCAATATCGAGTATGTGGAATTTTGGTTGCTCGACCCCTTTATCTATGCCGACCGCGATGGCGGTGCTGCTGATTACGGTGGCGACCTCTACATCAATCTTGGTGAGGTGAGTGAGGACGTCTTGCGCGACGGCAAGAAATTCTCGGAGAGCAATATGCCTGTTGACGGACAGGGATCGTTCATCCGTACAGCATGGGGTAAGGTGCCCCAGCAGCCGACAGAGACCTACGCCTTTGCCACAACAGCCGGAGCACGCCTCAAACAAGATGTGGGACTCAACGGACTGACTGATGAAGAGGAACGCTCCCAACCAGCGTATGTCCGCTTCTTGGAAGGTGTGCAGGTCAATGACAGTGTGCGTGCCGCCATCCATGCCGATCCCGCAAACGACAACTACCACTATTACCGTGGTCGCGATTATGATGAGCGCAAGACCTCCATCCTTGAACGCTATAAGCGAATCAACATGCCGCAAGGCAATTCGCCCGATTCCGACAGTCAGACCGAAGGCTATGATACCAGCTATAAGACCACGCCCGATGTGGAGGATATCAATCAGGACTATACCCTCAACGAATACGAACGCTATTACCAGTATCGTGTCAGCATACGCCCAGAGGATATGCGCCTGGGATATAACCATATTACCGACATTCGCGAGACAACGGTGCCGCTGCGCAACGGAACGAGTGAAACCGTCCGGTGGTATCAGTTTCGCATTCCCCTCAGCCAGTATGACCAGCGGGTGGGCAATATCAACGACTTCACCAGCATCCGCTTCATGCGCATGTTTCTCACCCAGTTTCGCCGTCCTGTGGTGTTGCGCTTCGGCTCTCTCGATTTGGTGCGTGGCGAATGGCGCATCTATCAGCAGCCCCTGACCAATGGCGCGACTACAGGAACCATCGAGGTCAGTGCGGTGAATATTGAGGAAAACAACGACAAGCGTCCCGTCAACTATGTCTTGCCGCCAGGCATCAGTCGTGTTACCGACCCCTCCCAACCTCAACTCGTGGAAGACAACGAACAGGCGATGAACCTCGTGGTGCGCAATCTCGCACCCGCCGAGTCGAAGGCGGTCTATAAGAACACTATGCTCGACCTGCGCCGTTATAGAAATCTGCAGATGTTTGTCCATGCCAACCACCTCATTGATGATGCCACAGACTTGCAACATGGCGATTTGGCAGTATTCGTGCGGTTGGGCAGCGATTATAAAAACAACTATTATGAGTACGAGATACCGTTGACGCTGACTCCCGATCGCAACGACTACAACAAATACAGCATCGACGATCGCAGGGCTGTGTGGCCAGAGGCCAATATGCTCGATGTCAACCTCTCCGCCTTTACCCGTCTGAAACGACAACGCAACAAGTCAAGGGCACAGGGTGGGGCGGTGTTCACGCAAATCTACTCAGAGCCAGATGCTAGCCATACTGGTTGCACGGTAAGCATCCTTGGCAATCCGTCGCTCGGTGAGGTCAGAACGCTGATGATCGGTGTGCGCAACAAGTCGGGCACGCAAAAGTCGGGAGAGGTGTGGGTCAATGAGCTCCGTCTGCGCGACTTCAACGACAATGGAGGCTGGGCTGTGAGTGGCGCCATGAATATGCAACTCTCCGATGTGGGGACGGTCAATGTCAGTGGAAGGATGATGACCAGCGGATTTGGCGGACTCGAAGAGAGCGTGCTACAGCGCTCCACTGACGATTACAAGACCTATTCAGTCACCGCCAGTATCGAACTGGGACGCTTCTTCCCCGACAAAGCCAAGGTGTCGGCACCGCTATACTATTCGGTGACGAAAGAGGAAACCCGTCCGAAATACAATCCGCTCGATACTGACCTGACCCTCGACGAGGCACTCGATGCCGCAGCCAACAAGCAGGAGCGCGATTCCATCGAGCGTATCGCCGTCACTCGCACCACCAATACCAATCTGTCGCTGTCTAATGTGCGTGTCGGCATCCGTTCTAGAAAAGCCCCCATGCCCTACGACCCTGCCAACTTCTCGTTCTCCTACAGCCACTCCCACCGCCAGACCAGTGGCGAGACCACGGTCTATGAGAAGGAAGACCAGTGGCGTGGCGCTTTCAACTATGTCTATGAACCTGTGGTGAAGCCCTGGGTACCGTTCCGTAAGATCAAGGGCCACTCCCAATGGGCGCAATATCCCAGGCAGTTGGGAGTGAACTGGCTGCCGCAAAGCATCTCGTTCAATACCGAGATGCTGCGCAACTACTACGAACTGCAAGAACGCGACATGGAGAGCATAGGCGGTCAACAGCTACCCCTAACCTTCAGTCAGCAGTTTCTGTGGAATCGCGAGTTTGCCGTACGCTGGGATCTCACCCAGCGCCTCCACCTCGATTTCCAGTCTGCCACCCACGCACAGATAGAAGAACCCTACACCCCCGTCAACAAAGACCTCTATCCCGAACAGTATCAGGCATGGAAAGACTCGGTATGGCAGAGCATCCGCCGCTTTGGCGAACCGCTCGACTATCAGCAGCGCTTCTCAGCTACCCTGCAGTGGCCACTCAGCCTGTTGCCCGTCTTCGACTGGGTGACCGGCACTGCCAAGTACGACGCCCACTATAGTTGGCTGCGCGGCACAGAACTCGACGATGGTACCAGTCTGGGACATACCATCACCACCAACCGACAGGTCAGCCTCTCTGCCACATTCAATATGGAGACCCTCTATAACCACGTGCCCTTTCTGCGCCGCCTCAATCAGCAGCGTGCCAAATGGCAGACGGTCGGCAGACAGCCGACAGCGCGTGGCAGAACAGTGGAAAAGAGACAGCAGCCGAAGAGCAGAGAAGAGCGCATCCTGCCCAAAAACCAAGGTACGTGGCAACGCGAAGTCAGACTGTCGGCAGACACCGTTACCATAGTGACCCACGATAAGGCCACGCGCCGCCTCACCGTCACCGCACGCACTCGCGACGGGCGCACCTACCCCCTGCGCTATAAGCTGCTTGACCGCCGCCAACTGCGCATCGACTCTCGCGACACCGCCACCATCCTGCTGTCGGTAGCCGAGCGCCCACCCTTAGACCGCCAGTGGTGGTATCGCTCCCTGCAGTCAGCCACCCAGGTACTCATGATGGTGCGCTCCGCCAGTCTCACCTATCGAGATGACTACTCGCTGTCGGTACCCGGCTTTCTCCACACCATAGGTGACGTCTTCGGACAGCGAGGCGGCCATCTGATGGCACCTGGTCTCGCCTTCGCCTTCGGCACGGTAGATGATGCCTATGTCAGTCGAGCCCTCGACCGCGGATGGCTGCTCACAGCAGACAGCATCGCATCGCCAGCCACTGCCAACCACACCACCGACTTGCAGTTGCGCGCCGTGCTGGAACCCCTGCGCGGGTTGCGCATCGACCTCCATGCCAGTCGCACGCACACACGTGCGCGTACCATACAATATATGTATTCCGGCATGCCCACCACGCTGAGCGGATCATTCTCCATGACCACCCTGTCGCTCAAGTCGGCACTGGAATCCACGGGCAGTGCCACAGGCGGATACCGCTCCGCTTCGTTCAGCCGCTTCTGTCGGTCGCTCGAAGGCTATCGGCAGCGAGCCGCCGCGGCCTACGGTAGTGTGCCTGATGCCTATCATGCCACCGTCATGATACCCGCCTTCCTCTCCGCCTATACCAGCAGTGGAGGTAGTGGCAGCTTCTTCCCCTCGCTGGCGTCGATGCTGCCCAACTGGACCGTGCGCTATACAGGACTCTCTGCGTTGCCATGGGTGGCAGACCATTTCAAGAGCATCACGCTGTCACACGCCTATCGGAGCATCTATGCCGTAGGCAGCTACTCCGCCACCAATGCCGCCACGCTTGCCGACTATAGTGTGCCGACGGTCAGTCTGAACGAAGCTTTCTCACCACTGCTCGGCATCGACGTGTCGCTGCACAATGACCTCAGTGTGAAACTCGAATACCGCACCACGCGCATTGTCAGCCTATCCACTACGAGTGTGCAGATTAACGAGAGCCGTTCCAACGACTGGGTGCTGGGCATGGCATATACCATCAGCGACTTCAACCTCTTTGGCACCGCCGGCAATCGTAGGGTGAGCCGCGCCCAGCGCAGCCAGCGCCAACAGCCCGATAGTCAGAAGAGTGTCAAGACAGGTGTCAACCACGACCTCTCGTTGCGTCTCGACCTCTCGTTGCGTCGTCAGGCATCCCTCTCTCGCGATATTGCTACCGCTACGAGTGCCGCCAACAGCGGCAATACCGCCCTCCGCCTGTCTTTTGTGGCAGACTATACTTTGTCGCGCCTGCTCACCCTCAGCGCTTACTACGATCGGCAGACCAACACCCCCTTGCTGTCATCAGCAAGCTATCCAACCACTACCCACGATTTCGGACTGTCGCTTAAAGTCAGTCTGTCGAGGTGAGGGCGAATGGCAACTCCGCTTTCGCGTACAGTTATTTTAGTTTTGGTTCTTCGTCAATTTAGGTGGTAAAAAGAGCTGCTTATTTGTGAT
>ERZ1031954.475-NODE-475-length-16840-cov-6.125767_pt1 | contig 16840 bp, 13 predicted proteins | sample MGYA00516701_ERZ1031954 | MGnify/ENA primary metagenome ERZ1031954 (study PRJEB33719, sample SAMN04261284) | wastewater metagenome | biome: rural village; feature: human; material: feces | host: Homo sapiens | place: El Salvador | collected 2013-01-07 ...
GAGATCGGTCTCGGCATTCCTGCTGAACCGCTCTTCCGATCTACAAACATCACGATAAATCGGGGTTAAAACCATAGATATTGCCGCAAGTACGAACGCAATCAGAAACGACGCCGCAAAACACCAGAGAGTTCGAAGCACGGAAAATCCGACCGCACGCCAGAATCCCGCCTCTCCCCCGAGCGTGAAAAATTCTTTCAGTACGACGTCGGGGGACGGCAGTATAAGCGGCTTGTTTTTGACTTTCGCCACAATCGCCCATATCGCAATCACAAGCGCGAACGCGATGAGCGGATAAAGTATGTCGAAAAATATCTTTTTCGTTTTTTCGTTTTTAAGAAAATTTTTCATTAAAACAAATTGACGGTATCCCAGTTTACGCCGGGCGCAAGGTTTTTAAGAAACGCCAGAATTTCCGCTTTCTTTTCGGCGGTGAGTTTTTCGGCGTTTACGTTGCATTTCGCAATCGAAGGCGCGGGGAACGCCGCCGATTCATAAGCGTTTGCTTTCATAAAGTCGTTCACGCTTTGCGGATTGTTTTTCACCCATTCTTTGCTTGCTTTAAGCGCGGTGAAAAGCGCGTCCATAAACGCGGTGTCGGATGCAAGGATCGACTTCACGAAAATACCGGCTTGCGGATAAGTTTCTTTGCCCGAAACTTTTTTGTATTCCGCCTGCAAATCCATTTGCGCGTTGAACCCGAACTTAATTTTGAAAGTCGTTGCCGCGGGCTCGCCCACGACCGCATAATCGACACTTTTGTTTTCGACGGCTGTTTTTGCCTGCAATCCGTCACCGGCATATTGGACGTAAACGCTCGTATCGTTCAGATTTTTCACGTCGTCGACGATACTGATATTATTTGCTTTCAGAATATATCTGAAAACAAGCCCGGGTACGCCCTGCTGACCGATGCAAGCGATTTTCTTGCCTTTAATATCGTTTATTGTCAAAGTTGTTGCCGTTTTGCTTTTTCCGACAAGATAAAGACTGCCGTCAACCGCGACGCTGACGAGTTTGTAGTCCGCACCCTTGTTTATAAGGGCTGCGCCTGCATTCACGGGCATTATCACAAGGTCGGAAAGCCCTGCCTGCATCTCTTTTGCGATATTACTCGGATTTACGATTTTATAGTTTACTTTTTTGCCCGAAATCGACTTATTATCCGTGATAAGCCTTGCGATTGCAAGCGCTGGAGTGCCTTCGGGTGCCGCAAACGTCAACGTTACATCGTTTCCGTTGCCTTTCTTGTTGTCTTTATTGCAAGCGGTCAGAAGCCCGATTGACAAAACAAGCGCGACAAGCAACATTACTGCCGTAAGTTTCTTTTTCATTTTTTTGCTCCTTTTTGGTTTAATTTATATCAACGCTCGTGAGCGCGGATTTTACGAAAACGTTTTTGATTTTGCCGAGTTTCCCGGTGAGCGCGGATATTTCCTCGACGCTGCCTTTGACGACGACGGAAATTGCCGAAAAACCGCTTTCGCGGTCGGGAAGCCCCATTCGACCGAGTATGATTTCGGAATTTTCCGACAAAACTTTCTGCACTTCGGGAACGACGTCCCTTTCTTCGACGACGATGCCCACAACGCCCAGTCTTTTCATTTTTTCTCCTTAAAAAAATCGGCATGCCGAAAAGCAAGCCGATAATAAACGTATTATGCTTAAAACTTACTCTCCGACAAATCATCGATTAGGTTTTATTATGGTTATATTATATCCTATTTATAAAAGTTTGTCAATTATTTCACATACGGCACACGCCGTCTGCTATTGCCGCGTCGAAAACAGCCTTCGACACCGCAACTTTAACTCTTTTGTCAAAAGGTTTCGGAAGAATGTTGTCAGCGTTAAGTTCGTCATCGGAAATAACGCCTGCGATTGCTTTGGCTGCGGCGATTTTCATATTTTTCGTGATTTTTCGCGCTTTTGCGTCAAGTGCGCCGCGGAAAATTCCCGGGAACGCCAAGACGTTATTGACCTGATTCGGGAAGTCGCTGCGCCCCGTGCCGACAACCTTTGCGCCCGCCTGTTTCGCGACGTCAGGCAAGATTTCGGGCGTCGGGTTTGCCATGGCGAAGATAATCGCGTCTTTGTTCATGGATTTCACCATATCCGTCGTCAATAAATTGCCTTTCGACACGCCGATGAACACGTCCGCGCCTTTTACGGCGTCAGAAAGATTTCCGCGAACGTCTTCCTTATTAAAAGTTTCCGCAAGTTCTTTCTTGTGCCATTCCATATTATCGCGCGAGGGATAAAGTATGCCGTATTCGTCTGAAAGCGTGATGTTTTTTGCGCCGAAGTCCCTCAAAAGCCAGGTTATCGCAGTGCCGGCAGCCCCCGGACCGTTAACGACGATTTTCACGTCTTTTATGTCTTTTTTCACGATTTTCAAGGCGTTTATAAGCCCTGCAAGGACGATTATCGCCGTGCCGTGCTGATCGTCGTGGAATACGGGAATATCAAGTTCATCGTTAAGGCGTCTTTCGATTTCAAAGCAACGGGGACTTGAAATGTCTTCAAGGTTTATGCCGCCGAAACTTATCGAAATGTTTTTCACGATATTCACGATTTCGTCGGAATTTTGCGTGTCAAGACAAATCGGAAACGCGTCGACGTCGCCGAATTCCTTAAACAGTACGCATTTCCCCTCCATAACGGGCATTGCGGAAAGACCGCCAAGGTTTCCAAGCCCCAGAATCGCGCTGCCGTCCGACACGACCGCGACAAGATTCCCGCGTCGCGTATAAACGTATGAGTTTTCGGGATTTTTTGAAATTTCAAGCGTAGGCGCGGCGACTCCCGGCGTATATGCCGTTGCAAGACTTTCGGCGTCACCGACTTTCACCCTTGAAATAACTTCGATTTTTCCTTTGAGTTCCTCGTGCAGTTTCAATGATTTCTGATTGTAGTCCATATTACACCTCAAATCGTATAATATCATTTTTGGCATTAAAATGCAATTTCTTGCGGTATAATAATTGACTTTTGTCGAATGTATGTATTATACTTTTACTCATTAAACCATTAAACAGGAAGATGTTATGAAACAAATCTTATCGTCAGCGTTCAACGCAAACGCCGCGGTGCTTTACGTCATAGCGGCGGTGGTAATTTTATACGTACTCGCGCAATCGATATTCTTCCTTGTCCGCGCCGTTAAACAATCGAAAAAAATTGGCATGGACAAAGGCGTTATCAGGCGCACTGCGCGTCGTGCCGCGATATTTTCAATCGCACCTGCAATAAGCATTTTTATCGGTGTGGCGGCTCTCGCGCCGAAACTCGGGATACCTTTGCCCTGGCTTCGTCTGTCGGTCATCGGAAGTCTTGTGTACGAAACGTCGGCTGCCGAAATCGGCGCAAAGTCGATGAATCTTCCGTGGGATAGTTTTTCCGCGTCGACAATCACCGCAGAACAATTCGTAACAATCGCAATGATAATGAGTATCGGTTGTCTTCTTCCGCTCATACTCGTTGCCTTTTTCACGAAAAAGTATTCGTCGGGAATGCTTAAAATGGAAAAGAAAGACAAAAAATGGGGCGAAATCCTTTCAACCGCAATGTTTATGGGCGTCGTAAGCTGCTTTTTCGCAACGAACTTCACAAAAGTTACAAGCGGGCTCGAAGGCTGGATTCCCGTTTTCATTATCCTGATTTCCGCGGCGGTAATGCTCATATTCGGCGCAGTTCAGAAACTCACGAAGTGGCGTTGGATCAACGACTACGCCCTACCGGTTTCGATGATTGTGGGTATGGTTTGCTCTGTTCCCATCTACAACGCCATAGTTTAAGAGGTGCATTATGAAAAACATTTCAAGAAAAAATAAATCGTATTCCGAAAACACTCACTTTTATGGCAGAATTTGGAGCATAGTGTCCGTTGTTATGATGATGGTATTCCCCATTGTCGCTGGGATAGTGTTTGACGCGTGGCCGACGGCTTCGGCAGTCGGTATCGGCATTATGGGTATCCTTATTTACTGGGCTGCCGGCGCGGTGGAATTTATCAGTTACACCCCGCTTCTTGGCGCGACCAGCATTTATCTCGGTTTTGTTACGGGCAACCTTTCCAACCTGAAAGTGCCCTGCGCGCTGTCCTGCATCGACGCGGAAAACGCAAAATCCAACACGGACGAAGGCGACATCATCGCAACGGTTTCGACCGCAGTTTCGTCCATAGTAACGATTCTCGTTATCATTATCGGCGTTATCCTTATCGCGGCGACGCCCCTTGCCGACCTTCTTGCAAAACCCGCGGCGCAAAAAGCGGCGGATTACCTGTTGCCCGCACTCTTCGGCGCGCTTGCCGTCGTGTACGTTTCAAGAAATCCGAAAATTGCTTTCCCGCCGGTTATACTTATGGTTGCGTTATGTATTGCAATTCCGAAAATTGAGAGTATAATAAGTATATTGGTGCCCTTCGTCGCGCTCTTCACCGTCGGCGTCGCAAGGATTATGTACAAAAAAGGCTGGCTCGGCAAGAACGAACCCGAAAAAACCGCGGCCGACGTCGAAACGAACAACGTCGCGCTTGACACCGAAGACACCGATAAATTTATCGACGAACTTGATAATAAATAATTTTTACAGGTGATATATATGTCAAAAAAAGTATTTATCAACGCAAATTTGTGGGACGGATACGCCGATAGCGTTTTCAAAAAATGCGCTGTCTTCGTTGACGGCGACAAAATCGCAAAAATATCTTACGACGAAAAACCCGACGTTTCGGGATACGAAGTCATCGACCTTAACGGCAAATACGTTACGCCTGGACTTGTCAACCCCCACGTTCACCTTTTCGGCACGGGTATGCCCAGCAAAGTCATTTCTGGCGGCGGCGCACAAAAACTCGTTATGAAAATCGTAAAAACGAAACTCGGCGACAAAATCCTTGACGCCCTTGTAAAAAGCGCGGCAAGACAACAGTTATTAAGCGGCGTTACGACTCTGCGAGCCGTCGGCGACTTCAAATATTCCGATGTTCGCCTTCGCGATAAAATCAATTCGGGCAAAGTGCAAGGTCCTCGCCTTCAAGTGTCGGGCCCCGCAATCACCGTTCCCGGCGGACACGGCGACGGCACGTTCTCAATGACTTCCGACACCCTTGACGGTCTGCGCGCGCTTGTCAGACAGAACAAGGAACGCGGCGTAGATTTCATTAAAATCTGCGTCACGGGCGGCGTAATCGACGCAAAAGTCAAAGGCGAACCCGGCGAAGTCAAAATGAGCCTTGAACAAACCAAAGCGGTCGTTGACGAGGCGCATAAGCTCGGTCTTCGCGTCGCGTCGCATACCGAAAGTTTCAAAGGCGTTGAAATCACGGCGGCGGCAGGCGTCGATACCGTTGAACACGGCGCGCCCTTAACCCCCGAGATGGCTGCCGAAATGAAGGCGACCAATTCCGCAATGGACGTTACTTATTCTCCCGCGCTCCCCTTAAAAATGCTCGATCCGTCAATTACGCTCCTTGATCCGATTTGCGTGTACAACACCGAAATCGTTGTGAGCAATATGACGAAAGGCGCGAAAAACTGCATCGACGAAGGCATACTTCTCGGCATGGGTACGGACAGTTCCTGCCCGTTCGCAACGCAATACAATATGTGGCGCGAGGTCGTGTTCTTCCAGAAATGCGTCGGCGTGTCGAACGCGTACGCTCTTTCAGTCGCAACGCTGAACAACGCAAAACTTATGGGACTTGATAACGTGTGCGGCACTGTCGAAGAAGGCAAAAGCGCGGATATGATAGTGATGAGCAAAAACCCGCTTGACGACCTTACGGCACTGCGCGATCTGGACAAAGTTATCGTCCGCGGCGAAGTCATCGACAAACCCTTGCCGAAGCGCAACGAAACCATCGAAAAGGAACTCGATGATATTACAAAAAAGATTTAATTTTTGATAAAACATAACAAAAATCCCGCAAAAATTGCGGGATTTTTTGTATGATTTGTTGTTTTTTATTTGAAGTTTGTAAGGACGTTTCTGTAAAAGTCAACGCCTTGCGCGAGGGAATCGACTCCGATACGCTCGTTGTAGCCGTGGCACGCGCCGAGTTCTTCGAGACTTACCAAAAACGGGGTGAAACGAAGCGCCGTGCTGCAAATGTCCTGCATATATCTGCAATCAGTGCCGCCCGCGATAAGGTAAGGCGCAAGGACGGTATCGCCGTACGTTTTGTTGATCATATCGACGGTGAATTTATAGCCTTCCGACTTCGTATCGGTGCAGGGACTTGCGTCGCGCGTGTTCAGAACCTCGATTTCGATATCGTATTTTTTGGCGACTTTTTCAAGTTTTTTCATGCATTTATCGTGCCCTTCCTGCGGCGAGAAACGAAGGTTTGCAAGCACCCATGCCGCGTCGGGGATATTGTTGCTTGCGTGGCTGCCTTCCGCCATCGTAAATACCATCGTCGTGGACAAAAACGCCTTGACCTGCGACGAAAGACTGTCGGGCAACACTTTAAGAGCAAGCGGCAAAATATGATATGCGTTTTTTACAAGCGGACGAAGCGCGGGCTTTACCGCTTTTGAAAGATCCTTGAAAAGTTCTTTCAGAATGGGCAATACTTTCACGTCGAAAATATTGTGCTTTTCATTGTAAAGAATAAATTTTGCAAGTCGCACGAACGGCGTGTTTTTGGGCGGCGCACTGCTGTGTCCGCCTTTGCTTCTGGCGATGAATTTGAAGTCGGCAAAGCCTTTTTCCTGAACGCCGATAACGCCCGCGTTTTTGACAAGGAATTTTTTGAACGGTTCTTTTGAAACCATACCGCCGCCCTCGTCGATGACCAGCACGGGTTTTACTCCCAACGTTTCGGAAAGATATTTGGCTTCCGCAATCGCACTGCCGCCCGAGTTTTCCTCGTCGTCGCCATAGCAGAAATAAATATCCTGTTCGGGCACGAAGCCTTCGTTTATGAGTTCGTTTGCGGCGACCATACTGCCAAAGACCATGCACTTGCAGTCGACCGCGCCGCGCCCCCAGATTTTCCCTTCTTCGATTGCGCCGCTGTAAGGCGGATATTTCCAACCTTTGGGATCTTCTTCGGGAACGACGTCCTGATGCGCCATAAGTACCAGCGGACGGTCGTGTTTTTTGCCCTCCCACTTGATAATCATTGCGTTGTTGCGGACGTTGTAACGCGGAAGCTTTGAAAATTCAGGCGCGATTTCCCACATTACCGCGTGCAAATCGTCAAAGTGCTTCTGATCGCAACCCGTTACGGTCGGACACTGCAACATACGCGAGAATTGTTTTGCATACAAATCTTTTTTTTCGTACGACATAAGTTTCTCCTTATAAATTTCTCCTTAAAACTTTTTATCTTTGAAGTAATAGATTTCGTCTTTTTCGGATATTTCGCGAAGGACGCGCGCCGGGTTTCCGACAGCGACGACGTTGGACGGAATATCTTTGGTGACGACCGCCCCCGCGCCTATGACCGAGTTGTCGCCGATGGTTACGCCGGGCAATACGTTCACGCACGCGCCGATCCATACGTTATTGCCGATTTTCACGTCGGCGTTGTATTGAAGACCTTTCAATCGGCACTTCGGGCTCACGGGGTGTCCCGCGGTGATTATCGAAACGTTGGGTCCGATCATTACGTTGTCGCCGATTTCGATTTTCCCGTCGTCGACGAGCGTAAGATTAAAATTGCTGTAAAAGTAATCGCCGATGAAAACGTGCTTGCCACCCCAGTTCGCGAAAAACGGCTGCGTCACGACAGGTTGTTTTCCGATCGCGCCGAAGCATTTCCTAAGATACTCTTCTTCGCGCTTATCGCCGTACGGCAAAGCATTGTAGGCTTTCATCGCGTTGAGATACTCAAACTGTTCGGAAACGAGTTCTTCGTCGTTGGGGTCGTAAACCTGCCCCGCAAGCATTTTTTCCTTGTTTGTCATAGTCGTTAAATCGAGCCTGTCGACCTTACTTCTCTGAGGTTTTTATAAAGCGCGCCCGTCTCCTGGAAGTCAAGTTTTTTCTCGGAATCGGGACCGATCTGGTAATTGCCCTCCTTATAGCTGTACACGTACAACGGATAACGAACGTAAGGTTTCAGCACGGCGCCGAATAATTTCCAGGCAGGAATGGTGCTAAGAACATTATCCGTAAGTTCGACGCGATGCCTTGAATAACCGGCGTTTTCAAAATTGCGTATAATGCCGTCTGAAACGGGCGAGGTCATACCGAGAACGGCGATGCCTAGATGCACGTATTCCTGATTGTTGATCGTATGCCTTACGTCCTTATATTGTTCGTTCAACAGAACGTTTGCAATAATTTTCGAGCCTTCCTGCGATATCAGGTTATCAAGCGCGTCTCCCAAGCCCGTGGGCGGAATCAATCCGTTTCCTGTTGTTGCAAAATCATCGATATTGATCCAGTTGTAAATATCAAGGAAGCCTTCAACGTTGATAAAGTGATCCTTGTATCCCGTTTTTTTCATATCTTCCCACGTCGAGCCTTCGGGATAACCGACGACGTTGCCGCTTTCGTCTTTTCTGTTTTTATCCCTTTCAAAATCCGTCTCCACGAAAATCGGCATAAGTGCGCTGTGCGTGAATACGGTATTTTTCAGCGTTACGTTTGCGGGGAGTCTTCCGTACGTCGAGGTGTTGCCCGCCATCGGGATAAACAACGAGTTCGCCGACGAGTTTCTGAAAACGCAGCCTTCGATATTGACGTCCGCGCCAGCGATTTCCATGACGGTTTTTGCGTTTTCGAAAATGCAGTACTTGAACGAGATGTTGTTTATCATTTCGTTGTTTTTCGTTTCATCGTCGTAATTCTCGATTTCGTGCAGAATCCTCACGCATCTTCTGGATTTTTCCCATTGTAGAAGCCCGTTCTTTGCCTCGGGATCGTTGTATCCCATACGCAAAATCGTGTTTTCGACGTGAACGTTGCTTGTCCTGATTTTCAACAATTCATTGAAATAATCGTTTTTGCGGTTAATCATATCCTGTTCGTTGAAGCATACGATAAAGCCGTTGCCGTACAAGCTCGTGCCTTCCTGCATAGTGATTCTGGACGCGTCCGTGTCGTTGCCCGCGCTAATTTCAAGTTTGCCGCCGGCAGTCGAATCTTTGACGTAAATCGCAACGCTTTCTTTTTTCTCGTGCAACGCCTTTTTCAGTTGCGTTTCGTTGCTGACGGTATAGCCGTCGATGACGTTCAGCACGTACGTTGCGACAACGGGCAAATTGTCGTACATCGGATATTTTGCCTTAATGGTGATCGTTACCTTGTTTTTAAGCCCTTTCTTTTCGTCGGGAATTTCTTTCAGGACAAGTTTGTTGTAACTGCCTTTTTCGTCCGAGAATTTGGCAATGCTTTCGTCGGAAGTCGAAAACTCAAAGTTTTCAAAGTCGACGTCCTTCGGATAGTTGAAGTCCATATTGAACGAATAAGGGGAAGTTTCGGTGCAATCGGCGTTGAAAATCTTGTTGCCGAACACCGTTTCTGCGGCGATACCGCGTTTTGCGTCGGTAGCGTTCAGAGCAAGGTTAATCGCGACGACAGGCGTGACGACTTTGAGTTCAACCGTGGTGCAAGTTTTATTTGTCGCTCTGTCTTTCGCCACAATTTTGACGTCGCCTTCCTTATTAGGCTCGATCATAGCGATATTTCCGACGTTGCTATTCTTGCCCGATTGGTCAAATTGTTCAATATTTACGATGGGCGAGCCGGGGACGATATCGTTTGACGAAAATTCCACCTCGGGTACGCCCGATTTTGCGGGATTGCGATAAACGACTTCAAGGTAAATCGGCAGACCTCGTTTGACGATATATTCAACCTCGTCGCCGTTTTTGTTGTGAAGTTTTTGAAGAAGGATATCGTAGTTTTTGAAAACGATATCGTCGTCGCTGAGCGCGTCGACCTTGATTGCCGAAAACGTTTTGCCGTTTACGGTAACCGTGGCGACCGTTGCGTTTTCTTCAAAAATAAGCGTTCCGTCCGATGAAAGCGTGCCGCCCGCGACTGTTGCAGTCGTGAAATCGCTCACGTTCATATAGTTTTTGACGTTGACAGTAGTGTCCGCGGTATAGCAGTAACTTTCACCTTTGAAGACGCCGTTATTAACTTTTACTTTGACGGACGTTCCGATGCCGGTGTCGTTTGAAGAAACCGAAATCGTCGTTTCGCCCGCGCCTTTTGCCGAAAGAATACCGTTTTTGTCAACTTCGACGATTTTTTCGTCGGCGGACTTCCAGGTTACCGTTTTATTGCGTGCGCCGCCGGGCGTGAAAATGGGGTTGACAAGAAGTCTTTCGCCCTTGTCCAAAGAAATCACGTCGTTTTCGGAAAGTTTGCTACTGCTTCCGTACGGCATAAGTTCGATTTTTGTGACCTTGTCGCCGACGACCTTAACGGAGCACGTTGCAAATTTATTGCCTTCTTCCGTCGTAACTTTCACGATGAACGAGCCGTAGCCGTAAACCGTAACAACGCCGTTGTTGTCAATCGTTGCGATGTCGATATGGTTTGTTGCGATATGTTCTTTCAGTTCTTTATCGGACAAATCGGCACAGTCCTGACAGGGATCGTCTTTTGCGTAAACGAACGGAATGTCGCTGTGTTGTTCTTCGATTGACCAGGTGAGATTGTGGTTTTTCGCAAGACGCGGATAAACGGTCGCTTTCAACGTGTCGATCGTGTTGCCGTTGTCAAGCGAAAACTCGATATAATTTTCGTTAAGTTCCACCCTGTCGACGGGCAGATATGAATTTTTGGAAATAATGTTTGTGGTGAGAAGTACCGACGCAACGATAATAATCGGGATAAGAATCAGTACTCCGATAAGGACTTTTTTCATTAAGCCTCGAAGGTTATTTGTTTCTTTGATGACTTTGATATTATACCACTTACTTAAAATTAAGTAAAGAAATATACGATATTACTATTTTGCGCGCGAAAAAGATAAAACGTCGGAAAACCCGACGTTTAATACTATTTTGTTGCGAAATATAGAATTTTTTTCAAAATAATCGGATAATTTCACCGTTTTTCCTTTTATTTTGTAAAAAAACAAGCGATGAAAACCGAAAACTATCTGCCCGTTTCAAAAAAGGATTTATGCTCGATATCGTCAAGCGGGAGCATTTTCGTGTCGAACGTGCCGTCGTCGTAAATTTCGATAATCGTGCCGCCGCGCTGAGTATGGCGTTTGTCGATGCCCTTATATGCAAGATAATCGACGCTCATTCCGTACGTCAGGCGGATGCCCTTATAAGTCAGCGAAAGCGTGTTCAGATGGTCGTGTCCCATAAACATACCTTTGCAGCTTCCGAACTTTACCATTTCGTTGAAAAATTTGCTCTCGACGGTCTTCGGGTATCCGAAATAATTGTCCTTTTCACCGACGAATCCGTGATGATAAATTACGCTCGTGTCGCCGCGATAAAACTTCTCCCACGCTTCCCGAAACTCTTTTGGCGGGATATGGAAAAACGCAAGCGAATTTACTTCTTCGGGTTTTTTGTCGCACTCCGCGCCGATAATTTTTATCGTGTTTTTATACCATTCGATCTGGTCGTCGTGAATAATATCGAAACCACTGAAAAAGCTCCAGGTAAGATAGGCGTTGCTGTCGATAAACATAAGCACGGTGTTGAGAGTGCCGTCTTCGTTCAGCACGGGAATATGATAATTTCCGTCGCCCGTCAGGTTTTCGTCGCCGTGGGAAAAATAACAATTCTTGCACGACGAATAAAAATCGCCGATCTTTTTCTTGCTTGCCGTCGCCCAGACCTCGCTGTCGTGATTGCCGAAAACCACCGTCCAGGGTTTTCCGAGTTTTTCCATGCAGGCGGCGAATTTTTTGCTGGATTTGAGATTGTTGAAACTGCCCTGCAAAAGCCAGGGAATGGGGTACACCATATCGCCCGTAACGATGACGAAATCGGCGTCCGAGGCATTCACGATTTTTTCAACCGCTTGAAGCGCGAGCTTGTCTATTTTTCTTGTCGAAAAAGAGCCGCCGATATGAATATCCGTGAGCTGCAAAATTTTAAGCGGCACACCTTTTTTCTTCGTAATATTTGTAATTCCGTTGATATTTTCGATTTTTGCGTTCATTTTCGTTCAATTTTTGTCATTTTCGGATTCGTCGTTTTCAACGGTGCCGAACGCGCTTCCGAACTCTTCGTCAATATTTTCGTCGCTTACTTCGACAACGTTTCCTTCATCGTCAAGAACCTGCGGAACAACGACGTCTTTTTCGTCGACTTTGCCGTAAAGTTCGGCGACAAGCGCGTCCCTTTCCGCGGTTTCTTCGTCGGACAACTCGACGCCTTTCTTCCTTGCGTCGATGAAATATCTTATTCTTGCAAGTTTCTTGTTGTCGACCTTGTACTTGAACGACGCGTAAAGCGCGATAGCGATAAGCACGGCAACCGTGATACCCATAACGAGCCTTATTGCAAGCAACGCAGTGTCCGACTGCTGAATATAAACCGTTGTGTCGCCGGTGTTGTTTTCCTTATATCCGCACCAGCCGAGAATCCAGCCGACCAAGCCGACCGCAAGCGCGCCGCCGACCTTTCTTGCAAGCGTCATCATACCGCTGTACGTGCCGGTTGAGCGGTCGCCCGTCGCCATTTCGCCGACGTCGACGGTATCGGGGAATATAATCCACGGCATCATCTGCGCGCCGCCAAAGCCCAAGCCCATAATAAGCGCAACGATGGGGATAAGAATCGGAGGCGTCCAGGACGGCTCCATAATCGCAAACATTATGCCACCGAAAATGTAAAACGGCAGCCCCATACGGAATGCAAACTGTTTGCTCTTCTTGTCCATCATTTTGCGAGCCAGCGGAAACATTACGACAGCCGCAACCATAAGCGGCGCGATAATGAACATCGAGGAAATATCCATTCCGAAAAGTTTCTCGCCGTGCCACACGTCTGTTGCGTAAAATACCGCAAGCGCGCTTATCATATCCATACAGGCAAACGCCGAAACGTACATCACGATATGCCAGCGATACGACCTGTTTTTATAAGGTTTTGCGTAGCTTTTTACAAATTGTTTTGCATTAAATTTTTCAACCGCCGTCGTGGGTTTGATACGCTCTTTTACGAAAATCGAGCAAATTATAAGCCCACCGCCGAAAAGCGTGCCAAAAATGATCGAGATCGAAAGCCAGAATTCCGTCGTATTGATGTGCGGCATGAACAGCCAGCCGTCTGCGGAAATCAAAGATTCGATAAACAAAAGCGGCAATACGTACGCAAGCCCCGAAGCCGCGGCGGTAAAGATAAGTTTCACCGTGTTGGCGTTGTTTCTTTCACGGAAGGACGGGGATATGTCGCTTGACATCGAACAGTACGGAACCTGCGACAACGTCGAACAAGTGTTCCATAATAAATACATTATCAGCATATACGCGATAAATCCGTTTGTCGAAACGCCCCATTCTTTCACGGGCATAAACAGCAGGAATATCGACACGATAATCGAAATGCCGCCCGCAAACATATACGGCTTGCGTCTGCCCCATCTGCCGCGCGTGTTGTCGCTGATAAAGCCCATCACGGGGTCGGTAACGGCGTCCCACAACTTCGCAATCATAAATATCGTCGTCGCGATTTTCATCGGGATGCCCATCGTCGTCATATATTTGACAAGAATACACGACATCAGCGCAACGCCGCCGCCGTCCATAAGACCGCCTATGCCGTAACAAATTTTCTCTTTAAGCGGCACTCTGTCTTCGGGCACGATATAGTTCGCGTCGCCGGGGACAGCCACCTGTTTTTCCTTCTTCTTCACGTTGTACCTCATACAAAAAGATATATTAATAATATCATATCATTTGTTTTGACACAAGCAACAAAAACCTACTTGCCGATTTATCTTTTGTAAAATTTCCGCAAAGTTTCAAAAACCAAACAAAAAACCGCCCTTTCGGACGGTATCGGTTAATGGGTTTCGGAAAGATGTTTCAGAATTTCAACGATTATTCCGTTTTTAACGTATTCGTTAATAAGTCCCTCGCAAAATCTTTCGCCTCGGAAAATTGCCGTAAGACAAGTGCCCGCTTCCTTTTTCGACATTGTTCCGATATCTTCCGCAAGTTTCTTTTCGTTATACCAGCCACGTTCGTTCATCGTGCGGTCATATTCAATATCAACCAAATCGGAATTGAAAAAAATTCTTTGGAAATCGCTTATCTCACGCGGGTATTCGACATACAATTTTATCTCGTCATTGACGTTTTCCGTCGAATTTTCAAGCGTTTTGCGATATTCTTCAAAAATTTTCGTATATTTTATCAAATCCGATTTTTCAAAATTCAACTTATGATCGTTCATCATATTCCCACCTTGCAGTTTTTTACACTTAATAATTATAAACTTTTTCCCCTGCTTTCGCAATGAAAAATATAATATTGCTGGCGAAACAAAAAACAACCCGAAAATCGGGTTGTTGGTGGAAAACACAAGATTTTGAACCCGACCATATAAAAACGCACACCAAATCGGTTGTGCGTTTTTTGTTTGCGCTTAATTATTATCCTAACAGTTCTTTTTTCTTGCGTTGAATTTTTGGTTTATTTATTTTATCGGTTAAGTGATAACTCATATCAAGTAGCATTTTGATTTTGTCGTCGGGGACGGTGCCGTCAAGCGCAACCGTTATCCAACTGCCCTTTGACATGTGGTAGGCGGGAAAAAATCCGCTTTCGCACAGAAGCGAGCCGACAAGAACCGAGTCGCACTTCAAATTCACGACGTCAATAAGTTCCTCGCCGTCAAGACCAAGTCTGAATTTCGGCACGTCCATGACGACGGCAAACCACTTTTTGCTGTTTGCGTGGCGAAACACCTCGTAATTCGGGTAAATATACCACGGGAAATCAGCGCAAGCGTTATAGTTATCTAATACAAAACTTTCAAATTCGCAACGATTCATATAAAATAGGTTTATTTATTAAGAAGATAGGATTATCAGTAATATCTGCTCCCATATATTAATTATTTTAACACAGAACGATTAGCTTATAGTTTAGGATATAAAAACCCCATTCAGTATAGAACTGAACAGTGATTTAGATAACACTTTTTTGTGTCTACTTTTATTTGACTATTTCACTCATTTGAGTTCGCTTTTTGTTTTTGATTTGTTTGATTGTTTTGCAAGTATCGACTGTTTAAGTTGTCGTTTTTGCAGCATAAACTGCTTTTTATTCTTTTGCTTTGATTATTGTGATAGGTTTGATGCGCTTCAACAAGATGATTGGAATGGTGGTTGACACGATTGATATGAGCACAACCGCTGCCGAGTTGATGAGAGCCAACCGCCAATCAAACTTGATGAATTGAAGGTCAAGCATTATTTTTGCAGGAGCAATGGCTTTCAGTGATTCCACCAAGATATGGTTTGCCACGTTGGCAAATGCCACGTATCCTGCAACGGACACAACTATTGTTGCAACAGCAATGAGCAAGGTGTGCAAACCAAATATAATAAAAAATCTTGACAGCTTGCATCCTAGGGCTTTCATCACCCCGACTTCGTATATCTTAGACTTGATGTTTTTCACACCAAAGCTGGTGATGATAAACACACAGGCGCACACCAAAATCACCACTATAAATTCAAAGAATCTGTTGAAGACCTCAACTGCTTGTGACATTGTTTGCACTGCGGACATTTTGAGAGAAATATTTGAATAGCCGTTGTCTATTGCGTAGTTGATGACTCCACTGACGTCTTCGCCGTCAACGTAGACTCCATAGCAATGGAACATCTTTTTCTTGTATTCATAAAACACGTTGTCTGCAAGAAGCATAATATTTCCGCCCTTACATTTGCCAATTCCTGCAACTGTCATTTGCTTTGAATAAGTGACTTCGTTGTTGAAATCACTGCTCAAAAAACTGATTGGATGGGGGACAAAGGTGTCGCAGTTGCCGTAAGTGTATTCAGTGCCAAAAATCTTGTTGTAGGCCTCCACGTCCATAAACACTTCATTGTCGCCCAAGACGCAGTCAAAATAACTTCCGCAGGAGATAAATGGAATTGTTGAGGAAGCATCCACTCCGTTGACAAAGAAATTCCTGGTGTAAACGTAGTTTCTTTCGTAGATGTTGGCAGAAGATATTTCTTTGTAGTTGTCACCAAAATAGTAACCGATTGCAAGGGCTTGATTGACGTAATCCAAAAAGGAAATGATTTCTTCTGTCAAGGGGGATTCCTTTGTCATACTGTTGATTTGGTCAATAAGCCCTTCATACTTTTCTTTGTAGCCGGTGTTGATGATTCCGTTGACGTAACCGGCGGGCCAATAGTCGGCACTTTCTTCACGTTGTCCTAAAATTTCATCATAATTTTCTGCTTTGCCATAAAACATAAAGGAGTCCGCAACGAAGTCGGTGACGTAGATTCCGCCCGTTTTTTGCTCAACAGAGCCTCGATATATTTCCAAATTGTCAAGACGCAGGAGTTTCTTGGCATACTCTTCGTTGGTTTCAAGAGTTCCTGAGGTTTCAACAATGTGCAGTCCGCTTTGAGTTATGTTGGGCACTTTTTGATGACCAATGGTGTAGCCGGTGATGTATAAACCATTCATATAGAGTTTGTACAGTTTTGCATCAGGAGACGCTTGCTTGATTTTGGCAAAATCCTCCTCGGTTATGACTCTTGCATGCACCTGTCCACTGAGGGTGTCCAAATCCTTTCTTACTGCATAAACCGAGCCTTCAGTCATAGTGTCCGCTGCCATAGACTTTGCATCAAAATTTGCAATGGATTGCGCCAATGACAGAGATCGGAAGAGCGGTTCAGCAGGAATGCCGAGACGGATCTCGTA
>ERZ1031954.477-NODE-477-length-16794-cov-7.502419_pt1 | contig 16794 bp, 13 predicted proteins | sample MGYA00516701_ERZ1031954 | MGnify/ENA primary metagenome ERZ1031954 (study PRJEB33719, sample SAMN04261284) | wastewater metagenome | biome: rural village; feature: human; material: feces | host: Homo sapiens | place: El Salvador | collected 2013-01-07 ...
AAATCTATTTTATATGATTACAATTTCGACAAAAAGTTGTTGCATTTTTACCAATCATGTAATATGATAGGCATGTATATTGGAAAATCGGCTAGATGATTGCTGCCGTGCGCACTGTCCATGCGTTCTTTACCGAGGAATAATTGTTCGGTGCAACCGGTTAATTTCGTTTAGTCTCAGGCTTCAGTATCGCATCACTGGAGAAAGGAGGAAAACTAAATAATGATTAAAACAGAAAAACTCGGTAAACTGTCGATCTCTCTCGGCCTGATACTTGTAGTTTTCCTGCTTATGGCTTTCGTGTTCGGAACGACGGCAAACGCTGATGAGCTTGATGCTGCCGACGATATCGAGGTTGTTGACGCTGAGGCAGTCGACGATGTCGAAGTCGTTGAGGATTCTGAGGATGTGGCTCTGACCAACCTCGCTTCCGCCGTTAAGGCTGCTCTCCCCGCAGTTGAGGAGAACGAGCTTACCGATGTTGTCGAAGGTGCAAAGGACGCTGTCACCGGCGGACCTGCCTCCGATATCATCGACAATGACTTTGCTTCCAAGGAAGGCAACAACTTCAAGGGCGGCCCCCACTGGTATCTTTTAATTGAGAACTACATGTTCCTGCCCGATGACATTGAGATCACTCTCTGGTCTGACCTTTCTGCACCTCACTACTATCAGGTGCTGACCAAGGCAAACCTCGTTGAGCGTCTCGGCTACATCCGCATTCCCGCAGGTGTTCCCGTATATGTCACCACCAACCATGATGTTGACTGCTATCGTATGCTGAAGCTCACCATCGAGGGTGCTGTTATCTTCGACGGCAACACCGGTGCTCCCCCCGTTCTGCACAATAACCATCAGGAAGTCTACAGCAACGTATGCGGTATCAATGGTATCCCCGTAGGCGGCCACATCCTCGGACTGTGGATCGACCTTGACGGCGATAGCGATGCCGATGCAGATGCTGACGCCGATGCAGATGCTGACGCCGACGCAGATGCTGACGCAGATGCCGATGCAGACGCAGATGCTGACGCAGATGCTGACGCAGATGCCGACGCAGATGCTGATGCAGATGCTGACGCAGATGCCGACGCAGACGCCGACGCAGACGCAGACGCTGATGCTGATGCCGACGCAGATGCTGATGCAGATGCTGACGCAGATGCCGACGTCGATCATGACGACGATTCCCCGAAGGATCCGCCTAAGACCGGCGACACAAGAGACTACATGCTTGTAACGATGATCGCTGTTTCCAGCCTCATTGTTCTGGCCTCAACTTACCGCAAAAGAGAAGAAAACTGATCATGTGTGGGCGATTGGTTGACTTATTGCTTAAGTGAATATAAAATAGGAGTGGTGTTACCACTCCTATTTTTTTAATATTTGAAAATTCAAATGGTTTCCCCGCTTCTATTTTTATATCCGAGGTGTGTCATGAGCAGAAAAAGCAGGCGCAAAAAGTTTATCCGAAAGCCCAAGGAGACCGAGGCGCAGAAAAAGGCTCGGGCAAAGCGCAGCCTTATAATCATTTGCTCGGTAATCTTTCTGATAGTTGCAGCCGTTGTGGTGAGCTATCTCGTCACGCAAAACAGCAAGCTGAGCAGCATCGAACTGTTTGAAAAGAAGGCCGGGCTTCTTATGGAGCAGGTCGTCTCCGGCACGAGGGACAGCGAGCTTTCCGGTGAGATCGAGGACGGTCTGCCGAAGGGCGTTGTGTTTATCTCGATATGCAATGGCGATGAGCGTGCCAAGGTGTTCACCGGCACGGGCAGCACCAAGCAGGCTGCGTGGGACGATGCATACAGCAAGGCGCACAGCTTTGTCGAGGAAAACAGCTACAACTGTCTGTGGGTCAAGGCTGATCTTATGGGCGAGGCTAAGACCATGAGCATCGATGAGTTCTCGACCGAGCTTGCGCACTACAGGCATGAATTTTTCCGCAAAGGCATCTCCTTTGATAAGGACTTCAACACAGCTTTGCTTGAAGCCGAGCTCAACGCCGGAAAGATACTCGACTACGACGAGGAGTGCGTTAACACGACCTACCTGCGCAATTACCTCAGCAAGTCAGACAGAACGCCTATCGTTACCCTCCCCGATCAGTATGTTATTTTTAACTGCATCGGCTGGATATGCGACGAGGACAGCAAGGTGTATGACCTTATAAGCGATGATGCCGACTACGGAAGGCGCAAGGTCGATCTTATTGACAAGGATTACGCCGCCGAGCTTGTTAAAAACGCATCGTCGTTCCTTATCGATCAGATAAACGACGACGGAAGCTTTGTCTACGGAATGTACCCCCGCTTTGACAGGAATATCGATAACTACAATATTGTCCGCCACGCAAGTACTCTTTGGAGCCTTGTCTGCCAGTACAGGATGACCGGCAACAAGGAGCTTGTCTCGGTCATCGACAAGGCGATAGACTACATGATAGACACCGCCGTCATCAGTATCGATGACAACACCTCTTACCTGCTGGAGAAAAAATCGGATGAGATAAAGCTCGGCGGCTGCGGCGTTGCGGTCGTGGCACTTACCGAGTATATGGACGCATTCGGCTCGGATAAATACAAGGATGTCGCCATTAAACTCGGCAACGGCATTCTCACCATGCTCAACGAGGACACCGGCGAGTATTACCATGTGCTCAACGGCGACTGCTCACGCAAGGAACAGTTCAGGACGGTCTACTATGACGGCGAGGCGACCTTTGCCCTATGTAGACTCTATTCCCTCACTGGCGATGAAAAGTGGCTCAATGCCGCAAAGGCTGCGGTCGAGCACTTTATCGATGCCGACTATGTGCAGTTTAAAGATCACTGGGTCGCATACTCCATGAACGAGATAACAAAGTATGTCGACGATGACAGGTACTACACCTTTGCACTGCGCAACGCTCAGGAAAATCTCGACAGGATTTATAACCGTGACACCACATACCACACCTATTTCGAGCTTTTGATGAGCACCTTTGAGCTGTACGACAGGATGATCGAAAAGGGCATCCATGTCGATTATCTTGATAACGGCTTTGACCTTGAGTATTTCCTCAAGACCATCTATAAGCGTGCAGACCACATGCTAAACGGCTACTTTTACCCCGAATACGCAATGTACATGGCTAACCCCAACAGAGTGCTCGACACATTCATGGTGCGCCACGACGGCTACCGCATAAGGATAGACGATGTGCAGCACAATGTCGGCGGCTATTACCTGTACTACAAGAACTACGACAAGCTTGTCGAATACGGAATGCTCGATTGCAGGGATAAGACATGAATATTGATACAAGAAAAATCGTCAGAATAGTTGCACTTATTGCGCTCATAGCATCGCTTTGCGTGCTGGCCTTCTACATCATCGGCGACTTGCAGGATGCCAAAACCGATGATGATATAAAAGATCTCAAAGGCAAGGATACCGAGGTCAAGATACCCGAAGTGCTGGACGAATACGCAGGGCTTTACGGTGAAAACAAGGATACGATAGGCTGGCTGAAGATAGACGGTACGGAGATAGACTATGTCGTCATGCAGGCTCCCGACGAGATAAACAAATACCTGCGCAACGACTTTTACGGCAAGTCATCGACCCGTGGCTGCCTGTTCGTTGACGAATACTGCGACATTTTTAAGTCCGACAACATCATCGTATACGGCCACAACATGAAGGACGGCACAATGTTCGGCACACTCGACCGTTTTGCCAACGAGAGCTTCTACTCCAAGCACAAGCTCATTCAGTTTGACACCATTTATGAAAAGCACACCTATGAGGTCGTGGCGGCGATAAAAACGGAGATCCCCCCGAAGGGCGAAAAGGTGTTCCGCTATTACGAGTACACAAGCTCGAACGACGAGGAGACATTCCTTGAGTATGCGGATTTTATCGAGAAAAACAAGCTTTACGACACTGGCGTTATGATAAACCCCGGCGATAAGCTCCTTACGCTGTCCACCTGCGCATACCACACGACCGACGGCCGCTTTGTCGTTGTCGCAAAGCAGGTCAGCTGACTACTGTTTATTCCTTTTTCCCTAATTAATTGTTGAGATTTTTTCGGATATAGTGTATAATACTAAACAAATAGAGATATATCATTCAGTTTTGGGAGAAAAGAATATGAGCGGAAGCAGCAGAATAGTCGAAAGATCAAAAAAAAATATCAAGGACGCAATGCTTGAGCTGATGTACGAAAAGGAGTTCAGCCGCATCACGGTCAATGAGCTGCTCGTAAGAGCCGGTATCAGCCGAGGCACCTTCTATGCACATTTTGCAAATCTCGAGGATGTCCGGCAGCAGCTGATAGACGACCTTTTTGACTACGCAGACTCCATCGGCGCAAACTACAAGCCCAGCGAGCTTGCAAAGGATCCCTACCCTATTTTGTTCCTTATGGCGGATATCATGACGAAAAGCGCTGACCCCACCAAGCGGCTTTTCAAGTTTATAAACGCCTACGATATCGGCAGGAACCTCAAAACATGGCTGACGAAGTACATTTTGTCCGATGAGGAGCTTGTAAGGCAGCTCGGCGGCGAAGATCAGGCAAGGATATATGCAAGATTTATCTCCGGCGGCATGATGCATGTTTACAACAACTGGATGGCAGACGATATCAAGGCCGAGCCCGAGGTGCTCGCACGCTCGCTGTGCAATATGCTCATGGGCGGATTTAACGGCGTAATACAGAAGTAACTATGCAAAAACTCGGTAATACCAAACGGTATTACCGAGTTTTTTAATCTCCGAACGATATGCCGATATCCCTTGCGACTTGTATAAGCGGGTGATCGGTCGGGAGGAATTTTGTTTTGCTTGCAGCCTCCTCAAGCGGTATCGACACGATATTGCCGCCACGGATGGCGACCATGCGGCCGTACTGCTTGTTTGCGATAAGCTCCGCTGCCGCAGTGCCGAACCTAGTTGCCAGCACACGGTCATACGGGCACGGAGGACCGCCTCGCTGATAATGCCCGGGCACGGTGACTCTTGCCTCTTGGCCGAGAGCTTTTTCTATCTGATCGGCTATCTTATACGACACCGTGGAATGCTTTGAGTTTTCAAGCTTTTTGCGGCTCTCCTCCTCGGAAAGCAGTCTGTCGTCAACGGACCTTGCGCCCTCGGCGACCGCTAGGATAGAAAAGCTTCTGCCGTGACGGCGGCGATGCTCGATAGCCTCCAAGACCTTGTTTATATCATACGGTATCTCGGGGATGAGGATTATATCCGCTCCGCTTCCGATGCCGGCGTGCAGCGTAAGCCAGCCCGCATCCCTGCCCATGAGCTCGACAAGGAAAATGCGGCCGTGGGAGCTTGCGGTGGAATGGATATAGTCGATGACATTCGTTGCAATGTCAACGGCGCTCTGGAAGCCGAAGGTCGTATCGGTGCCGAAAATGTCGTTATCGATCGTTTTCGGCAGCGTCACGACATTCATGCCCGCATCCATCAGGAGCTTTGCGCTTTTCTGCGTGCCGTTGCCGCCCATTATCACAAGGCAGTCGAGATTGAGCCTGTTGTAGGTGTCCTTCATGGCCGGAATGAGGCTGTTGCCCTCCTCATCGACGATGTCCTTTCCCGGGACATAGCGCTGGCGGGAGGTGCCGAGGATGGTACCGCCCTGCGTGAGGATGCCGGAGAAGTCCTTCGGTTCCATGTACATGTAGTCGCCGTCAATGAGCCCACGGTAGCCGTCGTACATTCCGAATATCTCAAGGTTTTCAATTTTATTATACAGAGCCTTCCCTATGCCCCGCATTGCGGCGTTCAGCCCTTGGCAGTCTCCGCCGGAGGTGATGAGCGCCACTCGTGTCATCTTTTTCACTTCGTGTACCTCACTTTTTTGTATGCAAATATTGTATTACATCTGCCAAAAAAGTCAATCGTGAAACTGACTAAAACTTATTTTACGCTTTAAGCTTTGCGATATACAATTCTGTATATTCGCCCAAATCGCTGCTGCCGGAGTAGGAAACATTGATATATTTGCTCCCAAGCCGCATAATCAGGTGCTGTCGGGTGTCGTTCTCGCCGTAGCCGTACTTTTCGTTTACGAGCTTTATCTCGACCCCGTCACGGCTCAGGTCACGGATATAATAGGTTGGGGTATAGCCGTCATAGCCTACCTCGTACTCCTTGAAGTTTTCGGATATGCTCTCTGCCAATGCACGGGCATTTCGGTGATATTCATCGGCATCAAAGTGCTCGAAGTCGTAAATTATAAAGTCGGCCGCTTCCTTTGCGTCCTTTTCAAAACGCATTTCATAATAGCGAACATTATACTCAAAGGAGTTTTCGCCTTTGTTTGTAAAGTCCTCAAATGAATAACAATCCTGCGAAAACTCAATTACCGTCGGTGCAAGCAGGTCGTGGCGCTCGGAAATGTCGGCTAAACAAGCTCCATCCAGCTTTTTAAGGCCTTCGACATAGTAGTTATATTCGCCAGTGTTTATCTCCTGCATCGTTGGGAACGGCAAGCCGGACAGATCGTTCGTGCCGTGCAGGCTCGTAAAACCCATCGGGACGGCAAGATGCACAAACCACAGGGCAATAACGGGGATGGTCAGCGGGATGAGCACTGCGCCGATCTTTGATTTTGCTTTATAGCGCTCCCCTGTCGGCAGCTCACCGCCCCGTTCTATCTGCTTAATGAGCTTTTTCAGGTGGCGGCAGCTTCGCAGATGCACGATAAACTCTAACAGCAGGAGCACCGCCATTAGCAGCAGCAAAATGTAGTACGCAGTGCCGATATCCAACACACCGCCGACAAAGGTGTCCATTCCGAGCATGGTATATATAAACGGCGAACCTACACGGGACAGCAGGAACATGATGAGGAACAATATCCAATACGCCGTGTGCTTTTTGGCAAGGCGCTTGAGCGGTTTTATCAGATGCTCGGGCTCGCTGAATATCTCGGGTGCGTCGGGGTCGTCAGTCGTGAGCACGATAAGGTCGTTTTTGAGCTCACCCACGACACGCCACGAGCTGCGCTCGTATAGCTCCGCCTTTTCCTCGGGTATCTTCCCCAGCGACACATCGCAGAAATCAAGGCGATAGCGCAGCTTTTTTGGCTCTCCCCTCTCAAACCGGGCGCAGAAAAAGCCGCAGTCGACATAGAAGCCCCTGCTCTGCCATGTCCTCTAGCCAGCTTTGGATGGCCGGAATGTCGCAGGATTCAAACGGTATCAGCTTCTTTACAAATTTACTCATTATCGTCTCCTCCTTCCGCATCGCTTATGCATCTTTTGAGCCTATTAAGCTCCTCGGCATATAGGCTGCGGCCAAGCTCGCTTATCCTGTATATCTTCCTTTTGCCCTCGACCCCAATGCAGTTTATGATGCCCTCATGCTCAAAGTCACCGAGCAGTGCATACAGCGTGCCCGGGCCGAGAGCGACCCTGCCTGCGCTTTTCTGCGCAATATAGGCGCTTATGTCTATGCCGCAGCGGTCAGTTTTTTGCAGGCTCATTAGGATATAAAACATCGGCTCGGTCAGGGTTTGAAACTTCCGTCGTGCCATTTCCATCCCTCCGTTATATCGATATTCGATGTTCAATTTAATTATACATCGATTATCGATATTGTCAAGCGTTAATTTATCTTGACTAAAATTAATCAATATATTAAAATTGAGGCAGTAATTTGAAAGGGGTAACACTCATGGATGCAGTGAAAAATGCATACTACCGCACATATCAGTTCTTTTTCGATATCGGCGCTCGCTTCTTATATTGGCGCAAGCCCATTACCGTAACCGGTGAGGGCTCGCTTGCAAAAGCTCCCGAGCTTTTTAAGAAAAACGGCGTTAAAAAGGTCATGATCGTCACCGGACGCACCGTCGGCAAGACCATCGCCCCCATCGCCATGGAGGCTCTCGACAAGGCAGGCATCGCCTATGTGCACTACAGCGAGGTCTCCGCTAACCCCACCGTCAAGGTCGTTGACGAAATTCAGGAAATGTTCTTGAGCAATAACTGCAACGGCTTTCTCGCTATCGGCGGCGGCTCGCCCATGGATGCCGCCAAGGGTGCGGCTGCCCGTGTAGTTCATCCGCACAAGGCAGTCAACAAGATGGCGGGTCTTTTTAAGGTCATGCACAAGATACCCACCTTTGTTGCAGTGCCTACGACCGCAGGCACCGGCTCCGAGACCACGATAGCCGCCGTCATCACCGACCAGGAGACGCACCATAAGTACGCCATCATGGATCTGTGCCTTGTCCCGAAGTATGCGATACTCGACCCCGAGCTCACCCGCAATCTTCCGCCCAAGACCACCTCTACTACCGGCATGGATGCACTGACCCACGCCGTTGAGGCCTACATCTCCGTTAAGCTCACCACCAAGGAGACCGACCGGCTCGCCGAGGAGGCGACCGTTGCGATATTCAAGTACCTCGAAAGAGCGTACAACGACGGCAATGACATGGAGGCTCGCCAGGAAATGCTCATGGCAGCATATAAGGCAGGCTTTGCCTTCACCCGTGCAGGCGTCGGCAATGTCCACGCAATTGCGCACACGCTCGGCGGTCTGTACAACACCCCGCACGGCCTTGCAAATGCGGTCATTCTCCCCATCGTTCTTGAGGATTACGGCTCTGTCGTTTATAAAGACCTTGCCCGCCTTGCAGAGCTAACCGGCACCAAGACAACCGGCACGGATGAGGAAAAGGCAAAGGCGTTCATCGCCGAGATCCGTGCTATGAACAAGCGCATGAATATCCCCACCGGCTTTGATAACATTAAGCAAGAGGATATTCCGCAGATGGCCGAGTGGGCGCTCAAGGAAGCTAACCCCACCTACCCCGTCCCTGTTCTGTACAACAAGGACCGCATGATAAAGGTCATCAACAGAATAATCGACGAGGCATAAACAAATTACATATCAGAGCGTCTGCATAAACAGGCGCTCTTTTACTAAAACCAGAGGTGCTTTATGGAACTGCTTTACGCTCTTGAGAACATTAGAACTCCGTTTCTCGATAAGCTCATGGCGCTGGTCACCAACCTCGGCGGCGAGACCGTGTTTATTGCTGCTGCGATAATCGTTTTCTGGTGCATCAGCAAAAAATGCGGCTACTACATGATGACCGTCGGCTTTGCCGGAACTATCATCAATCAGTTTTTGAAGCTGTGGTTCAGGATACCGAGGCCGTGGGTCAAGGACCCGAATTTTACAATAGTCGAAAGCGCACGAGCCGAAGCCACCGGCTACTCCTTTCCGAGCGGCCACACGCAGAATGCATTTGCGACACTGGGTGCACCGGCAAGATACACGAAAAGCACCGTACTGCGGATAGTTCTTGTACTGCTTATCGTTCTGACGGCGTTTTCGAGGATGTATGTGGGCGTCCACACGCCGCTTGATGTCGGCGTTTCGCTCGGCATCGGTCTAGTCCTCATGTTCGTGCTGTACCCGTTTTTCCGTGACATGGACGAAAAGCCAAAGAGCATTTACATCCTGTTTGCAGTGTTTATCGTGCTGGCAGGCGCATTTGTCACCTTTGTGGAGCTTTATCACTTCCCTGCCGATCTCGACACGGGAAACTACGCCTCCGGTCTTAAAAACGCATACATGATACTGTTTTGCGCCATCGGCCTGCTGCTGGTGTTCCACCTTGATAGAAAGTATATAAACTTCCCCACCGAGGCGGTTTGGTGGACGCAGATAATCAAGGTAGTCGTCGGTCTGGGCGTTACGGTCGGCATAAAGGCGGCGCTCAAGGCTCCGCTACTGGCGCTGTTCGGCGGGCACAGCGTTGCCCACGGTGTGCGGTATTTTATCGTCATACTCTTTGCCGGTCTAATCTGGCCGCTGACCTTCAAATTCTTTGCCAAGCTCGGCAGAAAATAAAAAAATAAGCTCGTCTAATGACGAGCTTATTTTTAATCCAATTGTCCGAATATGCTTATTCTTATAGTGTACTCCGCAGTTTGACCGCCGTAGGTGACGGTAACGGTCTTGCTGCCGAAGCCGTTCATGTCGCAGGTGGCGGTGTACTCCTCGGGGTTCGTTATGCGCTCTGCCGTGCCGTTATTGTAGTAGGCACGCAGGACAAGCCCCGTGGTGTCAAGCTCCTCGCCGACCGTGTAGACGGTCTTTGTGGGCATCGTTTCTATCTTGAGCTCGGTCACGACCGGCGCTTCAACGATGACCATGCACTCGTCGTGAAGCTCCATCTTGTCTTTGACATATACCATAATAGTTGCCGTGCCTTCGCTGATCGCCTCGACATTTCCTCGGTCGTCAACGGTCGCAACGGACGAGTCGCTGCTTTTCCAGACATACTCGGGCATGTCGGCCGCCGATTCGGGCTCGGGCATGCAGCTCACGGTGAGCGTCGCCGAGTCGCCCTCGGTCATGATTAATCTCGGTGAGCTAACGACGACCGAGTTTATCTCGGGCTTTTTCGTCGGCTCAACGGTCGCCGTCGGCGTGGGCTTTGTACTTTCCGTGGGATCCGGGTCATCGCTCGGGTCGGAGCTGAACCATCCCTTGCTGATGCCGAGGAAGATGAGCACTGCCGCAATTATCGCAATGACTGTCACGGATATGGCTATTACAAACTGCGACATTGTTTTGCTGTCGCTTTTTTCTTTTTCCTTTTTCGGAGGCTCCGGCTTTTTTGGCTGGGGCTTCGGTTTTTCCTGTACAGGCGGCGGGGTCTGTGCCTGCTCTATCGGCTCACGCCGAGGAAACTCCTCACGGACGGTCGCATCGCTGTCGAAATTGGGCTTGGTTGCTTCAACCGGACTTTGCCCGCTTGCCGCCAAAATGAGTGCCTGCTTCATCTCCGTGGGAGAAAGGAAGCGGTTGGCACTGTCATATGCAGTAGCCTTCAGGACAAGATTTTTAAGTGCCTGATTGCCGTTGAGCGGAGGCGGCAGAGGCTCACCACGATATCGCAGTAGCTGCGCATCGGCAAGCTGAGCCGAGGTCGGCGTCCCGTCATGCGGCAAAAACGGTCCTTTTCGCCCGTTTAAAAGCCAATAGAGCACCATACCGAGCGAATAGATATCTACCCTGTCGTCATATGCATTACCCTTGTACACCTCGGGTGCCATATATGAATATGTTCCGACCATATCGGCACGGTCGTTTATCTTGGAGACCTTGGCAACACCGAAGTCACCGAGCTTGAAGCCGCCGTACTTGCTGACGAAAATATTCTGCGGCTTGATATCTCTATGGATGATATTGTTCCGGCGGCACAGCTCAAGCGCACTGCAAATATCTATGCCGAGCCTTATCACTTCGCTCACGGTCATACCGTTTTCACGCACATAGTCCGGCAGTGAGGTCAAAAGCTCCATGCGGATATAGATATCCCAGCCGAGGTCGTTTTCATGAGGGATTATCATCTGATCCTCACAGTTGACGATGTTAGGGTGGCCGCGCAATACGCCCATGAGGCGGTACTCGCCGCTTATCTCCTCGACCTTGTCACGCAGCTTAGAGCGCATGGCAAACTCGCTCATTGTGCTCTCCATCTCTTCGTACTCCTTTTGAGTTGAGGGGATGGATATCACCTTGAGCGCCGAATGAAAATCTCCGCCGTATTCATCTTTCTTTCTCAGTTCGTAGACCTTGCCGGAGCTGCCGCTGCCGATGCAGCGAACCGTCTCCCAGCCGGGCAATAAGACCTGCAAATTCTCCATTTTTGACCCAATCCTAATATGTATCGGAATGTTATACTCTTAAATGTTATATCCTTATCAATATAATGCATTTTGGGTGGAATGTCAAATCACTCTATGGATTTGAGGGCACCTGCCATATCGATGTTATCTATCCTGCGGCGCATGATGGCATTTACGAGGAGCGCAAAGCCGAATGTGAGAAGCACGGCAAAAGCAAAGCTCAGTGGCGATATCATGGGCTTAAAGTACATCATATCGACCTTTATCGCATCCATGATGAACGCATGGAGCACCACTCCGAGCAGCAGACCAAACAGGGCACCCATGCCCGTTAGCACAAGGTTTTCCCTAAAGACATAGCTCGCCGCCTCATGCGGATAAAAGCCCAGCACCTTTATCGTTGCTATCTCACGAATGCGCTCGGAAATATTGATATTTGTGAGGTTATACAGAACTATAAGCGCAAGAAGTCCGGCGCAGAGGATGATCATCGCAACGACGAACAAAAGGCTCGACATCATGTTGCTTATCCTGTTCCTTGAGCTTATGCTCATCTGCATCGTACGCACACCGTCAACGGAGGATATCTTCTCTCCGCAAGCCGACACATCCGCACCCTCGGGGGCTTTCAGAAGCGCTGCCTTGAGCTCGGGGGCACTGCCCCACTGCTCTGTGCAGGTGTCGAGATTCACAAACACAAGGTTTTCGACATAGTTATCGAAAATGCCGCTGACCTTTACGGTGAGTGTGTCCATGTCGGCGGTGGTGAGCTTTATCTCATCGCCTATATCTATGTCCATCATCCTCGCAAGATTACAGTTAATTATCGCTTCGCCGGCTTTGGGGTATGCAACCGCTTCGCCGTCGTTTACGAGATTTATAAACTCGCCTATCCCCTGCCCGTCGCTTGCCGTGAGCGTCACGGATTTTATTGAGCCGTTTGCACTGACATCGGCACTAGTGCGGTACAGAAACATGGCCTCAGCTACATTATCGCCGCAGTCGTCGAGGAAAACTTTCTGCTCATCGGCAGTCATGTCATAGGCAAGTGAGACCTCGTAGTCGTACAAGACGATGTCGCTGTATTGCTTATCGACAACGCCTTGTATCGTGTCGTTGAGGCCGAACGCCGTAAGAACAAGGGCGGTACAGCCGCCGATGCCGAGGAGCATCATAAATATACGCTTCTTGTAGCGAAAAATATTACGCACGGAGACCTTCTGCATGAAGCTGAGACGGTTCCAAATGAAGCCGATGCGTTCTAAAAGTATGCGCTTGCCGGCTTCGGGTGCTTTGGGTCTTATAAGATCCGAAGGTGCGCACCTGAGCTCATTCACGCAGCAGAACCATGTAACGAGCAGCATGCCGAGCAGATTCACGCCCACCATTCCGAATGCAAGTGCCCAGTGCATGGTGTAAACAAGACTGGAAAAGTTGTAAATTGTGCCGTAGCCGAACCAAATAATGGCGGGGAACGCAAAAGCTCCGACGGCTATGCCGATGATGCTGCCAAACAGCGTTGCGCTGCCGGAATAGATCATGTATTTGAGCATTATTGATGACGAGCTGTAGCCGAGGGCTTTCATGATGCCTATCTGCGTGCGCTGGTCGTCAATCATGCGGGTCATGGTCGTTAGGCACACGAGCGCCGCAACGAGGAAAAAGAATACCGGGAACACGCCCGCAACGCTCTGTACGATATCGGTGTCGCTTGAAAAGCAGACGTAGCCGATATTGGTGTCACGGCCGAGCACATAGGTGTCGGCATGCTCCATGTTCTTTATCTGCTTCTCGGCGGCGGTGAGCTGCGCCTTGGCGTAGTCAAGCTGAGACTTTGCCGCATCAAGCTGTTTTTTGCCGGCGGCAAGCTTCTTTTCGGCCTTTGCAAACTCGGTCTCCATCTGCTGTTTGGACTTTTCGTACTGCGCCCTGCCCTGCGCTATCTGCTGTGGGGCGTCCTCGAGCTGCTTTCTCGCCTTGTCAAGCTCAGCCTGACCGGCGTTCACCTGCGCATAGCCGCTGTCAAGCTCGGCCTTGGCGTCGTCAAGCTGTTTCTTATATGGTGCAAGCTCGGCATCTATCTCGCCCTTTTTGGCCTGAGCCGTGGCTAGATTTTTCTCGGCACGCTCAAGCTCCCGCTCGTTCGTCTCAAGCCGGGACTGCCTTAGGCGGATCTGCGTTCTGAGGCTTGCCGCCTTGATGATCTGTCCGTTCGCAACCGCTTCGTCAAGCTGCGTGTTGAGTTCGTCAAGCTCAGTATTGAGCTGCGCAATATTTGCCTTGCGGCTTTCAACTGCGTTGGTATAGGTAGTTATCTGGCGGTCAACAACGAGATATGCGCTCTTGCTGCGGGTCTCAAACTGCTTTACGCCGCTTTCGTACTCTGCCTTGCCCTTGTCGAGCTTTGCCTTGGCGGCATCGAGCTCGGCTTGCTTTTCGTCCAGAATTGACGGGTCTTGCAGCATTTTCTCTGCATCATCAAGCTGCTTTTTAGCTTTTGCAAGCTTTGCTTCGGCGTTTGCCTTCTCGGTTTTGAGCTGCTTTACGCCGCTTTCGTACTCTGCCTTGGCAGGCTCGTACTTATTAAGTCCCGACTGATACTGTGCCTTTGCGTCGGCAAGCTTCTCGTTTGCCTCGTCAATGATGCTGTTATATCGGATGACCGCCCGCTCGGCCATGAACTGCTCCAGCGGCTTTACATACGCTTCGGCGTTATCCTTGTACTCGTCCGAGTAGACATAGCCCTCGGCATCGACGGTAACATAGATATCGGTGAAGTAATCGACCGAAAAACCGTCCGACGGCAGGTAGATATAGCCCTCAACGCTGCCGCTGCCAAGGGTACTTGAACCACGCTCAAGGTTAATGTACAAAACGGTCTCCGTCAAGCCGACAATGGTATACTCGTCGTAAGCGAAGGTATCCATGGTCTGCTCGGAATTTTGCTTTGAAAGCTTAATTGTCTTGCCGATGTCGTCCTCTGTGTACATCTCCGGGTCGGCAAGGCATTCATTGCCCTTTTCCGGCATGCGGCCTGCTTTGAGGTCGATGAGATTTATTCGCTCGGGTATCTCCTGTGCGGCAACGACGATGGATTTATCGTCACTTTGATTGTAAAGAAAATCTGCGCTTACAACGCCCTCGGCGTCCTTAACGCCGTCGAGCTTCAAGACCTCGTCAACATCGTTCTGCGTAAGGCCGAGGGTCGACACAAGGCGGAAGTTATAAAAATTCGTCTCGTGCAGGTAACGGTCATAGGTCTCTATAAAGTCCGGCTTTGACATGCGCAGACCGACAAAGAGCCCCGCACCAAGCGCAATGATGGCGAATATCGCCATATAGCGCCCGAAGCTGCCCTTGATCTCACGTATCGTCAATTTTGCCGTCTGCTTGTTCATTTAGCTTTCCTTACCATTCAATAAATTCAATCGGGGTGGGGTTGGGGTTAATGGTGACATCGGTCACGGTGCCGCTTTTAATTGACACCACCCTGTCCGCCATCGCTGTTAGCGCCTGATTGTGCGTTATAATGACGACGGTCATACCGTTTTTGCGGCTGCAATCCTGCAAAAGCTGCAAGACAGCCTTGCCGGTCTTATAGTCAAGTGCGCCGGTCGGCTCATCGCACAAAAGAAGCTTCGGATTTTTTGCCAAAGCTCGGGCTATCGCAACGCGCTGCTGCTCGCCGCCGGAAAGCTGGGCAGGGAAATTGTTCGCTCTATCCTTTAAGCCGACAAGCTCAATGACCTTTCTTGCGTCCATAGGGTCACGGCATATCTGCGCCGCAAGCTCGACATTTTCAAGTGCCGTCAGGTTCTGGATGAGGTTATAAAACTGGAACACAAAGCCGATATCGTATCTGCGGTAGGTCGTGAGCTGCTTGGAGTTATACTTTGATATCTCCTGCCCGTCGAGCATGACCCTGCCGGAGGTGAGCTCATCCATGCCGCCGATGATGTTGAGAAGCGTCGTTTTGCCTGCACCCGATGCGCCGACGATGACGCATATCTCGCCCTTTTCGATATTGAAGGTTGCATCCCTCAGCGCCTCGATCTGCACCTCACCCATCTGATAGACTTTTCTGACTTTTTCAAACTGAACATATGCCGACATAATGCTGTCCCCTATAAAATGATTGTCTTATAATTATACTAAAAGTCCAGCCTATTTTCAACAGAAAAACCGTGGCAAAACCACGATTTTTCAATTAATTCACATTTGAATCTAAATTTTTAATTATCCCCACAGGTTGCCGTTTTTCCAAATGCCGAAGCTCGGCGGCTTCATGCCCGCTGCCGGGACATTGTCGTAAGTGCTCGTGATGTTGTCGATGAGGTCAAGGTACAGGGATCTGACCTTGTATTTAGTGTTCGACAGCATGCCGCCGACGATACTCAAGTGGTCATACGGCTGAGTTGGCAGGACATTCCACACGCCGGCCTTGAAGTGCTTTGCCGAGTAGCCGTCGTAGATTGCATAGCCCTGACTGCCGTTGTTAGTAAGGCAGTTAAAGCTGCTGTCGATGGGATAAAGGCCGGACACAACGTTGACCATGCCGTCGTTGGGAAGCCATGTGCGGTCGATATACACGCCGCCCGGGGTGTACTTATCGTAGTAACCGCCCATCATCTGCGCAAAGGGCTTGAGCAGAATGAACATGTTGGCATTTGGTACCTCGGTCTTAGTGACCTTGCTGTAATGCGTTGCGTCACCAGTCACGGAGAAATAGTATACATCATCCTGCATCTCGATACCGTCGTTTATCTTGAGGGCGTTATCGATGGTGAGGTCATATATCGCATTGTCGTTGTGGCTCATGAACTCCTTGTCGTTGAGTACACGGATGAGGTACTCAAGGTCGGTCTCGCCGTCCTTCTGATATATGCCGAAGTGCTCAAGCTGGAGATCGTACACGCCCTTGAACTTGGTGATGCCGAGGGATGCGCCGATATTGTACACGAAGTTTGTGACTACATCGGTGGAAATGTCGCATTTTTCAATGAAGGTCGTGCCGTTGTGGGGTGCGGACACCGCCGTGAGCGAATACACCCAGTCGCCTCTGCCGCCCTCAAAGAACGGCGAGACCTCAACGCCTGCCGCCTTTGCGGCTGCGACCTCTTCGGGTGCGCCGTTTGTG
>ERZ1031954.478-NODE-478-length-16787-cov-8.450215_pt1 | contig 16787 bp, 8 predicted proteins | sample MGYA00516701_ERZ1031954 | MGnify/ENA primary metagenome ERZ1031954 (study PRJEB33719, sample SAMN04261284) | wastewater metagenome | biome: rural village; feature: human; material: feces | host: Homo sapiens | place: El Salvador | collected 2013-01-07 ...
CGAGATCTACACTCTTTCCCTACACGACGCTCTTCCGATCTACAAACATCGCGTCGTTTCCGAAAAGTTTCAAAACCCGAAGAGCCTGTTTGTCAAGCGCTTCCATTGAGCGAAGGAGCGGCGTCTTTTTGTCCAGAGCCTCGCCGCCGTAGGAGCAGAACGCCGTCGGGATGCAAAGGGTTTTGTCCTTAATGAACGCATAGGACGTCGGATCCCACGCGGTGTAGCCGCGCGCCTCGAAAGTCGCGCGAAGTCCGCCGGACGGGAACGACGACGCGTCGGGTTCGCCTTTAATAAGTTCCTTGCCCGAAAACTCCATGATGACTCTGCCGTCGGGCGACGGGGCGATAAATCCGTCGTGTTTTTCGGCGGTAACGCCGGTAAGCGGCTGGAACCAGTGCGTGAAATGCGTCGCGCCTTTTTCGACTGCCCAGTCTTTCATGGCGACGGCGACCGCGTTTGCGACGTCGAAGGAGAGGTTTTCGCCTTCGTCGATAGTTTTTTTGAGGGCGGCGTAAACGTCGTCGGACAAAGTTTCCTTCATCACCTTGTCGTCGAATACAAGGCTTGCGAATTCATTCGTAACGGTATTCATATACTATACTCCTTAAAAAAAAAGACAGCGACGCCCGCGTTGGACGTCGTTGCCCGAAAAATCAAAAAAAAGAGCGTCGAACGGTTGCAAAAACCGTAAGACGCCGTTGCCTTTATATTGCAGGATTATAAGACCGCAAATTTTTTTTGTCAAGTGATTTTTTTATTGATTTTCCGCTTTTATTTTTATTGACAAATAAATATTCCGGGTGCTATAATTCAACATCGTTGAGCAAAGACGTTCATTCACAAGGGGAAAAACCCATGTCGAATGGACGCTTTTTTATTGAAAAAGCATTTTCGCGGTTAAGCGAAAATAAGAGTTTTACCCGCGGGTAACGTATGGAGACAAAAGGCGAGAAACAAAGTTCTTCGGAACGAGTATACAAAGTTGCACTCGTATCGTCGTCGGAAAAGTTTAACGGCGCGATGTTGCCGCTTCTCCCGAAAAATCGTTTCAGCCCCATAAGCGTTTATCGCGACGCCAAAAGCGCGCGGCGGGTGATTTTCAAAGAAAAACCTGATATCGTGATTATCAACACGCCGCTTCCCGACGACTTCGGCACAAGCCTTGCGCTGGACGTTTCGGAAACGGACGGCGTTTGCGTATTATTGTTTACCCGCGCGGAGAATTTTTCGGAATTATCGTCCGTTCTTGCGCCGCACGGGGTGTTGACGTTGCCGAAACCCACGTCGCCCGAACTCACCGAAGAAGTCGTCGAACTTATGTGCGCCACGCGGGAACGGCTTCGTCGGATTGAAATCAAGAAATCATTTGCCGAGGAAAGAATGGAAGATATCCGCGTCGTGAACAAGGCGAAATGGTTTTTGATCGAACAGCTTAAAATGACCGAACAAGAAGCGCACCGCTATATCGAAAAACAGGCAATGGACAGGTGCGTCACGAAACGCGTCATTGCGGAAAATATTTTATCTACCTATAAATAAAAAGCGGAGGAATGATTTTATGACAAAGTACATTTTTGTAACCGGGGGCGTCGTATCGGGGCTCGGAAAGGGCATCACGGCAGCGTCGCTCGGCAGACTTTTGAAGGCAAGAGGACTCAAAGTCATCGCGCAGAAACTCGACCCGTATATCAACGTCGATCCCGGCACGATGAGCCCGTATCAGCACGGCGAAGTTTACGTCACCGAAGACGGCTGCGAAACCGACCTCGACCTTGGACACTACGAAAGATTTATCGATGAAAACCTTAATAAATATTCAAATCTCACGACGGGCAAGGTTTTCTGGAACGTCCTTAACAAAGAAAGAAGGGGCGAATATCTCGGCTCGACCGTACAAATTATTCCTCACGTCACGAACGAAATAAAAGAGTTTATTTATCACGTCGGCAAAGAAATCGACGCCGACGTCGTCATCACCGAAATCGGCGGTACGATCGGCGATATCGAGTCGCAGCCTTTCATCGAGGCGATTCGTCAGGTCGGTATCGAAGTCGGGCCCGAAAACAGCCTGTACATTCACGTGACTCTCGTGCCGTTTCTGAGAGGCTCGGACGAGCATAAGTCAAAGCCCACGCAACACTCCGTAAAAGAACTGCAAGGTATGGGAATCCGCCCCGACGTCATCGTGCTTCGCGCGGACGAACCGCTGGAAGAATCCATATTCAAAAAGATTGCTTTGTTCTGCAACGTAAAGCCCGATTGCGTCATTGAAAACATCACGCTGCCGTGCTTGTACGAAGCGCCGCTTATGCTTGAAAAATCCAACTTTTCGTCGGTCGTTTTAAGAGAGTTGCATATCGACAACGTTGCAGAACCCGACCTTAACGACTGGAAACAGATGGTTAAAGATATCAAAACGGCGAAAAAGCACGTTACTATCGGTCTTGTCGGAAAGTACGTGCAACTTCACGACGCATACCTTTCGGTTGCGGAAGCGTTAAGACACGCAGGGTATTTCCTCGGTGCGAAAGTCGACATAAAATGGATCGATTCCGAAACGATAACGTCTGACTCCGCGGACGAAATTTTAAGCGGTCTTGACGGGATTATCGTGCCGGGCGGTTTCGGAAGTCGCGGCATCGAAGGCATGATCCTTGCGGCGAAATACGCGCGCGAAAACAACGTGCCGTACTTCGGAATCTGCCTCGGTATGCAAATCGCCGTTATCGAGTACGCAAGAAACGTCGCAGGAATCAGGGACGCGCACTCCGGCGAGTTCGACGAGCTGTGCAAAAACAAAGTCATCAACTTTATGCCCGGACAAAGCGACGATATCGACAAGGGCGGCACGTTAAGACTTGGCGCGTATCCTTGCGTGATAAAAGAAAACACGACGATGCAACGCTGCTACGGCACGCTTGAAATTTCCGAACGCCATCGCCATCGCTATGAGTTTAACAACGATTATCGCGAGATTCTGACGAAAAACGGGCTTACTCTTTCGGGGCTTTCTCCCGATGGTCGCCTTGTCGAAACGGTGGAACTTACAGACCGTCCTTTCTACGTCGGCGTGCAATTCCATCCCGAATTCAAGTCGCGCCCCAACCGCGTGCATCCATTGTTCAAAGGATTTATCGAAGCCGCGCTGCAAAAATAGTGCCTGCGGCAGTGATATTGCCTACGGCAGTGATATTTTGCTAACGCAAAGTGATATTGTCTTCGACAGTGATATTTGCCCTGCGGGCAAGTTGAGGATAAAACACCTTAACTTTGACGACAGTCAAAATATAACTTCGGCTGAAAACCGAAATATAACTTTTGCTTTTGCAAAAATATAACCGTTTACAACGTAAACGATATAACTAAAACAGCCCGCCGTTAAAACGGTGGGCTGTTTTTTCTTGATTTAGGGGATTACCCCTTTGTCTTTTTTTAAAAGTGCAGATTACAGTTTCATCGCGACGTCCCATGCGCGCCAGATAACCGTACGCAGGTTGCCGATGCCGTTGCAGTCGCCGACAAGTTTCACGCCGTCTTTTGCGACGGGGGTGGGAATGTAGCCGACAGACATAATCACGCTGTCGCCCGCGATTTCCGACTCCTTGCCGGTTTTAAGGTCTTTGACCTTGACGCCTTTGTCGGTGATCTCGACAAGACCGGTGTTCAGACGTACGTCGACTTTGTTAAGCGCGAAGAAGTCGCGGAGATACGAAGTGTTCGCAAGGCAGACGCCTCTCATTGCGACAAGGTCGTTTTTCATTTCGACGATGACGGGAGTCTTGCCTTTGTTGTAAAGGTCAAGGGCGATTTCGCAACCGGACAAGCCGCCGCCGATGACGATGACTTTGTTGCCGACTTCTTTGGTGCCAAGCAGATATTCGCACGCTTCGATGCCTTTTTCCGCACCGGGAACGCGAAGTTTTCTTGCCTTGCTGCCCGTTGCGACGACGACTTCGTCCGCGCCGAGTTTAGCGATGTCTTCGGGTTTGACCTCGGTGTTGAATTTTACTTCGATATTAAGGTCTTTGATTTCCTTTTCGTACCATTTGATAAGGTCGCGGTCTTTCTCCTTGAACGAAGGCGCAGCGGCAGCGATGAATACGCCGCCTAGAACATTCGACTTTTCGTAAATCGTAACCTTATGTCCGCGCAGAGTTGCGACGCGCGCGACTTCCATACCGCCGATACCGCCGCCGATAACTGCGATTTTCTTGGGACAAGCGGCTTTGACGATTTTGTATTTTTTGCTTTGCATCGTCTGCGGGTTAAGGGCGCAGCGAGCCATACCGGCGTTGTCCGCAAGGGTTTGGTCGTTGCCGACGAGTTGTCCGTCGTCGCCTTTATAGGACGCCATATTGAAGCAGGCGTTGTGGCAGCAGATGCAGGGGTGAATCGACGCGATATCGTCGTTCATAAGTTTGGTTACCCATGCGGGATCGGTAAGGAACTGACGAGCAACGCCCAAACCGTCGATTTTGCCTTCGGCGATTGCTTCCGCGCCAACGTCGGGTTCCATACGGCCGGCGCACACGACGGGAATGTCAACGAATTTTTTGATGTGAGCGACGTCTTCGAGGTTGCAGTTTTGCGGCATATAGGGACCGGGGTGAGCCCAGTACCAGGCGTCGTAGGTGCCGTTGTCGCAGTTGAGCATATCGTAGCCGGCGTCTTGGAGATATTTTGCGGCTCTTTCGCTTTCTTCCATATCGCGGCCGACCTCAACGTAGTCTTCGCCGGGAAGCGCGCCTTTGCCGAATCCTTTGGTTTTGGAAACGACGGAATATCTCAAAGAAACGGGGAAGTCGTCGCCGCACACCTTTTTGATGGCTTTGACGATTTCGACGGGGAAGCGGTATCTGTTTTCAAACGATCCGCCGTATTCGTCCGTCCTTTGGTTGGTGTATTTCATCGTGAACTGGTCAAGAAGGTAGCCTTCGTGAACGGCGTGGATTTCAACGCCGTCAACGCCCGCGTCCATGCAAAGTTTCGCGGTTTTTGCGAAAGCCTCGACCATTTTGTGGATTTCTTTTTGCGTAAGGGGGCGAGAGATGCAGGATTCTTGCCATCTGTTGGGGGTTGCGCTTGCGCTTGCGGTAAGGTAACTTACGTCAAGGGCGGGTTTCAAGACGGTTGCAAGGGCTTTGTTGTGTAACGCCTTTACCATAATGTCGTTGATTGCCAGCGACCTGCCGAAGCCTGCCGTAAGCTGTACGAACAATTTTGCGCCCGTTTTATGGAACTCGTCCATAAATTCTTTGAGCTTATTAAACTTTCCTTTGCCTTGATAAAGCCATTTCCCGAGAAGGATATCCCTGATGGGCGCGATGCCGGGAAGGATAAGACCGACGTTGTTCTTTGCGCGTTCAAGCAAGAAGTTTGCGGCTTCCTTGTCAAAGTGGTTGGGCTCCATCCAGCCGAAGATCGACGTACCGCCCATAGAAGTCATTACAATGCGGTTTTTGATTTCGCAATTCTTGATTTTCCACGGCGTAAACAGGCTTTCGTATTTTGAATCCATAATATGCCTCCTAGCACATAATAATTTAATAGTAACAAAAATATATTACAATAATTAGCGTCAAAAATCAACCGATGCGATAAATTTTTAACGAGCGCGCAAAAAAAATCGTAATATTTTCCAAAATATCTCAATTTCACAAAAACATATTAAAACCCTGCGATAAGCGTGCGTTTTTGCAATGAAATAACCCCGTTCTGCAAAACGGCGGGAATAAGGCGTATTTCGGCACATTGCAAAACAAGGCGTTAATTGTTCAAAAAAGACACGTTAAATGACGATTAAGACTATTTTTACAAACTGTCGCTTGTGTATTAAAGTAAATCCGCATTTATTTTTAGTTGAAATATTTCGCGCGGTATGGTAAAATATCGATAAATAAAGAGGTGTCTATGAGCGAATTCGAAATCAGCTTATTATGTTCGTCCGTGATAAGTTATTATCAGGTGCAAAACGGGATATCCCCAGTCAAAAGGCTTTACGTCAGAAACGCGTCCGACTTCGACTGCGAAAATATCGAAATCAGCGTGTCGTCAAAGCCCGATTTTTTGCTGCCCGTTTCCGAAATTCAGGCGGTGTTTCCCGCCCGCGCAAATCTCAGATTCGACGGCATCGCGAAACTGTCGCCCCTTTATATGGTGGCGCAAAACAGAAAGCACGACGGCGAAATAACGGTGCAGGTATTGAAGGACGGCGTCGTCCTGGAAGAAGCGACGGAAAGGGTAACGGTGCTTGCCTTTGACGAGTGCAACGTCGATAAACCCGAAAGTATCGCGACTTTCGTCCGCCGCACGCCCGACGTCAACAGACTTCTGAACCTCGCGCACAAAAAGATTGCGGAATGGGGTTTTAAGGACGTTACCGGCACGGGCTATGCGAACGCGTCGAAAAACAAAGTGCGAAATCTCTGCGCCGCGACGTATGCGGTACTTTGCGACTATGGATTCCTTATGGGCAAGAAAACGACGGCGGACAGCGTCATCGTGTCCGATTTTTCGGAAATACTTTCGGACAAGGTCGCAACGCCGATGGAACTTGCGCTGATTTTCGCGTCGGTGATCGAAAGCGCGGGATACAATCCCGTCGTTGCGAAATCGGACAACAGCTGGTACGTCGCGTGCTTCCTTACCGAAGAATGTATGGCGGAAGACGTGTTCGACGATATGTCTTACGTCGCGAAAAAAGCGGCGGCGGGCGTCGGTGAAGCGACGCTTATCGACATTTCGGGCATTTTCAAGGGCGAAAGTTTTGAAAAGTGCGAGAAAAACGCCGTGTCGTTCCTTAAAAAATCGCCGACCGTCGATTTTGCGGTCGATATAAAACGCGCGCGTATCATGGGCATACTGCCGCAGTCTGTCCGCGTGAAAACGGAGGGCGGATACGACCTTGTCGAAAGCGACGATTATAAACAAGCCGCTCCGCCGAAAATCAAAGAATACGGCGAAAACATCGGCGGCGAAAGTTTGTTCACCCGCGAAAAACAGTGGGAACGCCGCTTGCTGGAACTCGATCTTCGAAATTCGCTGTTGAATTTCAGGGTGTCGAATACCGCCGTGAAAATTCTCACCGCGTCAATCGAAACTTTTGTCGAAAACGTCACACACGATAAACCGTATACGCTCACGGCGCACCCCAAAGACGTGCCCGACGGCGACGCAAGGCTGAATCCGTCTTTCGACAACCCCGCGCCGCTGAAACCGCTGTCGGAATACCTTTTGTACGAATACAAAAACAAAAGACTTTCAACCGTGTTTTCGGAAAAAGAGCAAAACAAAACGCTGCTCAATCTTTATCGCAAGGAAAAAACCATCGAAGAAGAGTCGGGCACCGCAAGTTTGTACGTGGCGTGCGGCTTTTTGAAGTGGAGAGAGTCTGAAAACGAAAAATTCAAATACGCGCCGCTTATTCTTTATCCGGTGTCGATTGACAAAAAAGGAATATCGCTCCCGGTATTTTCGATAACTTTCGACGTTGACGGAGCGCAGATAAACAATACTTTGCTGGAATTTTTGTATCAGGAATTCCGCCTCGATATGCGTGGGCTTTCGGCGGTCGAACTGTCCGACGCGAAAAGCATACTCGCAGTCATCGCGCGCGTCAAAAAAGAAATTGCCGATAAGCCCGGATGGGAAATTATCGACAACGTTTATCTGAACGTTTTGTCATTCACGAATTATCTCATGTGGCACGACGTGCGCTATAATATCGACAAGTTCAAGGAGTCGCCGCTTATCCGCTCCATGATTTCGAACTCGGTGGACGCCGGGCTGAAAAACGAAACCCCGACCGACACCGCAAACTCGGACGAAGCGTACTTCGGGACGGACAGAATGTTGCTGCCGATAAGCGCGGACAGCTCGCAATATCAGGCGATAAAAGCAAGTCTGAACGGCTCGTTCGTGCTGCACGGACCGCCCGGCACAGGCAAGTCGCAAACGATAACGAATATCATCGTCAACAACATCGTGCGAGGCAGGCGAGTGCTGTTCGTCGCTGAAAAAATGGCGGCGTTGAACGTGGTTTATAAACGCCTTGTCGACTGCGGCGCGGGTGATTTCTGTCTGGAACTTCATTCCGACAAAACGCACAAAACCGATATTTTATCGAAAATAATCAACACGTTAAACCTTAGTTCTGCCGCTTCCGACATCGACTTTGAAGAAAAAGCGAATGAAATCAAAGAGTGCATCGACAAGTTGCAGGGCGAAATCGACGCAATGCACAGAAAGCGTTATCTCGGCTTTTCGCTGTACGAGGCGATGATGGCTTATCTTGACAATTCGGACGCTCCCGATTGTTTAAGAATCGACGGGTTGTTTTACGAAAAACTGACGGCGTCGTCATTCAACAGATACCTTGATATTCTGACGGAACTTGCAATCCGCGCGAAAGAATGCGGCGATATCGAAAAGTCGCCGTTTCGGTACATCGGAAAATTCGATTACACCGACGCCTGGCGCGAAGAAGCCGAAAGCGTGCTCGATATTTACCAGATGGAACTCAGACATCTGAAAACTTACGCGCGCGAACTTCAAACCTTAATCAATATGCGCACGATTTCGCTCACCGGCGAAAAGTTGAAGGCGTTGTATTTCCTGTCGGACAAACTCACGTCCGACGAAAAAATCGCAAAATATTTTGAAAACGCCTGCGCCGTCGAAAACGCGAAAGGGCTTGTGGAATCGTATCTCGAAGCGGCTCGTCGCGACGGGCTTATCACGAAAGAATACGAGAATAAGTACGGAAAGTATCCCGAAAACGTCGCGCCCGCCGAGGTCAAAGAAGCAATGCAAAAAAGCTCGTTTTTGCCAAAGTCGGTGAAAAAGGCGCTCTCTTCCGTCGACAAAAACGACCGCCGCGAATTTCTGGAATTCCTGCATATCATTGCGGAAACCAAAGAAACCGTCAAAAAACGCCGCGCGGAAGTCGCATCGCTTTTCGCCACAACCGAAAATGATATGGGTCTTGACGACAAAATCGCGACGGTGTCCGCGCTTTACGACGCCGCACGCGCACTGTACGCCGATTGCGACTTCAATCTTTTCAACGAAACCTGCCGTCGGTTGACGAAAAATAAGCCGCACGTCCTTATGGAATACTATATGCGCGCTTACGAGACCGAACAAAAGGCGAAAACCGCATTCGAAAATCTCTTTTGCATCGTCAAAAAAGACCCTCGCGAAGAAATCAACAGCACTATCGACCGCATTTTGAGTATCGAAAAGAATATGGACTATATCCCGAGTTGGTGCAGATACCAGAGCGTCGTGGAAAGGTGCGGACAAGAAGGCTTCGATTTCGTGCTGGAACCGCTGTTTAACGGCGAAATCACCGCCGAAGACGTGCTGAGAAGTTTCAAAAAATGCGTGTATTTCAATTTTGTCAGGAGCGAACTTTACCTTGACGACGTGCTTTGCAGGTTCTCGGGGCTGTCGCTTGAAGAAACGATGCAACGTTTCCGCGCGCTGTCCGACGAATACGAAAAACTCACAAGGTCGGAGTTGTATTTAAGGCTCGTGTCGAAACTTCCGCGCACCGATACTTCGGGCGAGCATAACCTGGAAAGGGTTTTGCTGTACCGCGCCGAAAAAACGAATATGCAGGGCACGACGATACGCGCGCTGTTTTCGCAAATTCCCGAAATACTTCGTGCGACTTGCCCGTGTCTTCTGATGAGTCCGGTGTCGGTTGCACAATATCTCGATATCGAAAAGGAAAAATTCGACCTTGTGGTCTTTGACGAGGCGTCGCAGATGCCCACGTGCGAGGCGGTAGGCGCAATCGCGCGCGGTAAAAACGTCATCGTCGTCGGCGATCCGAAACAACTTCCGCCCACGATGTTCTTCCGCACCGATTATCGCGACGAACAGCACTTCGAAGTCGAAGACCTTGAAAGCGTCCTTGACGACTGCCTTGCAATCGGCATGCCCGAACGTCATCTTTTGTGGCATTACCGCAGCAATCACGAAAGCCTTATCGCGTTTTCCAACAGTATGTTTTACGACAATAAGTTGCTCACTTTCCCGTCTCCGAACGAGCTGAAAGGCAAAGTAAAACTTGCCTACGTCGACGGCGTTTACGAAAGAGGCGGCAGCAAATGCAACAAAAAAGAAGGCGACGCGCTTGTGAAAGAAGTCGTGGCAAGGCTTAAAAATCCGCAGGAACGAAACCGCTCGATTGGCATAGTTACGTTCAATACGGCGCAACAGAATTACATCGAAGATAAGCTGCAACACGAGATTCACAAAGAAGGTCTCGACGACGTGGCGTACGACGTGGACGAGCCTGTTTTCGTGAAGAACCTTGAAAACGTTCAGGGCGACGAGCGCGACCTGATTTTGTTCAGCGTCGGATACGGTCCCGACGCAACGGGCAGATTATCGTTGAATTTCGGTCCTATAAACCAGCAGGGCGGCTATAAACGACTTAACGTTGCAGTTACCCGCGCAAGGAGCGAGATGATTGTTTTCAGTTCCGTAACGGGCAACATGATTGACCTTAACCGCACCGACAGCGTGGGCGTCAAAGCGTTGAAAGCCTTCCTCGAATACGCCGAACGCGGTCCCGAGATGCTTTCGATTGCGGCAAAGGACGTCAGGGTGGAGTCGAAGGGTATCGGCGAAAACGTCGCGAAAGACCTGAAAGACCGCGGGCTGTTGTGCGACGCGAACGTCGGCGTGTCCGACTTTAAAATCGACGTCGCCGTCGTTGATCCCCGCGACAAAAACAAGTATATTCTCGCAATCATCGCGGACAGCGAACACTCGGCAAAAATCCCGTCCGCGAAAGACCGCATGACAATGCAGACGAGAATTCTGAAAAAACTCGGCTGGAACGTCTATAACCTTTGGACGATAAACTATTTCAATAACCAGAAACGCGAAATCAACAAAATCAAGGAAGTCGTTGCGACGCTCACCGAAAAGAAGGTCGTTTCCAAAAAAACCGTCCGCGACGCGCTGCAAAAATACAGAAAAACTTATAAGACGGCTTATATCAAACCGCTGGCGCGCGCCGGGGCGGAATACGTCCTGAATTTCGTCAACGAAGAAGCGATTATGAATAAAATCCGCACCGTTATCGAGGTCGAGTCGCCGATTGAAGAAAACTGTCTTATCGATAAAATCGCCGCGGCGTTCTGCGTGCCGAAAACCGCCAAAAAAGCTATCGCGCAAATTTCAAGATACGTTTCGTCATACGAGGCGCAACGGCAGGAATATTCTGGCAAAGTCTTTTACGTCGATAAGCCCGTTTCGACTTTCCGCCCGAGCGACGCGCGCGTTACCCGCGATTTGACAAAGGTTCATCCCGACGAGATCGTCGCCGCGGCAAAATGCGCGATCGAAGCGACCGTCTATATCGAAAAGGACGACCTTAATAAGGAAGTTTTCAAACTGTTCAACGTCGCGAAACGCACGAAATCCGCCGTGGAATGGGTTGACGCCGCTTTGAGCGCCGCCGTCCAGACAGGCGAAATAATCGTCACCCCCGACGGCTTCTGCCGCATCTGACAATCAATGGAACTTTAAGTTGACAAGCAAAGGTGCGTATGTTAAAATATAATTAACCTTTATACCATACCAAAAATTAAAGGTTTCTAAAACAAGGGTTAATTCCCGAAAAGCTCTATCCCTTGATGGCTCATCAAGGGATATCTTTTATAATAAGGAGGAAATATGTACAGACTCGGTCTTGACGTAGGTATCAAATCGGTAGGTTGGTGCGTGCTCGAATGTGACGAAAATGGCGAACCTATTCAAATCAATGCTCTTAATTCGCGCATATTTGACGCGGCGGAGCAACCTAAAACAGGTGCGTCGCTTGCGGAACCCAGGCGAAACGCAAGGGGGCTGCGCCGTCGCATAAGACGAAAATCTTTCAGGCTCGAAAGGATCAGAAAACTTTTCATCGAAAACGGAATTGAATTATTTGAAACGCAGGATGATTTAATTTGTTTAAAAGACGAATATAAGAATCTTGACATTGTCAAACTTCGTTCGGACGCTTTGGACAAAAAATTGACCGAGGCGGAATTTGCGCGCGTCTTATATTCGCTTGCTCGGCATCGCGGTTTCAAAAGCAATAAAAGGGAAGGCGCAAAAGACAGCGACGAAGGAAAACTTTTAGGTAGTATTCGAAAAAGCGAAGAAGAAATGAGAGAGAGCGGTATGCGAACCCGCGGCGAACAACTTTATAAAAAGTATTTAATGGAAGGGAAGCCCGTCCATAATAAAGGCGGCGATTATTCGATGTGCGTATCGCGGGATATTCTCGTGAAGGAAATCGAACTTTTGTTTGAAAAGCAAAAGGAATTCGGCAATAATTTTGCGACCGATAAAAACAAAGAGAAATATCTTGATATATTCCTTTCGCAAAGGAATTTTGACGAAGGTCCGGGGAAAGGAAGTCAATACACGGGAAGTCACGACGTGAAAAAGTGTGAGATATATCGTGACGAAGACGTGGCGGCAAAAGGGACTTATACGAGCGAATGGGCAACGATTTATCAAAAAATCAACAACCTTTCGATAATATGCGGGGGTGACAGAAGGCGCCTTAGCAACGAAGAAAGACAAATCGCCGTCGAACTTGCAAAAAAAGTGGAAAAAGTTACTTACAAAGCGTTCAGAAAGGCGATCAAACTTGACGACGATTATCGTTTCAGCGCGCTTAATTACAGCGAGAAAAAGAAACAGGGTAAGAAGAAAAACGAAGGTGAGTCGGAAAGCGACGTCGTTGAGATAAACGACGTTGTCGATTCGTTAGCTTGCGAAGATAAAGGTGATTTTATTACTGCAAAAAACAGTAATAAAATCGTGAAAGCGTTAAACGACAATCTTAAAAGCGATATTGAACTCATTGACGAAATCGCCGAAATCTGCACGAAATACAAAAGCGAAAACCTGTTCCGCAATGCCATTGCCGAAAGCAGGATAATCGGCGGAAGACTTGACGAAGAAACGATTGAAAAGCTTTCCAAAATAGATATGAAGGGATACGGTCATTTGTCGCTTCACGTGTTAAGGGAAATTTTGCCGTATCTCGAAGAAGGCATGGTTTACAGCGATGCAATGCAAAAGGCGGGGCACAATCATTCCGAACATAATTTTGAAAAGCAAAAGTATCTCGGGACAAAAGAAGTTTACGACGCAATCGGAGGCGTAACGTCGCCCGTTGTAAAACGCGCTCTTTCGCAAACCGTAAAGGTAATCGACGCGGTAATAAGACAGTATGGCAGTCCCTATGCAATCAATATCGAACTTGCAAGGGATATGTCGATGACGAAAGACGAACGCGATAAATTGAAAAAAGAAAACGACGCGCGTGCCGCGAAAAACGAAGCGATTCGCGAAAATATTGCAAAGTTAAACGCAATGCCAAACTCAACCAACGTTTTGAAATACAAACTGTATGAAGAACAAGACCATAAGTGCGCGTATTCTATGGAAACGCTGGATATCAATCATTTGTTTGAAGACGGATATTATGAGATTGATCATATTATCCCGTACAGCAGATCGTTTGACGACAGTTTCAACAACAAGGTCCTTGTGTTGAAACGGGAAAACCAAAACAAACGGAATTCCACGCCTGTCGAATATTTTGAAAGAATCGGCAGAGAGTACGACGAAGTTCTTGCATTCTGGAAGGCGGTTTATCAGAAACGCAACAGAAAAAAACTTGAATTTTTGCAAAAGAAAGAGATTAACGAATCGGAATGGAAAAACCGCGCGTTGAACGATACCCGATACGCTTCGAGAATGCTTGCAAATCTTATAAAAGATTATTTATTATTTGACGAAAAGTCAAAAGATAAGTACGGTAGAGTTGAAACAGTCAAGGGCGCTATTACGTCGTATCTTCGCAGATTTTGGGGTGTACAGAAGATTCGTGAGGACGGCGACAAGCACCATGCCGTCGACGCGGCGATTATTGCGTGCGTCACGCCGAAAACGAAAAACAAAATCGAAAGATACAATCAGATTAAGGAAAGTCGTAAAATGCGTAACGGACAATACGTCCTTGAAGACGGTGAGATTTGCGATTCCGATTATTACGACAAAAATAGTCATTTGGTTTTGCCTTATCCTTACAAAGAATTTATCAACGAACTCGACGCGCGCGTTATGGACGAGCCGGTCTTAATGCAAAACAAATTGCGTTTACTTGGATTTAACGAAAATTATCTGATGAACGCAAAGCCTTTTGTCGTAAGTCGTATGACAAGCCGCAAGGCAAAAGGATGCATCAACGAAGCAACCGTTTTCAGTTCAAAATATGCGGATAATAAATATCCGACGGTTTGTGACGGTAATAACGTCATTGTAAAAAGGACTGCGCTTGCAAACCTTAAACTGGATAAAAACGGAGAAATAAACGGCTATTTCCAACCCGAGGGCGATGTTGCTTTGTACAACGCCTTAAAGCAGAGACTTGTCGAATTTGACGGAGACGCGAAAAAGGCGTTTGCAACGCCAATAAGAAAACCGTGCAACAGCGGACAAGGCAATATTGTCCGTACCGTGAAAACGTATGAAACATATACCGGCGGCGGAATGCTTCTGGAAAAGAATAAGGGCATTGTCAAAAACGACGGAATGATAAGAGTCGATTTGTATTCCAAAGACGGAAAGTATTTCGGTGTGCCCGTTTACGTTGCGGATTTGTATCGCGGCGAATTGCCAAAAAGAGCGGCAACGGCCAATAAACCGCAAAACGAATGGCGTGTGATCGATGACACGTACACATTCGAAATGTCGATTTATCAGGACGACTTATTGCATATTGAAAACAAAAAAGGTATCGAGCTGAAAAAGAAAAAAGATGTCGAAAACAGTGCCAAAGCACTGACAAAAACAATCACGGACGATCTCGTGTATTTTATAGGTTTTAATAGGTCAACGGCGTCGATTGAAGTTGAGGATACAACGGGTTGTTACAGAAGGGACGGCATTGGAACGCAAAACATCGGTAAAATAACGAAATGCGAAATCGACGTGCTCGGCAACGTTCAGGAAATCAAGAAAAAGCCGAAACAGCCGCAACCGTTGAAAATGCTTACTGACAAAGAAAGGGCGGAAAAAAGAAAAAACAGTCAAAACAAATAAGAGGTATATATGGGGTACATAAATATATTTTTATCTACCCCTTGCAGTATCAGGATAAATCACGGACAACTTGTTGTAAGGGGTGAAGAAGAGCATAGTTTTCCCGTTGAAGATTTGAACAGCATTCTTATCGAGACGGCGGAATGTACGATAACGAGTTATGCGTTGAGCACGCTTTCGGACGCAGGTGCGGTTGTGTTCACCTGCGACGGAAAGCATTTGCCAAACGGAGTTATTTTACCGCTTAACAGTTATTATCGACCGTTAAAGATATTAAAATTGCAACAGAACATGCCGAAACCGTTGCAAAAGCAGCTGTGGCAAAGTATCGTAAAGCGCAAAATCGAAAACCAGGCAACCTGTGTGGAATTTACGTCAAACGAGCCTGTGGACGATTTATATTCTCTTGCAAAATCGGTAAGCAGCGACGATGCGAAAAATCTTGAAGCGGTTGCCGCAAATTTGTATTTCAAAAAAATATTCGGCAAGGATTTCGTAAGACGCGACGACTCTTTCATAAACCTTGCGTTAAATTATGGATACTCAATCGTGCGCGGGCTTATTGCGCGCACTCTCACTGTATATGGCTTTGAACCGAGTATAGGCGTGCATCACGCAAGCGAATTGAACAATTTCAATCTTGCCGACGATATTATCGAGCCGTTCCGACCGATTGTTGACATGATTGTTTTCAATTTTATCGGACAAGAAAAACTAACGCCGCAAATAAAAAAACAGTTGTTTGCATTGATGAATCAGGACGTGGAAATCAACGGGCAGATTTACGCATTGTCCTATGCCGTCGAACTTGTGGTGCAAAGTCTGAAAAATTGCTTAACGTCGGGGAAGTGCGAATTACTACTCCCGAAAATCTTGCCGATTTGCATGCATCGATATGAGTAAGTTTATGAGAATAATCGTATTTTTTGATTTGCCCGTTTCCACAAAAACAGAAAGATATCTTGCCACGTCGTTTCGAAGGTTTTTGCTTAACGACGGATACTATATGTTGCAGTTTTCGGTTTACGCAAGGCTTTGCAACAGCGTTGAAAATGCGGAACAACATTTTGCAAGACTGGAAAAAGAAGCCCCGAAAGACGGTTCTGTAAGGTGTATGATTGTTACCGAAAAACAATATGCAAGTATGAAAATAATAACGGGAAAGAAAAAAGTAAAAGAATCGTCCGTGGACTTTTTCCAACTTTCTTTTTTATAAAAAAACAAGAAAAAGACGAAAACGGAATTGCAAAATTTTGTTTTTCGCAAAAAAGTAACAATGAAAAAAGTAGAAAAAACTCCTGAAACACTGAGGTTTTCAGGAGTTTTTCTCGTTCCCTATTATACCATACCAAAAATTAAAAGGGAACTAAAACAGTTTCTTAATCATTTCTTGTCTTGTCATTATTATACCATACCAAAAATTAAAAGGGAACTAAAACGTTGCGTGTATCGTGTCGGGCAGTATATCGATTATACCATACCAAAAATTAAAAGGGAACTAAAACTTGTCTATCTCAAAAGTAAGTTATATATGCATTATACCATACCAAAAATTAAAAGGGAACTAAAACCACGCGTCCTCGCCGTAATGCTCTTGCGCTATTATACCATACCAAAAATTAAAAGGGAACTAAAACTGTGCGTGCGTGCGGGGGTGT
>ERZ1031954.479-NODE-479-length-16766-cov-6.410807_pt1 | contig 16766 bp, 13 predicted proteins | sample MGYA00516701_ERZ1031954 | MGnify/ENA primary metagenome ERZ1031954 (study PRJEB33719, sample SAMN04261284) | wastewater metagenome | biome: rural village; feature: human; material: feces | host: Homo sapiens | place: El Salvador | collected 2013-01-07 ...
ACGCCTGCTCCGGCGTGACCTCACCCTCACGGAAGCTCTGAATGCCGTGGTAGCCGACGACCTTTCCACGCAGACCGAATCGCCGCTGCACGGCAATCATTTCGGCGTAGGTGTTCTGTGCCGAGCAGTTAATACCGCCCACAAACATTTTGCGGTCGGTCTTATCGTCGTTCTCCGCATAGCGCAGGGCGGCGTACAGATCCTCGTCCAGATATTCCGGTGCGGTGGTCTTGTCGGGATTGTCGGCGTAGTCCAGCGTGGCTTTCAGATTTTTGAACACAGGCCAAAAGCCTGTAACAGGCATAGCGCATCACCCCTTTCCGGGAAGCAGAAGCTCTGCTGTGATCTGCTTCAGCACCGTGTAAATTTCCTTGTCCAGCTCCGGTGAACTCGCCTTATCCGCAAGCTCGCCCAGCTTTTCAAGGCAAGCAAAAAGAGCGTCAGGCGGAACCGCTCTCGGCTCGTACCCCAACGCTCTTTGCTCCACATATTCGGTTGTACTCAGCCCGCATTTTCGGGCCTTTGCTTGAATCTTCTCTTTTTCCATTGCCGTAACTCTTACGGCAATTCGTATATCCTTTCCCATGCACATCTCTCCTTTCGGGGGATTGGGGGCTGCGCCCCCAAAGAGTCAGCCGATTTCGGCTGTGATTGGAACTTTTGTGGCACACAAAGTCCCTGCTTGTTATACCATAGGACGCACCTCGCAGGGCATAAAGAAAAGCGGCTGTCAGATACCGGGATTTCAGCGTATTTCTGCGCTGCACGATGCCGCAAACCGCTTTCTTGTCCCTGGGGACACATCTTGTTTCTGAGCCAAAATGGCTCTGCTTCTGCTGCAAATACCGCGATTTGAGCCACATCTCGGCATTTTGGCTCAGCCGATCATTTCAAGGTCATCCAGCACACTCTTTTCGTTTTCAGCTTGCTGCTCCTCGGTCAGCTCCGGTTGTACCTGCTCAAAAACAGGAGGTGCCGCAGCAAACGACACCTCCTGCAATTCCTCCCGTATGACCTGCCGAATGTCCTCCAGCAAAACCCCGCTTGCGGATGTCTGCCGCTGCATTTCGTTTAAGACCGCCGTTACCATAAAAGCATTGCGGGATTTATCCAGCGACTGTAAATACTGTGCGGCGTTTGCCTCCATTGGCTTGTCCAAATCAAACCGCACATTGATCCGATACTTGCTCATTTCTTCGCCTCAGCTTTCATCTGCGCCTCGGCCAGATACTCATATCCCTTTGCGGCGGCACAGATGTCCTCGACGAATTTCACACGGTCGGTGCTGAACTTATAAAAATTCTTCACAAGGCAGCCGCCTCCGCCGGTCACATACAAGGTCATCGTGCTTTCGTCATAACCGTGTTCACGGAGTCTGCGGAAAATATCCCGCACATACTCGGCAGCAACACTCTTGATGATTTTCAGGTCGGCAGGCGCAATATTTGCCGTGCCGGTGATCAGCACCTCGTCGATGATGGCGTCGTTGATTTCCCGCCGTGTTCTCTGCATAAATGCCTCACGGACGGCAAGGGTACACTGGTATGTCCCGAATTTTTCGGTGAACATTTTGCCCTGCTGCGGCTTGCCGTTGATCATATACAGAGTGTTCATCGTGCCGTTGCCGATGTCGGCGATTAGGTTGACGCCTTTCAGTGCAGTGGCGAAGCCGGCAATGGCGGCGTACCCCTGCGGATAGATACGCACATCGTCGATATAGAGGTGGTAGTCCGCCTTTTTGTAGGAGAACTCCACCTCGGCATTTTTCATCAGATACGCCTTGAAATCCGCCTTTTGCCCGCTTGTCCAGGTCAGCGGCAGACCGGCGGCAATCACAATGTGCGCCTCGGTAAGATTTTCGGCTTTCAGCTCCTTGGCGATTGCCGCAAGGGTCAGCACATAATAGTCCTCGTCCTTGATTTTGTCCGGCGCAAATTCCTTGTGCCCCTCACCGATGAGATAATACCTGCCGCCGTAGACCAGCATATCCGCCGTGAACAGCGGCTCGTGGTCATAGGAGGTGATGCCGGTGGGAAAGCAGCAATTTGCCGTTTTCATATTCCCGTACCCGTGGTCGATGCCGATGATTTTCGTGTTGTTGATTGTTTTCATCATAAGTCCTTTCCTGCGCATAGCGCATTTCAATAATATTTCGGATAACTCTTTTCGGGCGGTTATCCATTGATCCCGTTCTGCCGTAAGATTTCTGTGTACAGCTCCTTTTCAGCCGGTAATACCGCCTTCTGAAAATAGTTGCAGTAGATGCCGTACCGAGAAATGAGCTGCACGCATTTCGTTTCTTCGCTGCCATCCAGCAGCAGACAATTGCCCTTATAGCAATTACAGCAAGCTTTGCGTATAAGGGCGTTGATTTTTGTCCGTTGCCTTGGCCTAATTCTTAATACCATAAACTAAACCTCCTTTCCGTTTTCGGGCGGCAAAAAAGCCGCCGAGTATGACCTCGACGGCTCGATGACTGCCTTCTGTATATTGAATGGGGGAAACGGCTGAAAAAGGTATGTTTATAGCAACATGGTGAAAACGATGTCCGCAACTAAGGGAAAGTCCTTGCATATCAGGCGATTTTCTGATATAGTTAAATAGAACGAATGTTCTAAGCACGGTACAGTGAAAAATAATTTCAGTTTTTTCACTTCGGGGCGTGTCAATGAAAGGTCCGGTTTATGGGACACTTTGTATGATAGGATATAGAAGGAGGCGGGGCATATGGGCGATGAATTAGGCTTTCTTACTGCCGTTTATCGGGATGGCCGGGTGCATATAGGCGGCAAAAGCTACCCGGCAGGCACCTTTGCGGTACATCTTTTGAATCAGTATTATAAAGACGACACGGCGGCGAGGATTGCCGTGTTCCGGCAAAGCAACTGGAATGTGCAGGAGCAGCTTTGCGCCGGGTATCTGAACGAAACAGATTTTATTAAGGCTGGAAGGGAAATCCTGACGATCCTGCAAACTCTACCGAAGCTCAAGCCCTTTTCCTCCTTGAATATTGCGGCGGAGAGACAACGAATTGCAGAACTATTCACGGAAAGCAACGCTGCTGCCCTTTCCGACTATCTGCGGCGTAGGGCAGTGGTAACAAAAATGGATGAGGGCTCAGTCGGCTTGGGCGTGTTTCCTCCCGAATATGATAAGGCTCTATTCAAAAATGCTGAAACGATGTGCGCAACCGTTTTAAGAACCCTCCGCTTTTACGATACCATCCCGGAGGATATGCGCAAGGCGTTTGAGCAGTTTAAGAAATTCGCTTCCTGTGTGGATGAAGCCGACCGATTTGACGAGCGGCATTTGCTGCCCATTGCTACGGAGATATTCGGATCGAATCCGCTTCCGCTGCACACAGAATATATTGCGCTGCCGAAACGGCGAAATAGTCGCATCCTTGTCACTGCCCGAAGAATGGTCTTTGAGAGCTATTACAGCTTTGCGCTGACGGACTTCTTTGAGGGACTGCACCACGGACACTATCCAAGGCAGTGCGAGGTTTGCAAGCAGTATTTCCTGATGCAGAGCGCACGGCGGCAGAAATACTGCACCTACGGTATGGCACCTGAATTGTACCACGGTGAAAAGATCAGCTGCCGCCGGTACGCCATCATTCAGGGCAAAGCGGAACGGGCAAAGGATAACCCGCTGAAGGATGCCTATGACCGCCGCTGCTCGGCGATCCGCTCCGAAAAGAGTCGAGGAACGATCTCTGCCGAGTTTGCACAAGTAGCGCAGGAGCTGGCAAAACGCCGGTTGGAACGGGCAGAGGAGGACGATACCTACGCCAAAGCAAATTACTTTACCGATTTGGAGCGTACCAAGCTGTACGCCGACACGGATAAGAGAATGAAAAGATGATGGGAGGTGTATCCGGTGTCCGAAGAACAGAATGAAGTTTTGGCGCAGCAGCGGCATCTTTTGGAGCGCCGGATGTACTGCCTTGACCCTGCGCCGCCGGAGCTGCCAGCCCAAGAATACATCGTCTGTTATCTCACCGAAAAAGAGGACAAGTATCTGGCTTGGTACCTCCACGATCAGGAGCCTGCGCTTAATAAGTTGGCGCAGTCCGCCTGCGAGCGATACGCTATGGCGGAACATTTTGCGGACATCAAACAGGTGGCGGTGTGCGGCATCCTAATCGCCCTGCAAAAGTATGACCTGGCTGTCGGTGCACCGTTTGCCACTTTTCAGAAGCGGTATATCCAGGACGGCATTGATGATTACATCCGCACGGCACAAAGCGGGGTTATCACCATGACGGCGGACACCTATCCCGTCCTGCGGCGCATTATGGCGATCTATCACCGAGACAGCGATGATTGCAGCGACAGCAGCATCCAGCGAATTGCCGATGAAACCGGAATGGACGAAAAGACCGTCCGCAGGTACATTGCGATAGGTACACTGAACGAGCGACGAATAGATTTTTACCGGCAATACGATGAGGACGGCGAGGAAGCGGCGGAGGACATTTCGGTGGACACCACCTCGCAGCCGGACAAGTTGTATTTCCGGGCGATACTATATGACGCACTGTATCAGGCATACGACAGCCTGACTTACCGGAAACAGCGCACGATTGCCAAGCATCTTGGCTTCTGCAATACCTGCTGGTCGGTCAGGAAAGCGGTTCTGATAAACGGTGAAATCGAGTACAAGCCCATAAAGCCCATGACCTTTGAAGAAATCTCCCACTCCGCCAGCCGCAGGTCCGATAAGGCTTCCGAGCGTACATATAACAGAGCGTTGAAGAAAATGAGGGACCACATTTTGAAACTGCAGAGGTGACGCTTTTCCTTAATTTACCGATGGTGAACTTCATTTAACACTTTCTTTACCGTTTGCTGGGTGATTCTCGGCGAAAATGGTAGCAAAGTGATGAAAAACGCAATATTCAATTGAATAATTGGCAAAAAGTGATATAATGTGTTTGTAAAACCGGGCGCAAATATGTGCCTGTCGACTATAGCTGTTTGCGAAACCCGTTAATACACGAAAAAAGTCCACATAACAATGCCCAACAAGATTCCTTGCGGGAAGACCTGTGCGACATCTGATTATGCAGAAGCAGAATTACTATTTTACTGCTGCAATACGGATGCAATTTAAATGATTCGATGGAAAGAATACACAACTTGTTGTTAGGAGAGAATGTCGAAATGGATACAAATCACATCGCTCAAGTACTTCAGGACAAAAAACTTCAAAAGCATTTGAATGCAAAGATCAACCGTCAGTTCAAAACATGCCGGTATATTGGCGATATTGTAATAGGTGAGGACGAATATATCCTTCTTAAGGCATATCTTCACAGTATTTGCAAAAACTATCTGAACACATCCGAGAGATATATCACTAGCTCAATCTTTGCGGTTGCGCTGGTTCAAATCGGCATTCATAAATATGATGGTCGGTTTTGGCCCCATGTTGAGCGAGAAATTGGCATGGAATTGCCGGGTTCATACCAGAAATGGATTGGACGCAGCTTCTATAAAACACTCGAAGAATACAACAAATACAAAGTAGCAGAGAATGAAATGATGAACAATATTCTTCTGCACTGCTTTATAACAAACTATTATGCGAGCGACCTCTTTGATTTCCTTTTTGCATATTATCAAATAGACTTAGAGCGTGACCTTACGAGTAATAGTAAGGAAATGCGAGATTATTTGATGCAATCTATGGCAAGCGGTGAGAATACAGCCAGAGCATATAAAATCAAAAAGCACACATCTGATGCAGTCGCATTCAATACGAGAGGATGTAAAATTCGAGTTGGCAAAATTCTGCGGTTTATGGATAATGCCCTGTTCTATGGACTGTTCCCAAGAACATCACAGAATCGGATTGCTCAACTGTTTTGCAAGTGGGCTGACGAATCAAAGAAATTCGATCAAGCAAAGAAAGCTATTGCGGGATTAACCAAAAGAGGAGAAAAAAGATATAGTTCTCCGTATTTGCGTTACAATGGAAGTCAAAATCGTTTTGAGCTTGTCTTGCCGCCGCAGTATATTCACTTAGCAACAAATGAGGAGTTGCCAAACCTACACTGGAAAATTGCCTTTTCCAATGTTGAAAAAACTCTTGAAGCCGAACCGGAAAACTGTGTAACTGGTTGCAAAACGCGAATCGTTTCCGATATTTACATTCCTTCCGATAATATTTTCGACAGCATCCGAATTGAACTTATCAAGAATGACGCAGAGGTAATCCATAAGTTTACCAATATCAGAGCAGCGTGCATTCGTTTCTTTGATAACAATTGGGAGTTGATCCATTATACAGACGCTCTGCCGATTGGGGATGCGTTTGCATTTACACATACAGAGGATGCTTTGTATACAGATTCTGACGCTGTTTATAACTGTGAATATCTAAACGGACTGAATCTGTACAGTATGGAACTGATTAAAGGGGATATTATTCGACTTCCCGATGGACGAGCTTTGCCGGTGGGGAGCGCGCTGGAAGACGGTCTTTTGAAAAACAACCTGAAAAATGGTGTATATGTCATGCGCGAAGGAGTAAAATACCCCGTTTTTTCCGCCGTTCCATCAATCTATTTTCGCATGTCACCTACTCAAGAGAGAGGAACACTGATTAGAATTAATGAGGAAAAATATCGCTTTGATATTGCACGAGCAATAAAATGTAATATGCAAGACAAAACTGATGAACATGGCTATATTCTTAGGCTGTCCGACTATATTAAAACGGATGGTATTTTCCATGTGAATATAGATATTCCCAACTCCAGAAAAGCTAACGATTATTCTTTTGCAGTAATTAACCAATTTGACTACGAGTATGAAGATGCCCCCTTTATTTACAAAAAAGAGGGCAAAATCACATTCTCCGGCACTGGAATGATCTTGGGCGATGAGCACTCTGAGCATATAGCTAACAACAGCTTTGTTTTTAGAATTGACCCCGATATTGATTACTTGCCTTTCACTTATCAGACTGCTAACGGGAATTTGGCGCTGCGTGTGTACCTTCCGGCTTTTAAGTGGAAATTTGACGATGGGGCTTGGCATACGGAAAGGCCAGAAGAAATATGGCATGCGGAATTTCCCAAGATGATTTATCTGAAGTTCCCGGATGATGCCGTTTGCTTGGATATGCCTCCCCTGATGACGGATGATAACGAAGATGCGGAGTACAGCATAAAAGTTGAAAAAAACAAGGAAAAGCATCTTTTTGTCTGCGACACGCGAAAGATGTTATCGTGGTTTGGATTTGAGGATATTATCAGGCCCTTGAGTCTGCACTTTGAATCGATATCGTTCGTGTTTTTGCGGGTTATCACACACTGTTTCTTGGCAAACTCGGAATGTGAAATTGTTGAAGATCGTCCTAACCGAAAGTTGTGGTTCAGGAGCAGTATTATCGGTTTTTCCGATTGTGTAGCAGATGTTTATTTAGATGGCAATCTGATTGCTGAAAAAGTCGAGGTAAAATCAAATGGCTTCAAGCTCAGCATTCCATTCACCAGCGGCAAATACCGAATTGAATACTTTGAAGTGGACGAGGAAGATGATTTTGGTGCACCCGATTATAGGTTATTTGACACTAAAGAATGTAATTATAAGAACACGAAAGATTTGAGCGGTAAAACAATTCAGATTGTAAGCGTTACTGAGCGTAGGCAAAAAGGATCCATTTTTTCTTCGCCGGAATATGTCCTCCGCGGAAATGTGACAGTTTCAAGTATTCAGGCAATCCCCAATGAGATAGATAGCTTTACAGGTGTTCTCTCGTGCGATACATTGACACCACTCCAAGTCAAAGCCACTTTTGAAAATCCCAACAATACGAAAGTAGGCGCACTATGTTTTTGGAGTGATGAAGAAGATGGGTACATTGAATTTATGTACGACAAAATAGAGGGCATCCTAGTGCTGTCTGAAGACGAAAGCACCAGCTCATCGGAAGCTAAAAACAGATATTTGGTGCTCTACGAAGATAGCTATTATTACAATTTCCGGATTAAATAGAGAAAGGGGTATGGTCGTGGCTTTTTCTCCTGTTACTGCATCTAAGCATATTAAGGAAAAATACTATCGATATTTAAAAACATCATTTAAAATGGGAGAGCCCTATAAGAAGGAATACGAAGCCCTGCTTGAAAATCAGGATGCATTTGCAAAAGGACCCTACCTTGATGTTACGGATGCTTTCGAAAAAGGCAAGTGTATTGCAGAGCTAATTGAAGAAGGGATTCTCCCTAAAAGCTTTTCCAAAATCAACATGAACATGACCAGACCTCTGTACCTACACCAGGAAAAGGCCATAAGAAAGGTCGCAACCGAGAACAGAAATCTTGTCGTTTCAACAGGTACCGGTTCGGGTAAAACGGAAAGCTTTCTCATCCCCATACTGCGGGAGCTTGCAACGGAGGCTGAGACAGGAACGCTTTGCCCGGGTGTTCGTGCATTACTTATTTATCCGATGAATGCTCTTGCTAACGATCAGACGGAAAGACTGCGTTCTTTATTGTCTAATTATCCGGAGATCAAATTTGGTGTTTATACCGGCCAAACAAAACAAAAAGATGCCGATGCAATTGAAGATTACAAATCACTAAACAACGGGAACCTACCGTGTGAGAATGAGCTTATCTCAAGAGATCAAATGATAGCGAGCCCTCCACACATTCTCATCACAAACTATGCGATGCTTGAATATCTAATGGTGCGTCCGAGAGACAGTATATTCTTTGACGGGGAATTCGCAACGCACTGGAAGTTTATTGTTTTTGACGAAGCCCATGTATATAGCGGGTCAACGGGAATTGAAGTGTCCATGCTTTTCAGAAGGCTAAAAGCGAAGCTTGGCAATCAAAAAATCACTTACATTCTAACCAGTGCAACCTTGGGCGGAAAAGAGGATAATAAGCAGGTTGCAGAATTTGCAGAAAAGCTCTGCAGCGTACCGTTTGACAGCAGTGACATCGTAAGGGCTGATCGAATCATTCCATCAACAAGGCACGATATATCCCCCCTTCCGATTCAGTTTTACGAAAATGTTGCTCATGCAATTGATATGAATTGTCCCGATTCGGAAATCTTGGAAATTATCGGCAAAGCCAAAGAAGGGGTACTTGAAAGCGAGCTGTACGATTTAATCGTGCATGACCAGAATTATTGGATAATACGTTCGTTGCTTTCCTCTCCGGAAACAGTAAAACAGATAGCGGACAGCATGAACTGGACACAGAAACAATTGTCGGACTTTGTTTCCGTGGCATCAATGGCAGAGAAAAATGGCGGAAAACTGTTTGATGCCAGATACCATATGTTTTTGCGTGCCACCGAGAGCGTGTTTGTGACGCTTCCACCCGACAGTCATGTCATGCTTCATCGAAGCACAAATAGATATGATATAACTACGAACACAAGCTTTAAGGTGTTTGAAGCAGCTACTTGTTCATTCTGCTCTGCTGTTTATCTTGTTGGAAAAATAGAAAATGGCAAGTTGGAGCAATACAATATGTCTGATGACATATCGACAAAAGAATTATTCCTTCTTGCGGATAGTATTAATGACACGGACAACGATCACATATTGGAGGACGAAGGAATTGAGGCCGAAGCCTATCGTATTTGCCCATACTGCGGATCAATTCACAAGGATGGTGCAAAGACGCACTGCGAGCATATCACAACATCCTATGTAAAGGTATACCGTGTAAAATTCACGACAGAAAGACATACATTGACAAAGTGCTTGCATTGCGAAAATGTAAATACTGCCGGAGTCCTTAGAATGTTTTTTAGTGGTCAGGAAGCATCGACAAGTGTTATTGGCACGGCGTTGTTTCAGGAATTACCCTCCTATAAAGTGACAGTCCAGAAGCATGATGCCGATGATGAGTTTGGTGACGATTTCGGCTTCTCTGAAACGATTAAAGAAAAAACAGCGAAGCAGTTCATTGCGTTCTCAGATAGTCGTCAGGCTGCTGCCTTTTACGCAAGCTATCTGAACATATCGTATAATGACATCCTCTATAAAAGGCTTATTGTAGAAGCACTCAAAAAGCGGGAGGCATCAGGCGGTCTGATGGTTCCGTCTTTTGTCGACCTGCTGAAGACCGTTTTTGAAAAAAACAATATTAAAGGAAGAACTTCGTTTGAGGCTGATTCTGATTTTGGCATTCAAAAAGAGGCGTGGAAAGCGATTCTCGCTGAACTGGTGGACAGCAATGGAAATACTTCTTTATCGCATTTTGGCCTTATCGGAATTGAGACCGATGTTTCGGGAAGCTATAAAAAATATCACATCAACGAAAACGAATTCCGTTCGCTCTGCAGCATTTTTGCCGCGTCAATGATGACGGATGCAGCTCTAAAATATGATGCTCCGTTAAACGAAAGCGATTTGGAAGATTTTACACATGGCGGAGCGGAGTATTCTTATACTGTTTCAGAATCCGGAAAACGGAAGAAGGCCTTTATTCCATCTAAAGCAGGACTATCTAATAAACGGGTCGATTATCTGCAAAAGATCACAAAAAAGAAGGGTATTGAGCTTTCTTTAGATGATGCAACGGACTTCCTGAAGCTGTTGTGGGACAAGGTTTTTGTACTCAGAGGCATAGTGGCTCGTGACAGCGGAACATCATATAAGGTAGACACCTCAAAAATCAGAATCACAAATTCCAAGCCATGGTTTATATGTAAAAAATGCAGGCGCTTAACCTGCCATAATATCGAAGATGTTTGTCCGACATACCAATGTGATGGTGAGCTGATACCAATTGATCCGTCAATTGAGTTTAAGGAGAACCATTACTACCGCTTATTCAATGATATGGAGATCCGAGATCTTCGTATTGTGGAACACACTGCCCAACTTGACCGGGATATGGCATATGAGTTTCAGAAGAAATTCAAGCAGAAAGAAATCGATATTTTGAGCTGTTCTACCACCTTTGAAATGGGTGTTGATGTTGGTAGCTTGGAAACAGTCTTCATGCGTAATGTGCCGCCGATGCCTTCTAATTACGCCCAAAGAGCCGGACGAGCAGGTCGAAGCAAGCAGTCAGCAGCGTTCGCACTGACATTTTGCAACAAAAGCAATCACGATTTCTCCTATTTTCATGATCCGGCCAAAATGATCAAGGGCAAAATAGCTCCTCCCAATTATGTTGTTGAAAACGATAAGATCGCAATTCGGCACCTATACGCATCTGCTATGAGTTTCTTTTGGAAAATTCATCCGGAATTGTTCAAGACGATTGGCCAATTCTTGCGCAAGAACGAAATGGGGGAAGACGGTTTTGAGTGCCTTAAAAACTATTTATATTCTGAACCAAGCAGCCTTCGTGACTATTTGACCACATTTTTGCCTGCGGTGCTGACAGAAAAATTTGATGTTGCCCATTTTGGCTGGGTAGCATCCCTTATAGGAGAAAAAGGCGTTTTAACTGAGGCAATTCAAATGTATCGATATGAAATTGACTTGTTGGAAGCTGTAAAGAAGCAACGCATAGAAAAAGGGACCTATGTGGACGGTATTATTCAGCGAATCGCCGCATATGAAAGGGAGGATATCCTTTCGTTCCTTTCGCGAAAAAATGTACTTCCTAAATACGGTTTTCCCGTCGATACGGTCGAGATGACGGTTACCGATGCAAAAAAAGGAAGAGGTTACGGACTTCAGCTTCAGCGCGACCTGTCTATGGCTATTTCGGAGTATGCTCCTGGTTCCCAAATAGTTGCAAATAACAACCTGATAACAAGCCGTTACATCAAAAAGATACCAAAAATCGGATGGAAAATGTACAGCTATATTCAGTGTGATGAGTGCCGCACTTTGAATATCAAGCCATTTGCCGAAGATGAACCGGGAAAGGATGGTATAACGGAATGTTGACAATGTCATAAGAAATTCACATCATCTCCGAAAGTATTTTTGATACCGGCTCAGGGTTTTATTGCAGATGGAAATATGATTCGAAAACCGGGGCTCAAAAAACCGGAGCGTACATACAGAGGCGAAATCTCTTATGTTGGATTCAACAATAGTGTTCAAGAAAACACTTATAGCATTGGTAACGCCATTGTAAGTGTCAGATCAAGCCAAAATGATGAAATGGCTGTCTTGAATAAAAGCCCCTTTTATGTATGTGAGAACTGTGGATATTCTGAGGTCGATGAAAATCAATTTACCGGCATAAAGAAAAAGAAGCACAAAATAAGTAGTGGTTACCCGTGTTCAAATGAGCACCTACGGCTTTTTTCACTTGGGTATCGTTTTCTTACCGATGTTGTTAGAATTAGATTTGACAATTATGTTATCGAAGATTGGGAGCATGGGCTTTCCATTCTGTATGGGTTTCTTCGAGGTGCTTGCTCTTATTTGAATATCGAAGAAAATGACATTTCCGGTTGCTTGCAGTATGAACCTGTTGATGGACGACCCAATTATTCGATTGTCGTTTTTGACAACACACCCGGTGGCGCAGGTCACGCCAAGAGACTTGATAATGAAATTGCGCTTTATAACATTCTGACTCACACTTTAAAAATGATGAAAGGCTGCGTTTGCGGCGGAGAGGTTGGAGATTCTTCCTGCTATTCGTGTTTGCGCAGCTACAAAAATCAGAAATACCATGATTTGCTTAAAAGAAAGTATGTAATCGAGTTTGTAGAACAAATCTTGGATGAGCGCATGTAAACACATTTGCTTTGTAGCACAGAGCCGGCAAGAATGCTCTTACCGGCTCTGTGCTTATGCCTTATGTATAGATAATATCTGCCTCAACTATTTCAAATGCTCGGCTGCGGACATTATTCATCCGCCCGACCCATTCCATTTGGTCGTTGGCTTTCAGCGTTTCCGTAATGCCCTCTGCATCTGCCATTTGTTTTACCAGCCGAAGAAAAAGCTCCTCCGCCTGTCGGTCAATATCCGCGAGATAGGCATTCAATTCGCCACTTGTCAGCAGAGTGGCATATCGCACACGGCGATGCTCCTTGAGATAGCGGAGATGCCGCTGCCCCCATACCCCGATTAGCGGATCTCCCTCCGGCTCATCATCTCCGGCGATCAGATAATAGTCGCCAACCAGCTCATACCTCAGTCCTGTGCGTTCATCCGTGATAAATCTTTCCATTCGTATAACCTCCTGTTCCTTTCTGCAATCATTGTAGCAGGAGAATTAGCGTAAATCGAATGTGCGGATAGTAAAAAAAGCGCCGTCTCGGGATCACTCCCAAGACGGCGCTTTTCTGTTGTGGATCAGAGCGAACACTTTACGGCGAAACCGCCGCTGAAGAAATAGGTGTTCGTCCAATACCTGTTTGGTGGAGCATAGGGGGGTCGAACCCCTGACCTCCAGATTGCGAACCTGGCGCTCTACCAACTGAGCTAATACCCCGTATTTGCCGAGTAGCGCTCGGCACTTTTGTATTATAGCACATTTTTCGTTTTTGTAAAGAAAATATTTGTTGATTATATGCCGCATTTGCGTTATAATATTTTAGCGGCTTTTGACAAGGCTGCACTAGTTGGGGAGCTAGCGGTGCCCTGTAACCTGCAATCCGCTACAGCAGGGATGAATTCCTTATTTAGGGTCTGTCATGTGTCGTCTGACTCCGGTAAGCAGCGTTGACGAGCCGGTCTCGCGCAACGGAAACCCGTGAACCATGTCAGGCGGGGAACCGAGCAGCATTAAGCGGTGCTTTTCGTGTGCCGTGAGGGTGCCGGTTCTGAGCCGGCTGCCGGCGTAACGGGCATATGGCATTTTCGAGGTCAGGTGTGCAGTCTTGTCAAGAGTCGTTTTTATATCTATGAAAGGTTTGCGACGCCATGTATCAGGCTTTGTATCGGAAATGGAGGCCCAAGACCTTTGACGAGGTCGTCGGGCAGAAGCACATTACCGAAACGCTTAAAAACCAGATAATCACCGGCAGGCTGTCTCATGCGTACCTGTTTATAGGCACGAGAGGCACGGGCAAGACGACCTGCGCAAAAATTCTTGCCAAGGCGCTCAACTGCCAGCATCCCGAAAACGGCAACCCCTGCTGCAAATGTCCCGCATGTCTCGGCATCGAGGACGGAAGCATTCTCGATGTTGTCGAGATAGACGCAGCGTCGAACAACGGCGTTGACAATGTCCGTCAGCTGCGTGAGGAGGCCGTGTTCTCCCCCGTTTCGGTCAAGAAGCGTGTGTATATCATCGACGAGGTGCACATGCTGTCAACGGCGGCGTTCAATGCTCTGCTTAAAATTCTAGAAGAGCCGCCGGAGCATTTGACATTTATTTTGGCAACAACGGAGCTCAACAAGGTCCCGGCGACGATACTCTCCCGCTGCCAGCGGCACAGCTTCAAAAGACTTGATGCTGAGGTCATAACCGCTCATCTTGAGCATGTCGCTTCCTGTGAGGGGCTCAAGCTTGAGCACGATGCGGCCGAGCTTATCGCCGGTCTTGCCGAGGGCGGCATGCGTGATGCGCTTTCGCTGCTCGACCAGTGCTCGGGTGCTGCGGATATCACGGTCGACTCCGTGTATTCGGCGATGGGTCTTGCGGGCAACCGGCGCACGGCAAAGCTTTTGGACTACACGGTTAAGCGCAACACCGAGGCTGCGCTGGAGCTTTTTGACGAGCTTTGGACGGACGGCAAGGACCCGGCGACGCTGCTTGGCGAGCTTAACACGCTCCTGCGTGACTGCATGATGCTCTCCGTTGCACCCCGTGCCGGAGCAAACCTGCTCTCTGGCAGGCTTAACAAGGAGATACTGACTGTTTTCTGCAAAAAGCTCACTAAAGCGGAGCTTTTGTGCCGGATAAACACCGTTTCCGACTACCTCATTAAAATAAGGGGCGCACGAAGCCCGAGGCTTTGCGTTGAAATGTGCCTTGTTGCGCTGTGTGACCCGAGCCTGACCGAAGGTCTTGACGAGCTGAGAGCAAGGGTGTCGAGGCTTGAGTACGACATGGCAAACGCCCCGAGGGCGAGATACGCAGACGATGACGAGGACTACGCTCCCGCAGAAGAGATACCGTATGACGAGCCGCCAGTAAGGCCAAGCGTCGAGTATGACGACGATGATGAGCTTGATGCTTCGCAGTTTGCCGAGTATCAGCCCGAGGACGACCTGCTCGACAAGGGCGTAAGCCCCGTTGACCTGAATCCCGACGCTGCACCCGAGGCAAAGGACGCTCCCGTTGACAATGCGCTTTTGTGGACGGAGATAATCGACAGAGCAGAAAGCTCGCTTCCCGTCGGACTTATCCCCATTTTGTCCGACCCCACGCAGGCAAAGTGCGAGGTAAGCTTTGATACAATGCAGCTTTATGTCGTGCCCGGCTTTTTCTACGACATGATAAACAAGCAGGATGTGCTGATGCGGCTGCGGGATGCTGCAAACGATGTGACCGGCCGCAGCCTCAAGATACAGCTAAGCGAGCTCGTTTCGGGCGACAGCAAGCCCACACGCACGGTCAGTGAGCTCGAAAAATTCAAAGAATTCAGATATATTTAAGTAAACTAATTTTCTACACATAGGAGGAACTAATTATGGCAAAAGGCGGATTCCGCGGCGGCATGGGCGGCGGCAATATGATGAAGCAGGCTCAGAAGATGCAGGAGGAATTCCTCAAGATGCAGCAGGAGCTTGAAAACACTGAGTTTTCCGCAACCGCAGGCGGCGGCGCAGTCAAGGCCACCATGGTCGGCACCCGCTCGCTCAAGAGCATTGAGATATCCCCCGACGCAGTCGATCCCGATGATGTCGAGATGCTTCAGGACATGATCGTTGCCGCTGTCAACGAGGCCATTTCCAAGGCCGACGACGCTACCAATGCGGCGATGAGCAAGCTGACCCCGATGGGCTTCCCGTTCTAATAAAGTGCAAAAGACGGACTGTTATTAGCAGTCCGTCTTTTTGCTTATTATAAGCCAGCCGGCGGCAGCGCCGAGCATGTTGAGGATGAAGTCCTCGATATCGCAAATACCGACCTTGAAAACAAGCTGCAACAGCTCGACTGCGATTATCACACATGCCGTCAGCAGAAAGAAGCTCTTTGCGTTTTTTAAGCGCTTGTCCAGCATCGGCAGAAGCACGCCCCACGGGAAGAACAGAGCGAGGTTGCCAAATAGATTCACGCAGAACGGCACGAGCACACGGTAGGAGATATACGGTGTTTTGTACAGTACATAGAAGCTGAAAAACGGGATAAAATTAGTGTTCTGCCGCACATATTCCGAAAGCAGCATGTCGCTTGCGGCATGGCGCATGAATAATAGGTACACTGTGGCGGCAAGGTACACGGCAAATGGTGCGATAAGCAGGCGTTTTCTCTGTTTCATATAAAAAAGCTCCTTATTTCGTTTCTTTAAGTTGACAGGAGCTGGACACTATCGTCTGTCGGTGCGATCATTCGGCATTTTTCGACTTTTTCATGGGAAGTCGAATTTTTTTGCAGCCTCACCGACAGATGCCTTGCAGTTTTGAGGGAGCAGATTTTCGTTCAGGCAAAGATAAACCCCGACGGCCATAATGGATATATATGGGCTAGGGGTTTAGCGAAGCATGAGCGAAAAGATGCCCGTCAAAACCGATAGGCGTTCGGCTTCTGTCAACTTACTATCTATAACGAAACAGGGAGCGATTTTTGGACACTATTTGCCCGATAATTTTACGCTTTCCGCAATTTTTATGAGCTCCGGCTCATCTAGGTCGGCAGCTATGGTTATGATTCAAGGTTGAGACTCTCTACGGCGAAACTGAAACCTCATTCC